>Ga0228710_1008412_pt1 | contig 14801 bp, 10 predicted proteins | sample MedpolnodulmetaG_FD_177995 | JGI IMG/M metagenome (GOLD analysis project Ga0228710, IMG submission 177995) | Root nodule microbial communities from Medicago polymorpha collected in Santa Monica, California, United States - pink nodules | ecosystem: Host-associated > Plants > Roots > Nodule...
AAATAATTCCGTGAGTGACAATAATAATAAGGAAGAAATATTTTCTCCTTAAAAAAAGAGGAAGAAAGATTTTCTTGAGTGACTATTATTAGGGAACTTCTACGGTACACTTACAAAGTGAGGTGTACCGGTACTCTTGCTTCATAATTTTATAAATTAACGATCATTTTTTATGTAATAAATAGCTATTTGTCACTTTTTTTTTTAGGCATTTATCACTCTTTCAGACATTTGATTTTTAAACTGTTAAAATTAATTAAATGTCTCTATTCTTTCATCCAAATATTTACTCCCTTAGTTAATAAAATTAGTTGTTTTTCATGATAGTTTAAATATGTTTGCAGTCTCTCTAAATATACCAAAATTCGTTTTTAATTCCTCTAAAATTTTCCTTCGAACAATGACATGTCTTCAAAAAAGTCACTTGGACCCAATATGAATAACTTCAAAATTAGAGAGACCAAAGTTCTAAGGAATTTTTTTTCGTTAGATTAAAAATAAAAGTTGATATATTTGGAAAGATCAAAAACATATTTAACCATATGACATAATAGTGTCATAACAAATTATTATAAAAAGGGGCTTTCAAAAAAAACAAAAATTAAATTGTTGTCGCCTTTCCTTGCAGTCTAATTCAGTCTCTGACAAATTAAAAATATCAAATTAGTCATTGGCATTTTCACACAAGAGACAAATTAGTCCTTCTATTACAATGAGTCGGGGTTTGAATTGAGCCCCTTGTGAAGAAATAAATTGGATCATTATTCATAACATAATGTTATAAAATGGGGCTTTCAAGAAGAAAAATTATTTTCCTCAAAAAAAAAAGAAGAAAAAATATTATAGAAGGGGGGAAATGAGTTTACCTAATTTAACTGCTAGGCTAGCCAACCCAAAGAAGACTCGTCCGTTTCATTCTTATGCATTTCCCTTTGCCAACAAAACATCCTATTTCTATCTCTGTTTCTCTGTCTCTGTATGTGCATGTTTGTTACAATCTTCACAACCTTCCATGGGGAAAAAGTCGCCATTCTCCGATGTTGAGGCGGCTCGTTATCCCCCGCCACCACCACTTACTTGCTACATGCCACCGCCACCACCACCTACTTTCTACATGCCACCGCCAACACAATGGTTCTCATGGTTGGTGCCACTCATTTTTTTAGCCAATATTGCAATGTTCGTGTATAGCATGTATATCAATGATTGCCCTGACTATTTGAATGAAGGTGATTGCCTTTGGTATCAATATTTGGGAAAATTTTCTTTTCAACCTTTCAATGAAAACCCTCTCCTTGGCCCTTCTGTCCGCACGTGAGAATCTTCTCCCTCTCAATTTCTCTCTCACATAATCATCATCATTTTAAATATCATGGTATAATGTTCAACAATGTACCTGGCTTTCTCATTAAAATATCATGGTATATTGCATTTTCATCTTGAAAAGTTAAGATTTTTGAAATGATGAACATTTAGAATTTTTGAATCATCAATTTGAATGATTATGTCAAATGCATGTCCTGAATTACTTCCATGCATGGGGTTTTAAAATGTGGTTTGCAACAGCAATTGCAGCCGCAATATTACAAAAATTTGAGGTCTCTGCAATGACGTCACAGCTACAATTTCAATTGAATCGACCACATTTTGCCGAAATATAAAAAATTGCGGTGCGCAACAGCAATTTAAAACTATGCTTCTATTGTCTTACTTAGATGGTATGCAAAATAAGACATAAAATGAAAATGCTATTGCCCACAATACATGCATGCATAGGAAGGGAGAAAATAAAAAGCAGTGTTAAGTGTCATCCTCTTTTGTTAATTGGTCATTTTAGGGTTATTTTCTTTACTTTCTGCAGGTTGAGGGTATTAGGAGCTCTTGAAAAGGACCTTGTGGTGGGTGAAAATGAAGTATGGCGATTCTTTACTTGCATGTTTCTTCATGCAGGAGTTATACATTTACTTGCCAATATGTTTAGTCTTTTATTCATAGGAGTTCGCCTTGAGAATGAATTTGGATTTTGTAAGCATATTTCAATTTCTGTTGAGTTTTTTTTCAACAAGTTGAAACTCTTGGCTATCTTTGTTTAGTTGATTTATTTATTATATTTATTCTTGGATTTGGCAGTGAAAATTGGAGTACTATATTTGCTTTCTGGCTTTGGTGGAAGTTTGTTATCTATTTTGCATTTGGGAGATGCTAAAGCGCCAAATACCGTATCAGTTGGTGCATCAGGTGCACTTTTTGGACTTCTGGGAGCCATGCTTTCTGAGCTTCTAACCAATTGGACTATCTATTTAAATAAGGTACTTTATAATGATATATTTTGTTGTCTTGAAAGAAAGAAACAAAAAAGTAATTCATGACAGTGTTCCTCAACTCGGGGTGCGGGGGGGAGAAACCCCTTGCGGTACAGTCCAAAGGTAATCTTGTAAATTGGACTGTAGTATTTAAATACGAGTTGTACTCCGTGAATCATAAGCTTGATTATAAAAAGGCATTGCAGAGTTGAAGACACAGACACGATTGGTCAAACCAAGTGATCAAATATTTGTGTTCTCTATTTCAATCTTTCGTATCTTTTGACTTTTGAACCGGGGTTGTTGTTCTAACAGAGAGATTTAAAACCATGTTTACTTCTACAGTGTGCAGCTCTAACAAGTCTACTGCTCATCATTGGCCTAAATTTGGCTGTTGGATTTATACCTCATGTGGACAATTCAGCTCATATAGGAGGATTCCTATCAGGATTTTTCCTTGGTTTTGTTATTTTAATGCGCCCTCAATTTGGTTATGTGAACCACAAATATATACCACCAGGATATGATGCAAAACGTAAATCCAAGTATAAAGGCTATCAGTATTTCTTCCTGGTCTTGTCAGTCATTACGCTAATTATCGGGTAAGTAATTTATGATTTTCTTTGAGTTTAATTTCGATACAGTGTTGTCAATGTAAACAAATTTACACCGTCAAACAAATCACTATCATTTCATGTGTGTGACTTTTTGAATACTTATGATTAAAGTTTTGCGTTTTTAATAATTTGACGATTTTGATTGATTGGCAATGTAAAAAGTATCAACAATGACAATGTGTATAAATTTAATCATTTCTTTTTTATGTTCAATTATAATGATGGAATTGGAATTGGAATTTGATCTGTATTGGTTAACCTCCTTTAACTTTTGATGTAATTGCTCATTTGACAGATATGCCTATGGCTTAGCTACATTGTACATAGGAGAATCAAATGAAGTATTTTCCTTCTTAGGGAATGCTGAAAGTTGACTGATTCTGATTCCACAGCCTGTTCTTTCAGTTTTCATGTACTATCCAAAATCGCCCATTTGGAAGTGTATACCTCCAATTTCTTTTGATCAAAACTTGTACATGATCGCAAATGCTTCTCTAAATTATGGTTTGTACACTATCCAGAAGATACAGATACAAATTCCACTGCATGAGATGATATCACCAACTATACAATTATCTATATGACCGTTTATATGGATATAGGAAATTCCTAGTCTTTTGGTTCATGTGGAATAGTGTTTGTGCATTGATCATCATTTAACAAAAAATGTTTTGTTCTGTATTCTAGAATCGACTATATGTAGATACATCATCAATGAATATTTATTAATTTTTCGGTGGAGTGATTTGCTCATCTAATAGGAACAACAGTCGAGGCTTTGATTCAATTTACTTATTATATGCACTGACTAAAACTTTTATATTTCTTACAAGTACTTAGAAGTTGGAGACTTATTTTAAGGATTTGGTGCTTCTCTTTTTCTTATATATAATCGTTAAGTGTTAGATCAATGTTGAGTGTAATGATGAAATTATCTGAAACTTGATATTTTCGCATGAGCGTAAAAAATGAGTTAAGGTTTAGACTTAAGAGAGTTCAGTTTAGTTAGAACTAGTTAAAAAAAGAATGGCGAACAAGAAAGACGGAAATAACTTATTTCATTGATTCCTTGATGAAGCTAATGAAGAAATTGGAAGTATCTGTTAATAGAATTGAAAATGCAAACAATTTGAGACAGAAGATATTATTACAAATTGATGTTCTACCCTTCCATCAAGTAAAACGATTATATCAAGTTAAAGCTTGTTTGCTATGCTTTACAGTACATATACATGTAGAATTTATTTGGCTCGAAGATTTGAGGATAACTTACTTAATTACACATTACAGTTATCACTAGTATTCATACGAGGATGATGCTAGATTTCACATGATTCAGAGCGACCAAAAACCGTGTAACGATTATTTGCAACATTGTCATAAACAAAATCCCTGACAAATCTGCAGTCATCGGTTGCATATATCATCAACCGTGTTTCTCTTTAGTAATAAAACAACATGATAAAAATTGTAAAGAGCCTATAAAATATACTCACAGAGGCATGAACTGAAGAAGAAACGCTAGCTGGGGAAAGGGCAAATCTATATATTCCATTATCTTCAGCACAGCTTCTGACTTTATGTATGATCTATAGAATAAACCATCAACATCAAGATAAAATTTACATTTCCTCTTTCCTCACAAAAGATAAGCGCTTATTATATAAGTGTTTATGTATAAGCTATTTTCACAACAAAAGATAAAATAAAGTCCAATTGTTTTCATAAGTTATTCTAAAAGACTTGTGAAAATAAGCTGAAAACAACTTATGGACATGTCATAAGTTGTTTTCATAAGTTCTTCCAAACAGTCATACAAGTACTTATGTCAATATAAACGCTCAAATAAGTCAACCCAAACAGACTTATAATATAAGAGAGTAATCCATTCAGCTGAGAAGATAATGGAAATTTTAACATAAAGAGGATTCTAATCGGACTGAAATTGTTTAACACATAAATCCTTTATCTCCTAGAGTAGTCCCTAGAGAAAAAGGCTACTGATCTGAAAAATTCTGGTCTAATCAGTTATGATTTTTGAAACGTGAAATTTGAATAGACATACATACCTATTATTTTCAACAAGTACAACACTTGAGATATCATCAGGAGCTCTTCCTGATCTCCTAAGTAACATCTTACCAGCTTCACTCTGAAGAGCTTCATATCTGATTGACCTGTCAAACCCATCCCAAACAAAATAGAAATAAAACAGAGAAATGATATTTGCATACACAAATTCAACAACAAATTATTTGGCTAATGCAATTCAGTTGATGGACAACGAATATAACGATGTGAAAGAAAATCAAGGTTAATGGCATTCAAAAACGTGGTTAATTGTGTTCAGAGAATGGTCAATGAGTTGCAACCTTTGTAGCACTAACACTTCTAAATTCCAATAGAAGCCGTGTCTGGTGTCTGATACATGGCAGTGTCCAACACTTGCACATTGGATTACATTCAATTATGCCATTTTTCAAAATATTAACGGTGTCGACGTGTCCGGTATTAGTGTTTTCATAGGTTGCGATACATTGTTATATTCATTAACCATCTACCTACATAGTTACCCATATATTTGAATTGAGTTGACCATGAATTGTGTCAATCATCTAAATTGTTATCGAATTTTGATGTCAAATTTCAAATTTGTGTGACAAAATCTATGAAGCATAGACGCAAACAATGACAATGACACGTCAACACCGATAATAATTTGAGAAAATAACATAATTCAATGTAATTACATGTGTCGGTGTCAGACTCTATTAGTGGAATCAATTCAAGTAAGTTAAGAGTCGATTTTTACCGTTAAGAGTCGGTTACAGTTGGTAGTTAGTTACTACTAGTTCACCATGGCTATATAAAGCCTTGTATCAATAACTTGTCACTCTAAGAAACAATAATGAAAGTATAACAGTTTCATTTTGGTATCAGAGATTGGTTGATTCGGGTCACCCACCAAACCAGATAGTGTTGGATGTGGGGGTGTATTGGGAAAACCTTAATTCCATGTAAATTAAAGATCAAGTCTAAAAAAAAGTTTAAAAAGAGTGACACCCTTAACCCATTTGGGTTGGTCTCGTAGTGTCGGCTTGAGACCTTGGAATGTTCTCCTCTCAAAGTCTCAGGTTCGATTCCTCCTAATGTCAATTTCGACAGGCTAAGTTCATATAGAGCTATGTTATGTGCTCTAACTTTAAATGGGACCCCGCAAGTGGAGAGTGGGATTGGGATTAGTTGGAGTTTGGCCAAGATCGAATATGCCATCACCCCTTGGATGAGAAGTGGTAACTAATCAAGTTCTTTATGTAACTAAGAACAACAATAACACTAAGATAAGTAATATATTTTTGTCTAATTAATCCAAATTTTAATACGAAGCTTGGTAGAATAAAAAAGAGATAGATAATTTACTTATTTCGATCATTATCACGAACAAACTTGACACCGCCATTACACAAGTTACACACCCCTGTATGTCAAAAATAAACAAAAAGACGTTTGTTACATTGAAAATACAACGAAGAAGAGTTTTGATTATTATTTTACCATCAAATAACATGATGGGTCGTTTGTCTTGGTCGAAGAAACTTGAAGTTGCTTCCACCCAGTTCACGTTATCACTTCGAGGTTGTGAATTTGATAGAGCAGCAAAGGTTGTGGCCTTTCGTGCACGTGGTAGGCACGTGGTTAATTTCACGCGCCCAATATTAGAAGCAGGAAGCTGTAGTTGAAGCTGAAGAGCCATTGAATTGAAATGAAACAAGTAGCTTGCAACCGGAAAATGTTTTATATTTATTATGTTTAAAAGACAAAAATATAATTAATATTAATATTTTGTATTTGTTTTTATAAAACGGTAGAAGATATTCTTTATCCAATGGGGAAAACAGAATTACGTAACACTGACACCCTTAACTGAATTACATCCAATCAGAAAACAGATAAATTAATAATAAATTTCTTGTTTTGTTTGGTCTTTGGGTTTCTCTATTTCTTGAGTCACTCAATAAATTTGTAGCAAAATAGAAGCAACAATTTTCTCAAAGAAAGAAACGCAATGGGTTTCGTTGGTGACACTGTCGATTCCATCAAATCTCTTCAGATCCGTCAGGTCCTCACTCAGGCTGTTAGCCTTGGTCAGTTCTCTTTTTCCCCAATTCAATTCAACAAAAAAATTAACTGTCTTTACGTTATAGAATTTCTATTTCGGAGCTACATTGATCTGGCTCGACTTTAAAATCATCCAATTTTGAAGTTTTTGATGGAAAAATCTTCACTTTTTTATTTTTGTATTTTTAGGGTTTATGTCAAGAATTCCAATTTTAATCAATTATGATATTGGCTATCATTTTTTTTCAATTTTTGGATTTGGGTTTATCATCAATTTAGGTTATAGATTCAAGTTTTTTCGTGTTGTGGTTTATGGGTTTATGGATAAATGGTGGTTTATCTTTTGGGGTTATGGAGTAAAAAAGAAATTAGAAGCTGAATTTGATCTCTGTATTATTTTGATGAGGGAAGACTGTGAGGAATTCTAACGCTAAGGGCATGTTTGGATTGTCTTATTTGAGTTTATCCAATCACATAAGTCTGTGAGACTGTTTGGAACAACTTATGAAAACAGCTTATGACATTGTTCATAAGCTGTTTTTAACTTGTTTTCGTAAGTTCTCGAAGATTGCTTTTGAAAACAGCTTACTGCTTATACGAAAACTATTTAACTTTATTTTATCTTTTTGGCTATAGAAATAGCTTATACATAAGCACTTATCATGATAAGCCTCTATGCTATAATCGGTAAATAAACTGTTAATCCATACAGGGCCTACGTAGATTATATGATTATGAACACCATAGAATTGCTTCCAGATCATTGTTTATTCATAGAACTTATTTTCCCTGTTTCTTCAAAAAAAATCTTGATTTGATTTTTTCTAATGCCACAAGTAGTGTCAACATCCTGGATTTCTGGTCTATCTATATGTAAACTATATTTAGTGAGGTGGTTTGTGTTCTGCTTCAGGCATGATTGTTACGTCTGCACTGATAATATGGAAGGCATTGATGTGCATCACTGGCAGTGAATCTCCCGTTGTCGTTGTTCTTTCTGGAAGTATGGAACCGGGCTTCAAACGGGTAAGCAAATCGTATGCATCGAAGCCTCAGTAATTCTGTATCTAATATTTTTCTACAATAACAGTACAGTGTCATCAAGAAGAGACAAGCTGCATATATATATGCAAATCATCTGTCAATATAAATCGTCTGTTTCTTTCTGTTGCTAATGAATGTTAGTTTTTGCAGGGGGACATCTTGTTCTTACACATGAGTAAGGATCCAATTCGCGCAGGAGAAATTGTTGTATTTAATATAGATGTAAGTTCACCTCTCTGTTGTATATCCTGTATGTTTTGCTTACTTCAACTCATGTCTATATTTCAGCATTTTCTGGTTCTTTGTATTCTGCTTGATACTTTCCTTACTGACAAAATCTGTGGCATGTACCCTTTTTTTTATCCTATAGGGAAGAGAGATTCCGATCGTGCATCGTGTAATTAAGGTAAGCTCAATATTTTGGTTGAATTAGTACGTTCTTTCATCAGTTGCATCATTACTGAATGTGACTTTGAGACGAAGTGTTTTGCACCTTCTCATGTTAGAGCCTCAGATCATGAGAGGATCCACACATAGTTGTATCCTGGATGGAATATTAGGAAAAAGTTCACGGCACTGGATGGAGGGATACATTTCATTTCTCGAATGTGTAGGATACCTATTCAAACTGTAACTGCATAGCTTACATATCAGATTAAGCTTACCAGGCTTGATTTTGTATCTGGGTCCTATCAACATAGTCACTACCTGCTTTTAGTTCTTAATTATCATATCTGAATAAAAGATATATATAAGGATCAATACATTGTGAACTGAAACCATTGAAAGTTCCGCCTTCACTTTTTGACCTCTGGTACTGTTTGAACTACTTTCATCAATATCCTGTCATTTGCAAGGGACAACTTGTGGAAACTGGAGAGTATCACTAATCTGAGGATAGCGGATAAGATTGATATTACCTGGACTGATCTTTCATGTGTTGAATGATAGTTAAGATTGTCCTGTTTGAGACTCTAAATGCTTGATCATTTTGTAGGTACATGAAAGAGGAGATACTGGGGAGGTCGATGTTCTCACAAAAGGTAGTGACTATAACTGAAATATTGAGAATGCTGAATTTACGCTCTACATATACAAAACCCACTCTCAGTAGTGAATTTGATTTTCATTCTTTTATCCAATATTATATTTCCTTTTTCTCGTTTAGTTGTCAATTTATATAGTGGTTGTCTGATAATGTAACGCCCTTCCGTTGTATTTTGCTGTTTTTGGCAGGTGATAACAACTACGGGGATGACAGGCTACTGTATGCTCATGGCCAGCTTTGGCTGCAAAGGCACCACATTATGGGTAGAGCTGTTGGGTATGTATAGCATTTCTTGTAGACTTGTAACATAAAGATTAAGGTTATATGCTTTTAAGTATTAAGTCTCAAACGATAATAAGAATGAGATCTGTGACATTAAGGTATTATGCATGGTTTATGCTTGAATATCTAACACTTCTTGAACCTTTGAACATACCAAGGGTTTATCCTAATTTATCCTACTCTAATTCCTACAGTTTGCATTCCTATAGAACAAAGCATGTTTGGAAATCATTTTATGACATTCTGTGTTAATATTGCTTGTATTTGTCAATGGCAGGTTCTTACCCTATGTTGGCTGGGTGACAATTATCATGACTGAAAAACCTATCATCAAGGTTTGTTTGCTCCACCAACCTATTGTGTTATCATTTAGCTGAAGTTGGTTGTTTTACATTTATGTATGTTTATGGTGAACCATGATTATCAGGATCTTTTACTGAGGTAAATGATGACAGGTTTAAAGGTGCATGACATAGATTTTAGGATTTGTGACCCCTTAAAAGTGAGGGATACTCATTAGTTAGAAAAGCTAGCGGTTACATCTCATGATTTTTAAACCAATGGCTATGATTTTCCACTTTTCTCTCAAGTCAACTCCTTACATTAGAGCAAGTAGATCCTGTAATTTGAATTGCAACAAGTATGAAGTGTGCTAAAGCTGTCTCTTATGTTTTGCAGTATATTCTCATTGGTGCTTTGGGGTTGCTCGTGATAACTTCAAAAGAGTAAAGGAAGAATCTCAATCAAATTACAGTCTGACCTCCAATAGTACTATGAGCAAATGTCATGCTTTTTTTTTTTTTTTAACTTGAAGGTGTCCTTTTGTACCATTAACAGCATAATTTTAAGAATTAATACAAAGTAGTTGAATTTTATAATTTATTTTGGTCGTTTGTTAGTTGATTGAAAACCCCATTCCTTTAGTAGTATCTTGGTGCAGTTTTAGCCTGTGTATGTTTTGGTTTCACTTTTGGAGGAGGCAAAGTTGATTTTAGTATTTTTGGATGTTTTAGAGTAAAATATATTTTGCCTTCGGAATTTTTTTTTAACTTGAAGCTAAAATTCAGTTTTTCATCTCTAATTGAATTTTAGATTGGAACTTGTTTTTCAACCCACTTTTACATAAATGTATCTAAATCTAAACATAAATCATTTGAAAGTGAGTGAAATAAACACAAAAAGGAGTTGAATTGTAGTTTACATGTTCTCTTGAAACGTTAATTTATCAAAATTTCATTTTTAAAGTTTAAGTGATAAACACTTGCAGTAAATAAAAGAATATTTTGAAATTCTTTGACAAAAATTGAGACTCTCTGTCATCTCACTATAGTGAAACCTAAACAACTACCTCGCCTACGTGATTATCTTTAAGCGTAGAGTGGTGGAAATCTTTAGGTGGTTTAGGTGCGGCTTCGGTACTCCTGGAACAACTATTTGTTTTGGAGGGAGGAAGGCGCAAAAGGTCTTTGACACTTTCTTTGATATGGCATGCGATTTTGTGGTCTATTTAGAAGATTAGAAATGAAAATATTTTTTATGAAAAATCTCATTTGGTTAGAAAAGTTATGAATTTGATTAAAAACATGTTTTGGCACTAGTTGTTGGCCAAGAAGCCTGGTAACTTATGCTTACATTATGAATGGATTACAAACTAACATATTGTATTTTTCCAATATTGGAGAATATAAGTAAGAGTGTTTGGCCACATATATTAAAATAAACTCTCCGGATTGTAGTAAGAGAGTTTACAGTCTGTCACGTTCTACAATTTCTCTTTTGTTGCTTTTTCCGGGGTATATCACCATAATGTATTTGAGATTGGTGTAGTTGCAAGGGAGACAGAAGATACATAAGTTTGGCTCTTGCAACAGTTATTAGAAATAATGAAAGAGAAGGCTCCATTATTGGTGATAACTGATGTTGATACGAAATATAAAGAGAATATTTGGCTTACCCTATTTTTCAAAAAACAATTAACACAAAGATAGGAACCAATCAACAATATGACATTATCAATTTTTTAAAATGTTTATAGTTGGTGCAAAAGTGTAAAAGGTGATACTCTAAACATGACATTAATAATATGTAATAACTCACATTTTCCTTAACAATCAGTTGAATCATTTGATTCAATTGTGCAAGTGCAAGTGCAAGTGTGTCAAGCATACAGTAAAAGACATGCATATATGATGCATAACTCACTGCTAGGTGTGTAATAAAAAAACTACTATAATGAACTCCAAAATCCTGATGATCCACATAATACAAAATTTGATCAATCAAAATCCCCATACAAAGTAGGATTGAGATGCTCTGGCTCAATCAAACCAACAAAGCTACATTGTCATTCTTCCAAACAAAGGTAAAATAAATTGAAATAAACGGAATATAATTTAAAATGCTTTCAAATATTTTTTCTTCCAGGGTACAAACTAATTTGAAGAAATGATAGTCAAAATCCAGTTTCTCGTATAGCAACTTCCCTCTCCTATCAGTAACCGACAGACAATGTAACTACTGTACCAATCTTTGTCTTTCGTAAGCATCGTCGTGTTCCACCTGAAAACAATGAAATTCAAGATTGTGATTTCAGGTTTGGAACCTAAGGTTTTAGGCATCTCTTATACATCTATAAACTCCATTACTGTGAAACAATGAAGAAAGCTACTCTAAGCAGTTACTTCAGCATTGCTTTTGCTTTTTAAAATTTAAACCTGAAACTAAGGTTGGAATCAATTGCTGCCTCTTAATTATTTTTTCAAACAAGAGAACACTGCCCACAATATTACAACAAAGTGTGTGGCATAATTATCTGTTACAACTTTCAGAATGTAATTTTGGTAAGCCAGACAGAGAGCCAAAACTATGCAATACATCAAGCAAAAGAAAGGGAAGTCATAAGGGATTGGCTTTGTGGTCAACATACAAAACTGGAGGCATCAGCTCTATTTTCAAACTCAAAAACAAAATTTGCATGTTACCAACATCATCTATCTCAACAGGTTAGAGAAATGCAATTCCAGTTTGTAGCATCATTTATTTAAAATCAGTAATAGGAGCCTTCAAATTATAACATTCTGATACACCGAAATTCCCTGAAGAAATGGTTGAGTTGTCGTGCACAGAAACTGATTCATAGCAGTGCAAGACAAAATACCCAATAGCAATTAAAAGAACAGATAGTTTTTTGTAGTTTATACAGGGAAACAGTATTAAATTACCTCAATGAGGACCTTCGTTTTCTTTGATTTAGAATCAAGGGCATCCTTTTCAAGTTTCTTTGAAGCTAAAGTCATTTTCCTTTTGGCTTTCCTCTGATTACGTGCTTCAGTTTCTTCGTCTTCACTGCTTCCAGCTGGCATGAGTAGATGTCAAGATGTTATTACTTCTTTAATGTGTTTCAAATTTTTAGCCATCAACATTTGTAGACTGAGCATTTGAATTATTAGCCATTAGCCATGCAGAAAGCAGCACTCTAACGGTGTGGTAATATGCATTGGGGTAGAGGGGACTATAGCCTTTTTATCATTTGAATTGCTTGTATGAATAATAACTTGAAACTACCCGAAGAGATGTGATATTAAAGCTAAGATTTTAAGTACAAAGAATAAAAAGATCTGACTGCGGTATCTAGAAGATGTGGAGAATATGACAAGTAACTAGAGGATAAATTATGCAGCAAAATAAAATTCTAATCAAAAATTTCCAGCGGTTACTTCGAAGTTCAAAATAAACTACGATGATATCACTCATTATGTCTACCCACCAGCTCAATGGAAGTCACATAACACACTTAGTCATCATACCATGTGTATCTTGTTCAGAATACATTGTATCTTGGCTTCAATTATTTAAAACCAAATTACTTGATGAGGAAGAAATATTTTGCAAAGTATTTTCATACCTATTTCACTGTTTCGCATACTTTAGCTTTAAAAAAATACTCCATATGCATATTGCTACAACTATTTTAGACAGATTAATCATAAGACCTTTTACAAACTTTTCTTTGTCCCTTAATCTAAGACCAATTTCAAAATTCAACACGCATTAATGATTTCTTTACAAAAATATTGGAAAAACATATACTATGTTTCTCTCCTATGATAACCAATAATTGTAAGGATAAATAAAAGAAACACAGCTTTTAGACAGATTAATTATTGCAACTATTTTTCTCAATATTCGTGATTTATGTTCAAATGAGGTTCTTATAATAAAGGACGGAGGGAGTAAATGTTACCATTTTCATGATCGGCATCATTGCCCTGTGACTCATGAATTGCAAAAGCACCAAAATCTTCCATGTCATCTTCCTCTTCAAGTTCATAACCTTCTACATATTCTACTTCTGCTTCCTGTTCAATTTGTAAAGAAAAAAAGACCCAGAGTCAACATTACCAAGTTTCTAATAACTTTGTTTTCAACACAATCCACATCAGAGTAAAATGAATTATAAAATATGTACCTCTTCATCCTCTTCATCAGCAGGTTGAAGCTTCTCCATATCAAGAACTTTATAGTAAGCTTCAGTAGGATAGTTGAATATTTCACCTGGTTGCGAACCTACATTTTGGAGGCGTCCCACTATCTCCATCTCAATTTGCTAAGTAATATTCAAAAGCAACAATGAGGACAGCGAAGATAACATATAATTTAACATGTGTGGGTAACATTATGATTAACTATAACCTTTTCTGTCTCAACCTCCGCTTCAGTACGCACTTCTCTTTTATCAGCATAAACTCCTTCTTCAAGGCGTTTAGTTAGCTCATGCTCAATAGCCTAAGTAAAATTCAAAAGCAACAATGAGGAAAGCGAATACAACATATAATTTAATATGCATGGGTAACATTAGGATTAACTATAACCTTCTCTATAGCAGCCGCTGTTTGAGCCTTCGCTTCTCTTCTAGATTCTCTCTTTGTCTCTTTCCTTGGTAGTGTTATTATTTGTTCCCTGTAAAACAGCATACCAACATGATCAAACAGGCTGCTTTTTTGGCGAAACTGCTATGAACTTTCAATGAAGACAACAACCTAAAATATAGTAGATCAAGGAGATGAAGAATTCTCACACAAATGTACATTTATAATAGTATTAGGGAAAAATCATATACAGATATATTTGGGTTGTAATACACCGAATGTGAGATCGTAAATTTCATATACAAAATCAAATACAAAAGTTCGAAAAAAACAAGGGAAAAATACCAATAAAATCATAACATTCACATGAAATTTAATTAAAATACTGGACAAGGTTATTCACCCTAAAATTAAATGGGGTGAAAATGATCTGGTGGAATAATACACCCAATGTGAGATCATAAACATGATATATAAAATCAGGAAGAAAAAAAAAAAAAAAAAAAAAAAATAACTATAA
>Ga0228710_1008413_pt1 | contig 14799 bp, 11 predicted proteins | sample MedpolnodulmetaG_FD_177995 | JGI IMG/M metagenome (GOLD analysis project Ga0228710, IMG submission 177995) | Root nodule microbial communities from Medicago polymorpha collected in Santa Monica, California, United States - pink nodules | ecosystem: Host-associated > Plants > Roots > Nodule...
AAAAAACACCCCTCCCCCCCCCCCCCCCCCCCCCCCCTTTCTTGTGGTTTTTCTCACCTTCACTGGAAGCACAAAAGTATGCGCCTAGGAAAGCGAATAGCATTACAATGTTCCTAGGTCATGCAATGTGCGCCCCAAGCATTTCAAAATGTGGGGGCGCATGCGTAATTTTATTCGTTTTTATGGGTTTAGCCTGCGTTTTTAGCCCAAACCCAATTAGAAATCTCCACTATAAATACTAGCCTTCCTCATTTAGAATTTCTCGTTTAGAACTGTGGCAGTTCAAGAGGAAGGCTACTTTGGAGCTTCGGGAGAGAATCTATCTTCTCCTTGATTTTCTAGGGTATGTTTTTATCTTTAGTAATTTGTTTTTAGTTACCATGTGTAACTAAATCTTTTTAGGTTAGAGTTCTAAGATGAACATCTGTATATTTTTGTTGGATATTTATTTAATTTAATATGTCGTTTATTTTATTTTATTTTATTTTATTTATTCTTTTGTTCGCTATTAAGTTTTATTAGGAAGTAGTTTATTTTTGTGATAGGTGCAACTCTATATTAGGTACTTAGGTTGTGACAAGGCCAAATATTTCTATCACTAACTGGATGCTTGAATATTAATACCCTTGATCCTTCAAGTGATATCTTGATTTGTTGATTTACATGATTTCTAACTACAAAACATTCAAAACACCTGTAGAGTTGCATGATTTAGGATAAAGTGAATTACAACAGCTCGAATGAAAACAATACAAAAGGTTCTTCAAATCAATGACAAATCATCCAATTGACTTCTAATTTTCTTTCAAATGCAAAGAATTACACTAAAAACATAGCTAAAAATATCATATGTTATTTAATTATCGCAACCCTACAAATCAACTTTTGAGGTGATGAATTCCACATCTTATAAATACTTAGTCATTTCATATCCCTTCCAGTGTGGGACTATTAACAATATTTAACATCCAAAATTATTGAATTTCATGATTTGATCAATTAATTACTAGAAGGGATAAAACCATACGCTTTTCAATCAATCCAATCATACATTGTTCTCAATCCTAACTTTTCATGCTCTCTTGAGGTAGTTTTGATGAATTTGAAATCTAACATATACAGTATTTATATATCTGCTATAACATAGAGCTCACATGAAATTCAATAATATTAATACTCTTTTTTTATTATCCCTTTTCTTTCATGACAGGTTATAAAATAATGGAATATTTGTAAAATAAGAATGAATTGGTTTGATTGGTAAGTTTTTTACAATTATCTCTTTACTTAGTGTGCTAAAGGGACAACCATGACACTTTAATGTACTTAAGTGACATTTACTAAAGATTCTAATTTTATGAAGGATTTTTAACAACACCTTAAGCGCTAAAATCTATATAATGAATGTCAGAAGAGAACTAGTTTATAAAGTGATCAAACTATATAATATTTCTTACATGTAAGAGAGATAAAATATGGTTGAAGTTCTCAAGTTTGTTAGTTTTATGATTATCTTTCTTTCCCTAGTTCTTATTGCAATGAACATTGACGGTAATCAATTTTTTTAATCCTTTTTAAATTTTCAGTTACTTTCTACATAATATTTTATCTCATTTTAGTAACATATTTTTGTTCTCTTTTTTCATTATAGCGGATATTACTAATTGTACTCAAGATTCTGATTGTCAGTCAATTGGATGTTTGTCTCATCTTAAACCGAAGTGTACTATGTTAGGATTTTTCTTCAATGCCTTTGTTGGCATATGTGAATGTGATTGAGTGATGTGACCATAAGATTTTTCTAGAAAATTCTAGGAGATCTCATTTTGTTATTGTGTTGCCCCCAATAATTTTAGTTTTTTTTCTTCATAAATCTCGTAGTTGTGGATTATGTACTCTAAGAAGATGGTAATGAAAAGAAACAAGGGAGAAAATAATGTTATTTAGATAATATTTTAGAATTTATTTTTATATTTTCAAATAGTTAAATCTTAAGAATCAATGAGTATAAAAAAACTAAGATATGAACAAAATCCTCAAGAATGAATGACAAACATTAGTATAAAAAAAACTAAGATATGAACAATATCCTCAAGAATGAATGACAAACATTAGATGAATGAGACTTGCTAATTGTTGGAGATTTCAAAGAGATATTCCTACTATTGAAATTGCTTCCTAAAGCTTGTGATGATAAAATTGGAAAAGAATGAAAGAAAATGTGGAGATTTAGGGATTGAGGTCTAGAAGGCTAGGGTTTTCTCTAAATGTGTGTATGGGTTCGAAATAGAATATGTCAAAATTATGATTAGGGACTTAAATATAGACAAATATCTTATAACGAATGCATTGCAAGCTACTTGTGTTTTAATGCGATGAGAGCGTTTGAACTTGATTTTAGAAGTCTGTGTCACTATCTAAGTAGGTGTCCTCAAATTGGAAAATTAAACAAAAAGACTTAATTTCAAATTAACGAGCATGTTTTGCGTTTATGGAAGATGTTTTTTCTTATGCTAAATATATTATGAATATCATCTAAAATACCCGAATATTCAACCCCTTCACCCAAAAGCATGATATGCATAATAAACATCAAGAAACATGTACAAGTAAAGCACAGCAAAACTTGGGATGTGCACTTCCTGTGTTTAGAAACAGAGTGTTAATAACACTCCTCTAATTTCAAATAATTCATTGCTTTCCGATAATTGTAACATATTTTCATAAAGTAATCTGTAACGCCCACACTAAATGTATCTAGAAAGTTTAGCATATGCATTATCTTTAATACGTTTACAACATAAACACTTTGAATGAATATAATACACAACAATTTGGTCATGAGCTTGCTACATCCTGCTGAACCAACCTGCTGATCTGAAACAAATAAGGATTGGGATGAGACATAATGTCTTAGTGAGTTCTACCTAATCCTAGGCTATAGGTAACCTCAGGGAAAACATAGGGCTACCACATGTCTAAAATACAATCATTCTGTTGATTATACGTGTGGGGAACATGCATACCTAGACGGTCGTGCATATTAGGGTCATCGTAAGGTTCTATGTATCATAACTTATAAGTCTTTCCTTATGTTTTACGTGTCATGGTGGTCAAGAGAACCTAGGACCGCTACGTCTAGATACGAATAGACGCAACAAGACCTAATCATAACTCATTCATGACATGTTCCTGAACTGGACGATCGGGGAGGTACTAAGACCGTCGACAGTATATCTTCTTAACTTGTTCTATTGCATAAGCTTGCACTTGTCTCGTAACATATCATAATCATAAATCATGTCATATTCGTAGCCGTTCGTTATGTTAGAGGTTAGCGTGTAACAAACAATATTATCTTGGTTCATTTTACGGAGTGTATCAGGTGGAGTAACCCCGAGTACAATCCCTTACATCGGAATCCCTCAGTGTCGTTCGGGCCTACCCTGCGGAGAGTATCCCGTCCCCCTGACGTGAACCTCTTGAAATCCCCCTTGCGTGGATCGCAAGAGACACGACACCTACATGTTACTTATAATCTTGATCATACTTGAAGACTTATCATATTGCTTGCTTACTTATTTACCACGGGTCCGTGATCTACCCGATTAGTGGTGAAATGCTTACATCGTCATTCTTGTTCGTACATAACTTAATTTAATATACTTAGGTTTCGTGCTAACATACTAGTTCTCGACGCTCTACGTCGAGGCTCTATGATTTTCCCATTCTTAGTTTAGATTCTACCCATACATGATTCGTGTCATGTACCCTAGTATGCCATTCATCGTCGGACCATGTTAATGTTTCTTCATGCATCATTCTTTTAAAAACTCAACTTGGATTGCATATTAGACACTTAGAATTGAGGGGGTTCATAGTTTAATAAAAGACTGCAAGAACGGGCCTCAAATAGCTCTTGCGGGCCACAAGACGAGTCGACAACACATGTTGTGCTGTCAAACTCGCCATGGCGAGCTTGACGAGTGAGCTTCTGATCCCAACTCGCCATGGCGAGTTCTAGCTTGCCCGGCGAGTTGTGACAGTCCAGAATTCTGCAGAAACGTGATTTTTCAACAAAAACCTCAATTTCAAGCATCATAAGGTACCTGGTACTTCCATAACACATAAAAGCAGTAGGAATTGAAATGCATGGAAACAATAACATGTTCTTGATAATTCATGGTACAAAGGGGTATCTCTAAACCCAATTCATGGCATAAACATACTCAAGACTTTTCACCTAAGCTTCACATAACCCAAAGGTAAAGAAAGCTATCTAAGAACTCACATAAGATTTATGGTACAACTTCTAGCTTCTAGTTCAACTCCATTAGAACCCTAGTTCACACATGCAACCCTATTAAGTCTCAATTCTAGTCTTGAAGGGAAGGAAGTTGATCCATGCTTTAACCTTGCATTCCATCTCCTCTAAGGGCAGAATTTGAGCTCATGATAACATAACCCTAGTTCCTTGATCTTGCTCCAACATCAACCCCAAGCCATAATCTTCCTTACACAATCACCATTATCACTTTAGCTTGCACAATCATGATTCTTGCCATGAGAAAGGATAAACTCTTGAAGAGAGAGATGGAGGGCGATGTGCTAGAGAGAAGAGAAGAAAATTCTGATTTCCTAACCTTTAGAGGGAGAAAGCTCCAAGATAAATGAGTTATTTGGGGCTTAGGATCCTTATATACCCTTTGCGTGTAGTTAGAGTAATGACCTTCGTCATTAGGAGGATTTAACTTGACATTGATAGCTTGGACTTATGCTTAACAGATACCGCATTGTAAAATATTCTCCGCCGTAATTGAATTCCCCGAATACTTGTCCCTTGACACGTCCAACTGATAAAACTTCTATATTTGACGAGTGGGATATTACACTCTACCCCCCTTAAAGAAATTTCGTCCTCGAAATTTAGAGATTACTTACAAAACACTGTGACTAATACCTGCCATCTTCGATTCTAGTTATATGATGTCCGATCATACACGATCCAAAAGGGTCTGAAGTAAACTTCTCTCTCCGAAAACTTGTAGCACACCCTGACTTAATCTACACATTACCGAATATGTTCCCTTTAATTCTGAAAGTTTCTCAAAATTTCTTACTTTAGGCATAAGTACAAGAACACATGTCCTCCTTTAATGCAATCCAAGGCTTTCTTCGTAACTTATTCGATGACTCCATGAAATTCTTATCCTTCCACAAAATCTTGAAGAACATCCAAACCTTTATACGTATCCTTAAATGGCGTTCCTAACCTGAGTCTTAGTTTCCAACATATATTCACTATTGAGAATCTCCCTTGGCATACTAATTAATAGTTTTCCATCACTTGAATGGCCTTGGCAACAAAACCCTTCACAATACCTAACTTAGGCTACTAGTACTTAAATACTCTTATCAAATTTCTAAACATCCTATACGATAATTCAACCGCCACAGTTATTGACCTCGTTAACTTTGACTCCATCAATGAATTCAATTTTTTAGTAATTTGCTTTAAAACGGTAACTCCCAAAACCATCTCATAAGAGTCAGCACACTATCCAGACATAACACATACACTGTCATACTCTCACATGTCATGCCTTGTTAAATATTGTCAATACTTGTTCGATATTTTTCTTTCAAAAAAGTTGTGAATAGTAGCATATGGGTGCTTGGAAATAAGGGGTATATATACTTTAAGAAAGCATTGCGAAATCGAGCTCATAACGGCACTGTAGAACCACAGGACGAACTAACACATTTGGAAAAAGGCTATGCTACTCGCCCTAGGCTCGCTCATGGTGAGTTGGCTCTTGAGTTTGCACGCTTTAAGCGAGTCTACTCGCTTATGGCGTGTTTCATCGGTTCTAAAAATGCATAATTCGTATTTGGCATTAAAATCCTCAATTCCAAGTTCCCATATGCCTACCTTACCAATAGTCGTCATAGAAACCTTAGAAAACAATAATATAACAAATATTCACATCATTTAACAAGCATGACATAAAAGAGATATGAATCACAATGTACAACTTAGAGGACATACTTTCCTTCATTATGAAGCTCATAACCACAAGGGTGGGTTCTCCCATGTTCCTCTTTATCTCGTAATCGTAACTCTGACATACATGATCACCTGGTTTAGGTCATGGAAGATCTCTAACTGGCGTGACTTCGTATTTCCTTTATTCTTCAAGAATGTTGGGTTAAACCATCTAAAATCCATTTCTACTTCATACCCTAATGTTATCAATCTCATACTGAGTAGTATCCTTTCATTCCAAATGATTGTTACTACACTTGTTGTTTCCAATATTACCCGAACCATAGAAACCTTCTAAGTACCACATTCTTTCCTTTCGCCTCCTATATAACCCCTTCTTAGTCGACGGATAAATCTCGTGTATACTTGAAATCACCAACTAAGTAGTCCAATTACCACATTTCTCTTGGTTTACTTATGTAAGGATACATCCATCATGCTTTTACTACATTTTTCGACCACTTAAGTCCTTTTATTGCTGAATTCGATGAGTTGGAAAATCCTCACTCGTCTCCTAAGATCTCTCACCATACACAGTTACTCGCTCGGTCTTATTCCACTTATGATGTCTCATGAAATTCTGTTACAAAGTCCATGGCCCTGTGTACTCTGTAAATTCCTTGTTGATCTATCTCTGCTGCGATATTCTGATTCATAAACATTAATCTATTGAGACTTGTTGGAAATTCACAAACTTACTACTGCATAATTGATGGGGTAAATCCGCAAGTGCACGGTTTACCGATGTAGTAATAAGAAAGTATCGTTCCAACAGGGAGTTTTTTAATTCAATTAACCTTTATGAATGATTAGAAAAGAGTTCAGTTGAAAAGCTGAGATTTTTAGCGGTTTAAAATAACAATAATAAAAAGCGCTTTGGGATTATTGGTTCATATTGGTGACAAACCCTTCACAAACAAAACTCTGAACCTAGAATTTTAAGTTGGACCTTGATGAGCAAAACCGCAAGTGCACGGTTTTACCGAAGTAGTAAAAAGAGAGTATCGTTTCGATAGGGAGTTGTTCAATTCAATTAACTTTTAAGACATGATTAGAAGAAAGTTTGATTCTAGAGATTGGGTTTTTAAAGGTTAAAAACAATAATAATAAAAAGCGCCTTGGGATTATTGGTTCATCGTAATGATGAATCCTTCACAAACAAACCTTAAACCATAACTTTATATTGGACCTACTTTCTAAAGACAAGTTTCTATTTAGCGTATCAAAGCCTCTTTCGAGGTGCAGTGAGTGTGTTCCTCTAGCAACCACACCTATTCTCATGGTTGATTGCTATTGGAATCCTTGAAGAACAAAACATTATGTGTCTCAAGGTTTGCTAGACTATTCTCATGTTTCGCAACCCTTGTCTAAATTCACTTGTTCCAATATCAAAGCTCCGCTGTCGCATTATGAATTGATATTTGAGACGATGAATTAACAAATACTAACCCTCCGCTTTCGCATTATGAGTTTGGCATTTGTTAATTCATTATAAAAACGGTGAATTAGATTAGAAAGTAGATTTATATAAAATTAGGGTTTATGGCTTGGTTTGATTAGGATTACGTCATTAGACTTATCCAACAATCCTAAGACAAGTAGGGTCTACTCACTCATGATCATCGTAGACATAGAAAAGGAGAAGAAGAACATAAAGTAAATAACAAGAAAGTAAAAGAAGAACTTTTATTAAGAAAGACAATTGTCACTTATTGAATTCCAAGAACAAAAGATAAATTATTGTGATAGCTAGCTACTCTATTTATAGTTTACAATGACTTAAGCCCTAAGAAATATAACAATAGAATGTTCCATAAGAAACCACGGGCTTTTAGGTCAGAAGTAAACTAATAGGTAGCTTGCCCGGGAAGCAGAAGCAGCAAAAGTGGACTCTGAAGGTTGGCACGGCCGTGCTGCTGGAGGAACGGGCTGTAACGCCCTATTTATTTATTTGATTATTTTGGTTGAGTTTAGAGTCTTTTATATGACTTATATGATTTATGTTGATAAGTGGCATGTTGTTGTGTATTAATATTTTATTAAATGGCTTTATTTTATTATTTAGTGGGATAGGTTGGAAATTAGAATAATTAGACTTTAAGGGGCTGAATTAAAATTAATTAGAAATAAGTGGAGTTAATTAGAAAATCTGTGGAGGTTAAGAAATATAAGAAAACAAGAGCCAGACAAAAATTAGGTTTTACAAGCTTTTGGGAGAAAAGAGGAGAACCAAGAGGAGAGGAGAACCAAGAGAAGGGGAGAGCTTGTAATCGTGCAATCATCTAATCTAAGGTAAGGGTGGGACTAGAATTCTCTAATCTTAGGTTATGTAATTCTGAAATTGAATTTAGCATGTTGTTGTTGTTGTTGTTTTGCAAATTTGGGAATTAGGTCATGGGGTAGAAATTGGTTGTAGAATCATCACAGGTTGAGTTCCCTATCAAATTTGGGATTGGGTTGGATGAAAATTGGGTTTTTGGAGTGAAAAATCGTCATTCCCGACAGGAGACTGTCATGACTCGCCACGACGAGTAATCTTGCTCGCCACGGCGAATTGCAACGTGACAGAGAGCAGTGTTTGCTCGCCACGGCGAACTGTAGTGTGGCAGAGAGCAGTGTTTTCTCGCCACGGCGAGTAAATCTGCCTGCGAGGCGAATTGTTCAGTAGCAGTGCACCTTTTCACGTTCTTGCGTCGTTTTCACACGTTTCTGTTTTAGATTAGCCTCTAGTGTGGACATGAAAGTCTTAGGTAATATTGTCAATTTTCAATGGCTTTTTTTGTCATGAATAACTTTGATTGATGAATTGTTATATGAATGTACACATTGATGAATTACTATATGAATGCATATGTTGAATTAATATGATGTTATATGATGTTGCTCATAAATGATGAATATTATGGAATTATAATGTGGACTCGTTGTTGTCGTTGTTGTTGATGTCGTCAATGTCGTTGAAGTTGTACGTTGTTGTTGAATAAGTTGTTGAGGCCATGCATACTCTTATAAAGTAGGGGGCTCATGCCCTGTTGAATGTTTAATCATTCATACCACATTGATTTGAGACCCTATGCTCTACACGTTGATTTAAGAGTTGATGCTCTACACATTGATTTAAGAGCTGATGCTCTACACTTTGAATTGAGAGTGTAACACCCCGTTTTCCCAACAATGTAAATAATACATATAAATCAGAGTATTCCACGTAAAACGGAATGCCACACTACATTGAAGTATAAATAGAGTAAAGTTACTATTTATTAAAACAGCTTCCTTAAAAATTCAGTTACATCGCAGCGGAAAATCAATTCTTTGTCAACAACTTTGGCACTACGGCCTCAACATAAACAACTTTAATGTAAATCTTAATTCAAAAGGTTCGAAAACATAGTTCATAAATAATACGCAACAGTGGAAAACAAGCAAATAATCCCCATCCCGTTACGTATTAGAGCGACCCTAAGACGACACGTGAGAGAGTCAACTCACATCAGTAGCTAATCCTGGTTATCTGCATGTTACCCACGTAGAGGCAACATTCAAACAGAAGGGGTGAGATTTACATTCAATAATGATAAACATATAATTCATCAACAGAATTTAACAACATAAATGACAATAAATAAACTACATTAATGTTTCACATATTTTCTCAACAATAACTCATTAATTATTCTACAACTTGACAACACGACGACGACGACGTGACAATGCAATGACACAACAACAACTTGACTATGCAGTATGCATGTGGTACCAATCAACGTGTTAGAGCATAGGCTCTCAATTCAACGTGTAGAGCATCGGCTCTTAAAGCAACGTGTAGAGAATAGGCTCTCAAATCAACGTGTAGAGCATAGGCTCTCAAATCAACGTGGTATGAATGATTAAACATTCAACAGGGCATGAGCCCCCAACTTTATATAAGTATGCATGGACTCAACAACTTATTCAACAACAACGTACAACTTCAACGACATTGACGACATCAACGACAACGACAAGAACAACAACAACAACGACTTGACATTATAATTCCATAATATTCATCATTTAAGAGCAACATCATATAACATCGTATTAATTCAACATATGCATTCATATAATAACTCATCAATGTGTACATTCATATATCAATTCATAAATCATGTTATTCTTGACAAACAAAGCAATTGAAAATTGACAATATTACCCAATGTAACGCCCCAATTTATTATTTAATTATTTTTGGTTGAGTTTAGAGTCTTTTATACGACTTATATGATTTATGTTGATTTATGACGTGTTGTGATGTTTTATTAAGTGGCTTTATATTATATTTTTTTAGTAGAATATGTTGGATATTTAGAATAAATATATTTGAGGGGTTGGTTTGGATTTGGTTAAGAAATATATTTCGCTTTACTTAAGAAATATATTTGGATTTAGTTAAGAAATATATGTGGATATAGTTAGAAAATATGTAGATTTAGAATAAAAATATGTTGAGGGTGTGAGATATAAAAGGAAGAGAGCAGCCACAAATTAGTTCATGAGGGTGTAGAAAATATGTAGATTTAGAATAATAATTTTGGATTTAACAAAATTGTAACAAAACTACATGAACTTATTACCTAAGTTGTCGAAGCATTGTCGCGTTGTCCTTGTTACGTATTTTTCTTGAGATTTCATGTTGAAATAACTTAGTTGGATTTTGTATTAATGTTGAACACGTTGAGGCCTTAGAGCCATATTTTGGTTGAAAAGATTTATAAATATTATTTCCGCTGCGAGATTATTAAAAATGTTATCAGTTGATGTTTACTTTATTAATAGAAAATTTTACTCTATTATTTAAGTATTTTACGAAGTGTAGCATTCCGTATACGTTGTAATACTCTGATTTACATGTATGATTTACATTGTTGGGAATACGGGGTGTTACACCCAAGACTTTCATGTTTGCACCAAAGGCTAATTCAAAACATAAATGTGTGAAAACGACGCAGGAACATGAAAAGGTGGATTGCTACTGAACAACTCGCCTCGCGGGGGAACTTACTCGCGTGGCGAGCAAACACTACCCTTTGCCACAATACAGTTCTCCGTGGCGAGCAAACACTGCTCTCTGTCACTTTGCAGCTCGCTGTGGCGAGCAAGATTACACGCCGTGGCGAATCGTGACAGTCTTCTGTCGGGAATGACGATTTTTCACCCCAATTTTCAAATACCCCAATCCCAAATTTGATAGAGAACTCAACCTATAATAATTTTGCAACCTGAACATCAATTATACAAGAATCCAATGGGGTTTCTACTCTATTAACAACCAAATTTCTACTCAAAACCTAATTCCCAAATTCACAAGAACAACAACAAAACTACATGCTAAATTCAATTTCAGAATTACATAACCTAAGATTAGAGAATGTTAGTCCCACCCTTACCTTAGATTAGATGATTGCAAGACTCTACAAGCTCTCCCTTCTCTTGGTTCTCTTCTCCTCTTGGTTCTCCTCTTTTCTCCCAAAGACTGTGTAAAAACCTAATTTTGTCTGGCTCTTGTTTTTCTTATATCTCAACAGATTTTCTAGTTAACACCACTTATTTCTAATTAATTCTAATTCCGCCCCATCAAGTCTAATTATTTCTAATTTCCAACATACCCTACTAAATAATAAAATAAACCCACTTAATAAAGTATTAATACACAACAACATGTCATAAATCATATAAGTCATATAAAAGACTCTAAACTCAACCAAAATAATCAAATAAATAAATAGGGCGTTACAGAGAGCCTACGCTCTAACACGTTGATTGGTACCACATGCATACTGCATAGTCAAGTTGTTGTTGTGTCATTGCATTGTCACGTAGTCGTCGTCGTCGTCGTTGAGTTGTTGTCGTTGTGTTAATGTCAAGCAGAAATAATTGAAGCACATGTGAAGCATTATTGTTGTTTAGTTGTTGTTTATGTTGTTAAATCCCGTTGATGAATTATATACTTATTATTATTGAATGTGAATCTCACCCATTCTGTTTGAATGTTGCCTCTACGTGGGTAACATGCAGATAACCAGGATTAGTTGCTGATGTGAGTTAACTCTCTCGTGCGTCGTCTTAGGGTCGCTCTGATACGTAACGGGATGGGGATATTTGCTTTTGTTTTCCACTGTTGCGTATTATTTATGAACCATGTTGTCGAACTTTTTGAATTAAGATTTTCATTAAAGTTGTCTACGTTGAGGGCGTAGTGCCAAAGTTATTGAATAAAGAATTAATTTTCCGCTGCGATGTAACTGAATTTTGAGTGAATTGTTTTAATAAATAGTAACTTTACTCTATTTATACTTCAATGTAGTGTGGCATTCCGTTTTACATGGAATACTCTGATTTATATGTATTATTTATATTGTTGGGAAAACGGGGTGTTACAATTGGTATCAGAGCAGGTTGGTCCGTCCTGCCAAGTAGTTGAGTCGCGTAGTGTCGTGTGACAGTTTAATACTGTCGTTGTGTTGTCCTGATTGTTGTTCGTTGTGTAGAGAACTAAGATGGCTGGAAGGAATGATGCTGCGATTGTTGCTGCGTTGCAAACTGTAGCTCAGGCTGTAGGGCAACAACCTAATGTTGGTGCTGGTGCTAATGACGGAGTTAGGATGTTGGAGACTTTTCTAAGGAACCATCCGCCTACTTTCAAGGGAAGGTATGATCCTGATCGAGCTCAGATGTGGCTCAAGGAAGTTGAAATAATTTTCAGAGTGATGATTGGTGCGTTTTGGTACACACATGTTGGCCGAAGAAGCTGATGATTGGTGGGTGAGTGTTCTTCCAATCCTAGAGAATGGTGGTGGAGTTGTTACTTGGGCTGTGTTTAGGAGGGAGTTCCTGAACAGGTACTTTCCGGAGGATGTTCGCGGAAAGAAAGAGATTGAATATCTTGAGTTGAAGCAGGGTGACATGTCGGTGACCGAGTATGCTGCAAAGTTTGTGAAACTGGCTAAGTTTTATCCACATTACACTGTTGAGACTGCTGAATTCTCTAAGTGTCTCAAGTTTGAGAATGGCTTGCGTGGTGAGATCAAGCGGGCCATTGGTTATCAGAAGATTCGGCAATTTTCTGAATTGGTGAGCAGGTGTAGGATTTATGAGGAGGATACCAAAGCTCATTACAAGGTTATGAGTGAGCGAAGAGGTAAGAGACAGCAGAGTCGTCCTAAGCCTTACAGTGCTCCTGCTGATAAAGGTAAGCAAAAGTCGAATGATGAGAGGAGGCCAAGAAGGAAAGATACTTCTACTGAGATTGTTTGTTACAAGTGTGGTGAGAAGGGCCACAAGAGTAATGCTTGTCCTGAAGATGAGAAGCGGTGTTTCCGTTGTGGTAAGAAAGGGCATACAATTACAGATTGCAAGCGTGATAATATGGTTTGTTTCAACTGTGATGAAGAAGGCCACATTAGTTCGCAGTGCAAGAAGCCTAAGAAGGCTCAGGCTAGCGGAAAAGTGTTTGCTTTGACTGGTACGCAAACAGTGAATGAGGATCGGCTGATCAGAGGTACATGTTTCTTTAATAGTACTCCTTTAATTGCTATTATTGATACTGGTGCTACGCATTGTTTTATTGCTGACGATTGTGCTTACAAGTTGGGTCTTGTTATGTCGAGTATGAGTGGAGAAATGGTTGTCGAAACTCCAGCTAAGGGTTCGGTGACTACTTCTCTAGTGTGTTTGAAGTGTCCATTCTTCTCTAGTGTGTTTGAAGTGTCCATTGTCGATGTTTGCTCGAGACCTTGAAGTTGATTTAGTCTGTCTACCTTTGAGTGGAATGGATGTAATACTTGGTATGAACTGGTTGGAGTATAACCATGTCCATATTAATAGTTTTAGTAAGACGGAGTATTTTTCTTCTGCTGAAGAAGAGAGTGAAGCTGAGTTCTTGACTACCAAGTAGCTGAAGCAGTTGGCGCGTGATGGAATTCCAATGTTTTCTTTGATGGCGTCTTTGTCTGTTGAGAATCAAGCGGTAATTGATAAGTTGCAAGTTGTGTACGAATTTCCAGAAGTTTTTCCTGATGAGATTCCTGATGTGTCTCCAGAGAGAGAGGTTGAATTTTCAATTCATCTTGTTCCGGGTACGAAGCCTGTGTCGATGGCGCCTTACCGTATGTCGGCCTCTGAGTTGGCTGAGTTGAAGAAGCAGTTGGAGAATTTGCTGGATAAGAAGTTTGTAAGACCGAGTGTTTCACCTTGGGGAGCGCCAGTGTTGTTAGTTAAGAAGAAAGATGGTAGCATGAGATTGTGTATTGATTACCGACAATTGAATAAAGTGACGATAAAGAATAGGTATCCACTTCCGAGAATTGATGATTTGATGGATCAGTTAGTGGGTGCACGTGTGTTTAGTAAGATTGATATGAGATCGGGTTATCACCAGATTAAAGTGAAAGATGAAGATATGCAGAAGACGGCCTTTAGGACACATTACGGACATTACGAATATTCAGTGATGCCTTTCGGTGTTACTAATGCGCCAGGTGTATTTATGGAGTACATGAATCGCATTTTTCATGCTTATTTGGATCGCTTTGTTGTTGTATTCATTGATGACATTTTGATATACTCTAAGTCCGAGGAGGAACATGCTGAGCATTTGAGGATTGTTTTGCAAGTGCTGAAAGAGAAAAAGTTATATGCCAAGTTGTCAAAGTGTGAATTCTGGTTGAATGAGGTGAGTTTTCTTGGCCATATTATTTCTGGTAGTGGTATTG
>Ga0228710_1008415_pt1 | contig 14798 bp, 4 predicted proteins | sample MedpolnodulmetaG_FD_177995 | JGI IMG/M metagenome (GOLD analysis project Ga0228710, IMG submission 177995) | Root nodule microbial communities from Medicago polymorpha collected in Santa Monica, California, United States - pink nodules | ecosystem: Host-associated > Plants > Roots > Nodule...
ACTCTGCTTTAGAATCGAGGATAGATATCTTGTTTTTAGCCGTTAGAATCTTACTATCCATATTCTGTACGTGTTGCTTATGCCAATCCTTCAGCCTAAATTTCAACATTTTCAGCTTCTCCTTCAATACATGGCCGCCCCACCCTTGGCACTGAAAAGAGCCCCATTGTTCGCGGACAAAGTCGCCGTACCCTGGAAAGTCAGACCAACATTTAAGCATCCTTAACGGCCGAGGTCCCCAATTAGCTTCCTCCGTTGATAACATTACAGGAACGTGATCCGAAAGACCCCGTTGATATGCAACCTGGATAGAATTCGACCACGTCGCACTCCATTTAACAGACAACAAGAAACGATCTAGTCTACTCATAGTAACCCCATCTCCTTTGTACCATGTAAATAATCGCCCACAAATAGGCAAGTCAATCAATAAGCTGGTGTCAATAAAATCATTAAACAAGTCTGCCTCCACCTGTCTAAAGACCGTGCCCCTTCCTTTCCGCTCGTCTACACTGCGCACCGAATTAAAATCCCCACACACGCAAACATTCACATCATTGTTGTTAAGCACCTTGATCTTCAACCTATTCCACAAATCCCTTTTAGCCGTCATATCACACGGTGCATACACATTAAAAATCATGAATTCTTCAGAAGTACGGATAACCTTGCCTTTAATAACCAACACGTGTCCATAATTCATAGATGCCCACACCACAACGCGCGACGTGTCCCAAACAGTAACCAAGCCACCAGAAGCACCTACTGATGAACAATAAGAATAATCGCAAGAAACGTCACCCCAAATATTTTTGATCATCGCATCCGTCACCACCTGCCATTTACTCTCCTGCAAGCATAACACCATAGGCTGCTTCTCATGAACCAACCTCCGTACCTCCGCCCTCCGTTCGCCACCTCCTAAACCCCGTACATTATACGTTAAAACTTTCATTGATCACACCCTTCACCCGACACCCTACCGCCCCCGTGATCTTAGCATCCCTCCACCGCACTCCCCTTTCCCCTGTCACTCCCCTTCACCTCTGTGCCGCCTAATGTCCTCCACTCTCGTCTTCCTTCTTTAGTTAATAGATTAAAACCATTATTTAACTCACACTCATAGGACAATCCCACCGTCCTACCAATATCCTTGACATCCTCCGCCACCTTCACTGCGTTACCACGAACCAAAACCCAATTCTCCCAATCTTTGTTAACCGAAGATGTCGAATTTTTCGAGGATTCCGACGATGAGATCGCTGCTGCCTTTGAGTTGTTACCTCCCTTCCTCACCCGTCTCTTACTCTTCTGCTTGTTAAGTATCTTTAAAATTTGCTTCCTTTCCGAAACCTGCATTCTAGCAATTTTTTTCATGAATCCCATAGGATAATTGACTACACCGCCCTTCTTATGATTCAACGAGAGTGATTTCGGTTCGTAAGAGTCCCTAGCCATGTTACGTGACTGATTAACTCCACCCTTCGAAGTCGAAGTAAAAACATTGCCTCCCTCGCTAATAGGTTTTTTCGAAAGCCAATGTAAGCTCCACGGACCCTTAATCTCTTGTTCCTTCTGGCTTGTGTGTAGACTTGAGTGATTGCTGGTCACATGACACGACTCAAGTTGGATCCGTTTTGGTTGCACATGTGCAGCCGCTGCTTGCTGACCACCCACAAATACCGTGCCTTCTTCCTTCGACCCGACTGTCTTGCTGTTTTCTGGGCTTGAAGCGTGGTGAACCGGCCTTGTTAGCATCTGTTCTGGTTGCATCTGTGTAGGGGCTGCTCGCTGAACTGCTGCTGAGACCAGACCAGCTTCGTTCCTACCAATTATCTTGTTGGTTTCTGAACATTTAAGCAGGTGCAGCTGCTGAATAGGTGGCTGTGCAGCAACAACACGCCGCTGAGGTGCTGTAGGCAGCGCGCCCTCTTCCTTTCTTTCACAGCTAGTGAGTTGAACATCGTCGTGAATTCGAGACTCATCCTTTTTTCCCCCATGGTGACTCCATTCCTTCTGCAAATCTGTTACCAAATCATCCAACTCCCATTCGCCTTCGACTTCATCCAAGTCAACTTCACCCTTCGAATGCATATCGTCTTCCGGCAATGGCTCCGGTTCAACTTCTGTTAAAAAAGCGTCCTCCCCCAAAGAGTATCCCCATTCTTCACGCATAATAACACAAAACTTGCAGCCGTCGATATAAAAGTTTGTTGATTGTGCAATAATTTCTAAATGAGATGTCGACACTAGAATACGTGCAAAGTCAAGTCTTTCCTTTACTGCTGTACCCTCATCAGCCTGTATAAACTTTCCAACTCCAGACACACATAAAGCAAAAAAATCATTATTCCACGCATGTATGGGAACCCCATAAACACGTATCCAAGCGCCTCGTTCATATGTGAAAGTGTTTGCCGACCACTTTTGAATGTTTGAAAATAACAGACTGAAGAAATCAATTGATTCATTGAAAACCTGCCAAACATCCTCCTTGCCGTTACAATGAAGAAACACTTTATCTCCCCCCATAGGCGTAACAATCACTTGTCTGAACCCCGCGTCATCCATCCTTTGTTGTAAGGCCAACACTGAGTCCCCCGTGAAAATCGATGCAACCATACCGGACTTTGCCCACTTAAGATCCTCATCACGTGATTTATAAGCGGGTGTAAATTGAGTAACTGTCTGCATCTGTTGTTTTAACGACACGGTAGGCAAAGGCTTATGTGATACTCCTTCCAAGCTCTCCACCACCAAACCTCCTTTAGATTTCTTCCCACATGCCTTCTCCTCGTCCTCCCCTCTTCCCGCCACCACCTGTTCATCCTTAACTCCACGCGCACCTCCCTCCAGTCTCCTCAATTTAAACTTTCTTCCGTTTTCTAACGCCGGCACATCCACCGTCCCAACTCTCATGATTATTTCTCCCTCGCCTCTCGCTTCCACCACCTCCTGTTCCACCCTAACATTTTTAATACCCTCTCCCCTACCCCTAACCACTGGCTTACTCTCCACAAAATCACACTTCACACCGCCCTTAACATCCCTGACTCCCTCAGCCCTAACCACGTCATTGTGCGCAAATCTATCGTACCGGGCTTCACGAGCCAAAATTCGACACTGCCCTATCGAAATATTGTTTAAAGCCCGTGACAATTTTGCCTTATTTTTAACATTAACGTACCTTACAAACCCAAACTCTTGGCCTCGCGCATTCCTATACCGAGCTATGTAAACATCTGACAACATACCACATACCTCGAAAGCTTGACGAAGACGGAACAATGGGATGTTGTCAGGAAAGTTGGTTACGTAAAAGGAAGCTTTGCTGCCACTTAAACCATCAGTAGTTGCAGACTGATACCCGTGCCATTCTGAAGTTGCCGGACGGCCTCCTGGCGTGATGAATTGTCGTGCCGAGTTCCTGTTCCCCCCCCCCAATGTGATCGTGAGTTCTGTCAGAAGATAGCCTGTCGAAAACCGATTGCTGCGCCTGTCCTCTTCCCGTAGCCTCTCCTCTGCGTCCATCTGAACCCGAGACCCTGTCCTGTCCTCTGATAACCGATTCCGTCGCTTTCCTCTTCCGAGACCGCACCGCAGTCCAATCTCCCCTATCCCCCCCCATATGTGCCACCCTGGCTGGACCCCACACCCCCCCAGACTGACTCTCTGCCGGAAAAATGCTCCGACGCGGTTGCCCTAGGAATGCCCTAGGATTACCGCCACTCGACCCCTCGCTCGCTCTCATGATTTTTGACATGCCTCTTAGGTTTCCTTTGCGTTCAGGAATCGCAAGAGGGCAAATTTTGTTCACGCACTATTAAATTGATCATTGACTTATTTATCTTAACTATCAAACTGATCCATGATACTGTTAAATAAATGCTAAAAACTAAAAGAATAATTTTAAATGTTATTTATTACATTTTGCATGTTTGAAATGAAGTTTCATCAATGTTAAATGTAGTCTCCAATGTCTTCATACAAAAGTGTTGAAAACCACTTTAAATACTCTGTTTTCTACCTCTACAAGCATATGCCATTATAAACCACTTGCAACTGTGGTTAGCATAGCTTGAGAAGAAGACACAATGAAAATCTAAAATATCAACTAAAATATCTGAGTTATTGATGAAAACCTTAGTATATAGTTCATATAAATAATATTTCAAGATGATGATGAAAACATTAGTATATAGTTCATATAAATAATATTCCAAGCAAGGAGATGTGGCTTTAATATGCTTCCTAATTTTTTCAGTTTTTCATTTTTTTTCCTTCTAATTCAATCCAATAATTGAGTAATGTACACTTGTGAGTGAGAATAGAAAATTGTCATTGTAAAAGATACAGATGCAACTTAAATGAAGTAGTGAAAGGACAATTTAGCTTAAAAAAACTGGTGATATAAGGACAAATTTAAATTTACCATGAAGGAAATTGACAATTTTGCCGCAACTGATGGATCCATGAGATAAAGTCACATTCTAGTTCAGTTACTATTCTTTTCATTATGACCCTATAAAAATTTGAAAGAGAGGTTAAAAAAACCACTTTGGAAAATGATGTTATTGTAATTTGTTTGGATTTTCATGTAACATATCTAAGACCAGGACCCTTTTAAATTTGCATACACATTGTAAGTAAATTCATTAATGTGGATTATCTAATACAATTTTATTTTGTGTATCATGTTTTGTTTGTTTGTACTTACTTCTACGGGTTACACATTAATGCATACCATATCCCAAACGGCTAACGTGTCTTCTTCCCATGCTATTAGCCGTGATTTCAAATGGTGAAGAGTTTTTTCATCTTCTCATTGCGCTACTAAATTAGGGATCAATTTGATAGTTGATAAATAATTCAATGATCGATTTGACAATGAGTGACATAATTCATGGATCATCTTGATTATTATTTTTTTGAACAAGTTCATCTTGATTTTTTATAAATAATTCAAGGATCGATGTGACAATGTAACAATTTGTAATTTATTTCATTTAAAAAATATTCAAAATTTTCGATCAATTTTGTCTCTGAATATGTGACATCCGAGTTGACAATCCACGTCAGCATTTAACGTCACATGTCATCACCGTTAACAGTGAGATTTGACGGAAGAATCAATTTAACCGATGTTTGTAAAATTCAAAAACATTTTAATCATATTGAATAATTAGAAGACAAAATTGAATAACCTCTACAGATTCAAAGATGAAAATTCATATTCACTCTTTTCATATATTAGAAAAATAGGATCAACTCTCTATTTTAAGGAAACGCATGTGGTTGGATCTGGTGCCATGACAACCGAAAACAGGGCCTAATGAGTTGTTCATTAGTAAAACGCATGTGCAAATATAGCCATTTGGGAATGAATACGACAGCCATCACATTTTGTTAATAATATATAATATGGTAACATGTATAACTTATAGGCAGGCCAAATTAATCTCTATTCATTGGTTGCGTGTTGGATTATTATGTGTTTTAGTATATAAAACAATGACTTTAATAATTATGACTCACTCACTATGAGTTTTTTCAATCAACTTCACCCTTTGGCTAGCTTGGAATATTACATTATCTTGAGTTGTTGCGCACTAGCAGTACCATTGACATTTGACTGAATGTCATCATCTGCTAGTATAGATCTAGAATCAATCACTAACAGCTATATTAATATCTATATATACAATGACACGTATGTTATTTACCAATATAAGCTTTCAAAACAACTAGTTGATTGTTTGTATATGATTTTTCTTCCACCACATTAATTGCTTTTAACTACTACTATGTGCATATGCCAAGCAAAGTGGCATTTTGTTTACTAGTTCTTATGGTAATATGATCAAAGACTAAATACATAAGCTATTCCACCAAGAAGGCAAGAAGTTTGTTTCAATCTATAGATAGTATAGTACTATTATTTTTTGACGAAAATATAGTATAATACTATAGTATGAGGATATTTTTTTATTTTTTTTTGAAGAATAGTATGAGGATATTTCTGTCAATGGTATTTATGTGAATTGTATTTGTTATTTAGCATTCCTATCTAATTTGCTTTCCACATGAGATCAAAGAAAATAATGATTAAAAAAATCTAAATGGTATCCGTACCGTAATTGTGTTATAAGAATATGTCTTTTAAGAATTTTTTATTCCGTACGCAATGTTTTCAATAATTTTTTAAATTAAAAAAAAATACTTTGCAATGAGCTTTTTTAGAATAACAAGTAAAAAAATAAAATAAACAAGAACGCATAGAACATGGCTCAACTTGGGGTATCAAGTTTCGACATTGTCTTCAACTTCAAGGAAGGAACCTTCAAAAATATAACACTTAACCATGAAGAGTGTCTGAGCTTCGCCAAAAAATTTGTGCAACAGTTGCCCTCTCTAAATACTTGTTGAATTTTTTTTTTAGGAATATGCTCATTTAAACCAAAAACCTTGACCAATAAAGAAGCATATACATGTGTATTCAAGTCATCTAGATGTTGAAGAATATGGAGAACTTCTAAAGAATTTGTCTCACATATAACTTGTTGAATAGAGTTGTTGATGATCACCATCAAGCTATGATAAACACCAAATAGCTCAGCAAAAACTGTATCGCCTACCCCTCGTTAGAAAAGAAACGAATGTAACTGAAGTAGATTGCCAAGACCAATGTCACTAGATGTACCATAACTAACCTCAATATTCAACTTTACACATCCATCTTGAGGAGGTCGGGGGTCCACTTAACAATTTGACGATTAATGTGATGCTTCGAGGAGTGAATATTAACATAAGATAGATCGGTATGCATGATATCTATAAAATGAATGATATTTTGGGTGTTCCATTGCATGTCACCAAGAGTATGATTATTTCTGAAGCGACATATTCACCAAATAGTTATTACAAGCATGTTACGAAAGGGTTTTTTAGACATAGTTTGTAAAAAAATTCAAGGTTTGAAGCTGAAGAATATGGATCATTAACATTATGTATCTGCTGCTAAACTTCCTTCTATGGAACACAATTCATAAGGCAGTGAAACACATCTTCTTCATGAGTTCAACATCTCTGGAAGCGCGTTGTGCATGCAATATTAAAGATAATGTTGCAAAGTAAGCTCAAGAAACTTCAGTAGAATCTATCATATGTCTTTTACGGGTATATAATAAAAGTCACCATACCTTATTTGAAACAAGACATATTCATATGATGGACCACTTATTGAACTAAGACAACATTATTAGATGTTCTACTTCCCATAATGAAGCTACTATCAAAGAGACCAAATAAATCGTCAAAGAAAGGGAGGATATGATTAATAATGACCTTAGAAATAACTTTGAAGATTACATTATAGAAACTGATGGGTCAGAATTTCTTAAGTCTCGTAGGATTGTTCTTTTTAAGAGTAAGAAGAAACAATGTCTAAGGAAATTTATCATCAATATGAACCTCAACCTTAGAAATCCTGAAGCTTTAAGAGTTTGTTGATCATTGTTCAGTTTACACTACAAATTGTATATTAAGTGTAAGAACAAATTTGTTTATTTGTAATAAAAAAGAAGTCTCTTACTTGTAAAGCTTGAGCATCAAAATTCTTTTTCAATTGTGATTGAGCATTGAAAGTCGCTTGCCTGCGTGCTTGAGCAATAGAAGTCTCTTGGTGTCCTCGAGCAATAGAAGTCTCTTGGAGTTTTCCTTGAGCATGAGAAGTCTCTTGCAGTTGTACTTTAGCAGTGGAAGTCTCTTGGTAGTGATCTTAAGCATTAGAAGTCTCTTGCAAGTGTGCTTGAGCATTTGGAAGTCTCTTGGACGAGTCCTTGAGCAATTGTAATCAATGAGATTATAGTGAAATTCTTTGGAAGTGCAAGGGGACTGGACTACTCTTATGTTGTGGGAGGAACCAATAAAAATCGTTTGTGTGCACTCTCTTTCTCTCCCCCTCTCCCTCTCTTATCTCTGTGTTCTGTTATTATCCGCTGCATTCAGACTCTAACCAATATTAACACTCAGAAAAATTCAACATAATTCAACCCCCCCTATGTTTTTCTCACCTTCAGAGACTTCCTTCCCTAAAATTTAAGGGCCACAAAATGTTCTACCTTCTGGCTATGAGGGTCAAGTTTGGTATCATTTTCTAAGAGTTTACTATAAAAATCGATGGCTACGTCTAAAATTTATATCACCTTAGTGCACCAAGTTCCATCATCCAAATGTAAGGCTTGAATTTTATATTTCTTTCTACAAATAATTGTTTGAGTATGAAAAACCCTATTATTTCTATCTCCAGTTTCACCCACTTCTCTCTGGACTTTTGGTACCAAAAGAGTTCCTCATACTTGACAACTTTCTGGTACAACTTCTAAATACTATCCTCCTCCATGTTGAGATGAATAGAATTCAATCTCTCAGGCTTCCTTTGCACATACTAGACTTGAGAAGATGGATTGAGACTTAGGGTGTGTTTGGTAAAAATAAGCTATAAGCTAGCTTATTAAAATTAAAAGTGTTTGGTAAAATTAGTTGTTGAAGTGGATGCTACATATAAAAGGACATGCTTGTTTAATTTTTTTAATATCATATATATATATATATATATATATATATATATATATATATATATATATATATATATTTTATTACTTAACACATTTATTTTTAAATATTTAAAGAGATTTCAAATTATTTTCATCTCCAAAATGATAAATGTATTTATGAATTCAATCGACTTTTTTTACTTAACAATTTTTATTTTAATTTTATGAATTTAATTTAACTAAACTTTCTTCACTATTTATTGTAAATTTTTTAAAAATTATATTATATAAATTATGAGCAAGGTTAAAAAAACAAAAAAGTGAAGAAGAAAATTTAAAAAGTCATACCCTAATATGTGACAACATGGTAAGCGTGGGTTGCGCATGAGAACATGGGTAGTTTTTTTATTATAAAATTAATAAAATTAAATTAAAAAAAGGTTAAAATTAGAAGAAAGTATAAAAAAACTATAAGCTATAAGCTCAAAAGCTATTTGGATTAGCTTCTTAAAAAATGCTATAAGCTAGTGAGAAAAGCTTTTTACCAAACACATCACATTCTATCAAAACAAGCTATAAGCTAGCTTATTTATATTACCAAACACCGCCTTACTAGGATTAACCTTTTTTTTTTATTTGGGCTTCCTTCTTCCGTTATTAATTTGATCATGAGTTGCATTACCCTACGTCTCTTTCTCTTAAATGGAATTGTGAAAAACTTTAAAGTTTCAAACCTAAAAAAGGTTCAAGACAAGGGGATCCACTTTCACGTTATTTATTTTTTCAATGCATGGAGAAAAACTATCTCTTATGGTCCAACATCGGGTTAATAACAATATTAGGAAGCCAATGAAGATTTCTCGTGAAGGTGATAATTACTCTCACTTCCTATTTGTTGATGACAACCTTCTCTTTACTAATGGCAAAAGCTTTCAAGTTAAGGTGGTCCAAGATGTGCAGCAAAAATTTTGTTCTGCTTCAGGATTGAGATTAATATTCTTAAGTTAAAGTTTATGACTTCCTCAAATGTACCTATGCCTAAAAAGGATAAATGTGAGTTTTTTTTCTCTTTCAATTTAACCATACTTCTAAGCTAGGTACGTACCTTGGATTTACTATGTTGTCTGGAAGAGTTAAAAACTCCAATTTCTAGTATATTCTTAAAAAGATAAATGGTAGACTAGATGGCAGGATAATGAATCAGTTGAGCAGATCGGGTCAAGTCACTTTAGCCAAGAGTGTGGTGAATGTCATACCTATTTATACAATGCATAACCTTTGGCTACCAGAGATTGTTTATCCATTAATATGGGCGAGAAGTTCTTATCATTGGGTTAATAAAAAAAACTTGCTTAACCCAAACTTCATTTGGGGGGGGGGGGGGGTAGGTATTCGTACAACTATGAACTCAAACATATCTTTTCTTGGCAAACATATTTGGGACATTTTACACGAACCACAAAAGCATTGGGTTGAGATATTAAGGAACATGTATTTGGGACACTCATATTTACGATATTTATGCATACTCCTTTTAAGTAAGGTGATTCTTGCATTTGGCGTGAAATAATGAAGGCAATCAAAATTTTGGGACGAGTTTCATTTGTAGAGTGGGGGAAAAATCTGATATCTATTTGGTATGATAATTGGATTGATAATACTTGTCTATGCAACATTGTGGTATGTGTTCATATTAGTGACAAAAACCTTCCTGGATAATGTTATGACAAAAACCTGCAACCAAAACTTGATGCGTTAGTGAAAACTTCAAGGTCAGCATAGTGTGCCATATTATGTTATGAGATAATGTCTGGATTAGATTATCTTTTGATATGTGTGAGTGACAAAATGTCTTAATTTAGTAGAGGGAAATTTATGTCTTTGTCCTCTTCCCAGAGTTTCTCTAGGTTTACGTTGCAATTCCGACAATGCTTCTGAACTGTTTGATATTTTACTTCAATTTCGTCACTTCTTCTCATATAATATGGGGTGGACTTGATCATAGCTAAAAGTCACCTTCCCAAGATCAACAACCTTATCCAACTCTTCCTTATCTTAATTAACATCCTCATCCTATGATGTGAGTTAAAACTATCTCTGGTGTACCATCATCTTTGCTTACATTTTCTCCTATCTTCGATTATACAAGATTGAAAAAAATTACATCTAAGCAAGGACCTAACTATAGATTACAACCAATTACATCTAAGCTTGATAAATTGCATATACTTATTAAACGACCATACCATTGACTTCCTTATTAAAAGATAGTCTTTTTTTTTCCCATAAGTTATCTCCATGAGAGATAAGCATATTCGAGGTAAGCCATACATTAAATATAAGTAACTCTCTCAAAAAGAATATTCCAACTCTCGCAATAACTCTCAATTTTACTCTTCAATTTGTAACAATCTATTTTAAGTTGATATTGAGCTTATATCACTGCCATTTTCTTTTTGATATCTTTGTTTTTTTTTTTGAAAAATTTGTGTTTTTGTAATAATTTTTTGTTACTTTAGGGTTGTTATAATGCTACTTATATGTGTGTGACAATTTTATTATTCTTTTGATAGTAACGAGTGTGACAATTTTCATTTAATACAATTTTAATTTTGACAATATATTATTGGCTTAAATGCACTTTTCACCCTCTATGTTTCAGAAAGTTACGATTTTGGCCCCCTTAAAAAAAATAGATATTTTGACCCCCTAACTTTTGACCCACTTTTGATTAGCTGATTTTGATAGAGATTATAACAATTTCTCAGTCTCTGATGGTGTAAATTGACATAGGGATAAAAGGATGCTACTAAGTGGAGTCCAAACTGGCATGGTGTAACTTTTGGCCCTCCTAAAGAAGGATTCACTTACCAGTTTGGACTCCCCTTATCATGTCAGTTTGGACACCATGCAAGTTTGGACTCCACTTATCAGCATCCTTCTATCCACATGCTAGTTTACACCATCAGAGACTGAGAAATTGGCATAAAATCAACTAATCAGAAGAGGGCCAAAAGTTAGGGGTCAAAATATCCATTTTTTTAAGGGGGCCAAAATCGCAACTTTTTGAAACATAGAGGGTGAAAAGTGCATTTAAGCCTATATTATTTTATATGAAATTTTTATCATCGAGCAAGGTACAATGTAAGTGGAGACATATCCTTGTTAACAAATACAAGATTGGTTCTTGACAAAAAAATAATAATACAAGGATGGCTCTAGTTCGGGTGTAGAAATGAAACCAGTTACGGCATAATTGTACTGATTAGCGGGAAGACGATCACTAACGTGCTCGTCTATCTATTTTTTTATTGGACTTAATTTCGTTATATATATATTTTATTATATTTTAGTGTATAATATCTACTTTAATTTAATTTATTTATATATGTTTTTATAATATTTATGTTATCAAACTTGTTTAAATTTTAGCTTAAATCTTCATTTATATTTTTTAAAATAAATTTAAAAAATTGAATTTGTTAAAGTAAAATTTGTAGCAAAAAAAATTCGAATTAAAATAGGTAGTGAGTTTTCTATTTCCTAATAAATATGTTGTAGATTTAAATTTAAATTTGATAGAAATTGAGTTGTTAAAGGTAAAGTTGTCCACTAAAAGGTTTGGAAAAAAAATTACTTGTTAGTTAACATTAGAGTTGCTTTTCTATAATAGTAGAAATGTCGTCAATTGTTAAAGTTTGCACATATAGACAATACACTCTTTATTGTAGATATGGAACGCGGTTAAATTGATGTAGAAGGTGGAGTAGTTTTGCACACAAGGATGATGAAGAGTGCTAGTAACACATTTTTAAGACAAATTTTCAACATATTCTTTCTACTTGGTTAAAATAAACACAAGTTCCTTTAAATTATGTAAATCTTGTACAAATTTGATAGGATTCATATAAATTTTAACTAATAAAAGATGATGTATTAAAAAAATATATGATAAAAAATGTTTTGCTAGAATTTCACATTGATTTAAAGTAACTTTCATGTTTTTAGTTTCAGAACAAGCAATTCAATGCCTAATGTTGATAATTTTGTATTATGTATTGGTGTATGCATAAGTGTGGACTTCTGTCACACATGAGGTGTATGCATAAGTATGCATAAGTGTTGATAATTTTGTATTATGTATTGGTGTATTTGTAATGATTTCCTCTTTCACTTGAAACATATCTTATGCTTTTCATGTGGTATACTATAGTTTGTCTTTTTCTTAACAAAAAATAAATAAATTAGTCATACTTATGTGTATGACAATCCCTTCAATTTTTTGGTTGTTATTTTGACAATATATCATTTTTTAATGTATTTTTACGAATGAAACTTGTGTATGAAAATTTATTTAGTAGTGTTAGTGATCTCTTTATAATAATATGAAATTATTTTATTACTTATTTATTTTTTTCAAATGTTTTGTTTACTTATAAAAAATTTAAAATTAGTTTGAAATATATACATTGGCGTTACGTTGGAAAACATATATAGAGTAAAATGATAGAGAACAAATTAACATTGATGCAACGTTATAATGATGTAACTTGAGCCCCTTCAAATGTGTTGAACAGTGAATTCAACACATAGAAACTTTAAAAACAATTTTTTTTTCCTACATAACACGTATAAATTATTTAATTTTTTTGAATCATTAACTATTGTCATTATCTCTCAAAAAAAAAAAACTATTGTCATTATTGTACTTGTTAGCTTATCTATTTTTTACCATAAATATTTTGATATTTTTCAATCTTTTATTTTATTTTTTTATCATAGATTCCATCAACTAATATAATTTTATTGGAGACATTGTCTAACATTAACATGAACTTCTCTCCATCAAGCGACTTTTGAATATTAATTTGCTATATCTTGATAGACTTCACCTTTTTCGCAAAACTCAAACTCCGTTTGTCATTTCAATATTTTTTCCAAGCTAATTTTGATTGTCATTAATAGTATTAGATTGAATTTTGTGAGTTCAATACAATATATAAATTATACGTTTCTAAAGAATAAATTTGTTTAACAAAAAATACCTAAAAAGTAAATTTAATATGTGTATAATAGGTCTAATTATTTTTTCAAAAATACATAATATAATTTCGTAATTAAATGCGAGTAAAGCTAAATATTAGATTTAGATCCTGTATGTTGTAGTTTTTTTTAAGGATTATTTGTGCTTTTCTCTGTAAAGCACAAATATGAGTGAATTAGAGTTTTAGTCCTTAAAAAAAATACTTTCAATTAACCATTGTAATATCAGATTTCATACCTTTTAGCCCCTCATTTTGCCATGTCAAATATAAAGATGATGTGGTATGTGGCCACCACCTCACATGCAAGTGATGCTGACTTGGAGTTTGAGTTTGTTTGTTGTTTTAAACAAAGTTTCTTTTTGTTATGTGCAAATTTAAACTTCTATAAAATGCAAATTTAAACTTCCATAAAACTAAATCTGATTCCCAATAATAATGGTTCAATAGTAAGATCAAATTTATTGAAAAAAGATACGGTCTATCCAAAACGAGTAGAAATTAACTAGTAGATTAAAATGATTGTATAATAGAAGAAAAAACTCCAAAAATCCACTTCAATGATCGAAAAGTATTATTCTAAAACGACACTTATATAATATAACTGAAGGAGTATGACATACTATTTATCAGGAAGTAAAGTAGTATATAATTTTTAACCTCTAGTTTTTATTCATTTCGTTCATTTTTAAGTGTCTTTTTAGGTACACTAAAAGTAAGAAAGTAGATTTTTTGGAGTTTTTTTACCTTGAAATTATACTCTCATTGAAACCCATTGATAAATTCCTATCTTTCACACACTTTATCTATCTATATTTATACTATATAAGAATACTATATAACGATGAATTTTTTGTTTTTGGCTAACTTTTCCACTTTCAATTATCTTCATAAACAAATTTCATATAAAAATGCTATATTATTAGCGTTATGAAAAAAATAAGAATATATATTATATTTGATTAATTGTTGATGTCTGTGAAAAAATAATAATTATAGTTTGTTATAATATGAAAATGTAATTTTTTTTAATAAGAAAATGTAAAATATATAAACTTATAGTTTTAATTAAAATTTCATAAAAATTATTTTTTTTTGACAAAAATTTCATAAAAATTATTGTTAGTTATTTATATGTACTAGCAAGATATATATATATATATATATATATATATATATATATATATATATAATACAAACA
>Ga0228710_1008416_pt1 | contig 14798 bp, 10 predicted proteins | sample MedpolnodulmetaG_FD_177995 | JGI IMG/M metagenome (GOLD analysis project Ga0228710, IMG submission 177995) | Root nodule microbial communities from Medicago polymorpha collected in Santa Monica, California, United States - pink nodules | ecosystem: Host-associated > Plants > Roots > Nodule...
AATCAATTCCTCCATTCCATTGCAATCGATTGGAAAGTTGCAATTGATTCCATTCCATTTCAATTGATTGGGAAGAGAACAAAATAAATGAAAAAAAAAAAGAAAAAACTGAAGAAACGTGGGAGTTTCCGTTCCATTTCAATTGATTGGGGAGAGAACCAAAAAAAAGTGAAAAAAAGAAAAAACTGAAGAAACGTGGGAGTCGAAGGAGGTGCTTTTTGGAAACAGGATACGCGTATGATAATTTTGTGCTATGAGGTTGCTAACCCAACAAAAACCAAGGATAAGAATAGCAAAGTGTGGGTAGGATAGGATTAGAAATAGGTTTAATTTATCATTTCCTATTGATGCATCAAACAACGGATTGAAGTATGATAGGATAGTTTTATCATATCCTGTCTCCTTATCATATGCACCAAACGGGCCCTGAGGGATAAAATTAGGAATTACTTATTATCAAACAAAAATTACGTCTCACCACCACCAAAAAATAAAAAATTAGGTCTTCTGAAAGAAAGTTAGGTTTTTCTTTGCCAATTTTTTTTTCACCCATCAGTTTGCATAGAAAACATCAAGTAATCCGTTAATTCGCTGTGAGGTAAGTATAACTTGACAACAAATGTTCGACTTATCAATTGAACTCGAATACTTTCGAACAATGTTAAAATTTATTATAGAGGATAAAAATTCAATGATCTGGCAAGTTTTTCGCTCTCTTATTTATTTGAACTAAAAATACAAAAAGAAAGAAGAACAAAACAAATGCATCATGTTTACATTACCTAATCAGGTAACTTAATGCATGAACTACACACAAATTGCTTAGGTCTTGACAATTTCAACCGGTGATACTCAACACTTTTGACATGCATGAGAACTAAGGCCTACTATGACTAGAAAAGGAGGAGGAGCGAACATCTTCTATGAGGCGGAAGTAGTAGGTTGAGTAGGATCATGAGTTGCAGGTGGGGTGTAGGTAGTTATGATAGGAGTACAGTTAACTGTCATTGAAAATATTGAAGATCATTTTTAGGTGTAGGGGAATTTTTTTATGTCTAAAGAGCAATATTCTTGCGGAATAGCTATGGGGCATGCATTTTTGGTCCAAGCAATTATATTAGCTTTTTTTATAATGATTATGGGGAACACTAATGTTGAGATGGTCACATTATGATGGTATGCTAGTAAAAATAAGTTGGATATGGTTTTGAATGTCGGTTAACATGTCTACTGAATGTTGTGCGACCGTTTCGAAAGGTGAATGTTAAATATTAATTGATGCTATTTTGCAATCGTTAATTGTCATGTCAATTACACTAACAATAATTTTCCATGTCTATTGACTTTCGTCCCAAAACCATTGTGAGCCGCCATTGTTGCTTCCATGCTCATTGTTTGCATGCAAACATGCACCCATACTTGGACGACGGACACCATTATCAAAAGTTTGTAATCCTTCGCATTCTCATACCTCAAATGATGTTCTATTAAATTCAACAAAAGCAAGAGAGAATAAGTTGATAACCGAGACTTTAATATTCATTTCTCTTATTTTTATGAAACCAACATTCATTAAATCACCATTTGAAATGTTAGAACGAGAATAATATGAATTATTATTGAGTTTCGAACGATTTTCAAACATTTATACAATCAATCAATCCATTCCACAAAAAGATCAACATTTTAGGTTAGGTTTAAAATACTAAAAATAGTTAAAAAAAAGAATAAGAAAAATTACGGCATGTGAATTGATTAGAGTGAGAGTGTATTTAAAAGCCCTAGATTTTAGGTTCTTCTGCCTCCACTCCACCGCAGTAACAGTTGAAGTTCGAAACTTTGTTTCATTCAACACGAAACGAAAATGGTGAAAGAAAGTGAAAGCTGTGGTGGAGTACCCGAAGCGGTGATGGATTCAGTCAACACCACTCTCACCAATCTTCGTGAATTCCGTAAACATTTTCAACAGTTTTTACCTCTCATGAACCCTCAAACGCTCTCCCAACTTCCACCTCTTGAACGTGCTCACTCTCTCTTTCTCCTCTCCAAAATCACTTCCACCCTCCTCACACGTAATCATCATCTTCATCTTCATCTAATATCTTTAATTGTAATTACAATTTTAAGTTTTGTTAATTCCTTCCAACTTAATTTTCTTGTTCTATTGTGTTTTTTTATTTGTTGCAGTGAAATTGAGGTGTAGTGGAGTTCAACCAGATGATAACCCTGTCAAATCAGAGCTTGTGAGTTATTTTTACTCTGCTAATTATGCTTTTGAACCCAACCCTGGTTGCTTACTCTGTTTGATTTTTTTTATTTTTTATTTTTATTTTTATTTTTTGTATTTTCAGGATAGAGTAGAGTTATATCAAGACAAACTTGAACGCCTTCTAGATTTGAATAAGGGTATATATATTTTTTTTTTATGATTTTCTTTTATGAACAATGTGTTTTTGTTGAATGTTCAAGTTAAAAATATAACATGATGGATTTTTGAATTGGAAACACGTCTTCTTCAAGCTCTGAAACATATAAGTCAGATACTATCCTGACATGTAGACACTGATGATAATTTAAGAAAACGAAAGCAATTGAATTTAAGCACACGTGTCGATGTTGGGCAATGAGCACCAACACGTTAGACATTGGGCACACCTTCAATATGAGGTGTTGGTGATACTTAGTCTTCCCTTTTTTATTAGCTTAGCCTTGTAGTATTCTATGGTTGAATTGATTGTGTTTTGGTGATTCTGGTTTTGTTTGTGAAGCTCCGCTGCGACCTTCTACTATGTTGAATTCTCAAGCAGCTACCCGCTTCATCGAACACTCTCTGCCTGACCTCACTCCAGGTGGGTAGTTAACTTGGTTTATTTCTTCTAGGGGTGATAAAAAAATCCATGTCTTCCATTTTGATCACATTGCATGTATGTAAAGAATTAGTTATTTCATATGCAGAGCAACGGCAGAAAATGAGGAACTTGAGTAGAGGGGAGGGAAAGAAAAGGAAACATCAGGAGCAGGCTGGTCAAAAGAGGAAGTATCAATCTTCTGAAAAGCCATCTATTTCTGTTCAAGCTGCTGCTCAGGAGTTTCTGGAGAAAGCACAGAGGGAACTTTTTGGTGGTAATAATGGCGGTATTAAGGGGCCACTTCAAATTGACAACATGTCAGAAAGCGACGACGATCAAATTGACAATTTTTCAGAAGATGACGGCGATAAACTACCTATGACCTGAATTTCTGAACTATGGTAGTGTTTCTTATAACGACCTTATTTTTTTTTTACGAGTGTAATGTTCTTTCGTTATACTAGCTGCACTGTGGATTTACAAATTAGGGTGCTAAGAAGTTTTGCCCCGTCTGAATTATAATTTTATTATGATTTGATAATGCATTTTAGGGGATCTCCGAATTTCTCAATTACATATACATGACAACATACGTAGACCCAATGTTTTCAAACTTGAGATCCTACCTAGGACCAGAAAGGTGTGACAGAGGATCATACCACGAATCGTAAGATAATCACAACATTAAACTAAACTTAAATTGGAAAAGATAATTAAAAGAGTTAATGAATACAATTTATTTTATATAAATTACATAAATTAATTAACTCAGTCGGAAGTAAAAAAACTAAAATTGAAGTTGATTTTTTTTCACCTATGCTTACGTCTTTCTAGTTAATTAAGTTAGAAGTAAAAAAGTAAAATGAAAGGTGATTTTTTCTACATGAGAATAACTAACATAATATCAGATACACGAATGTCTCTGCCAAATCTCCTCACTTCAGATTTTTTTTTCTTCAAACACATGCAACCCCGCCGCCATTCCCCCATTCCTTCCCCCTCTTAAACATGCAGACGCGAGAGAGTAAGTAGGACATTGTAGAGAATGGAGGCACAGGTCGACAGGGGGAGGTTACATGGAAGGAACAACAGGACTTTTTGTAAACTAGGCTGTGAAATCTGGCTGAAAACTGTCCTGCCAAGGATTGTTGTGGACTACCAATCCTACATTTTTAACATTTTGCCCGTAATCCCAATCCGATGCTTGCCCATGATCCCAACCTGATCCTAGAGCTTCGTGATCCTGCTCACGATTCAGCATGCTTGAGCCTTCAAAACTTGTAGGGTTGTATCGTCCGATCGTACAAGGACACTCACGATATTGACAACATTGTGTGGACATTAGATAGGAATTTGTATTGCATTTGACGACTAAAGTGACTAGATTCGGAAGTATTTTACTAATTCTACAATTTACTGTTATTTAATAGCTGATGCTGATATGCCCACGGTACTCCTAGATACATATCCAAAGATTATCCTCCAATTTTTAAAGCATTTTGAAAGAAAATATTGATTAACGTGTTTGGGATACTACATCCATACTTTTAGATACAACTCCAAAAACTTGTCTTGAAGATCCTTGTTCAGCTTTCTTCTTCATCATGTTATTAGGGGAGCGCAAACTTATCTGTTCATTCTTTGAGAATGTAAGGAAGAAAAAACGTGGTTGTGGGACATTAGTGAAGATGTATGCACTCAACTTGGTGATGGACTTTTTGAATGCAGAGTTGTTGCTTGGCGAAAGCTATGTTTTTTCAGATGATAAAAATGAGAGATGAGAATGATATAGTAGTCTAAGATAGTTAATAGTAAACAATTGACTGGAGTCAAGACTTCTTTTAAATAGACCTGTTATTTTTTTGTGATACTGATACTGATTAGGGGAAAAATTATATTTGTGGCATGCCTCAGCATTCTCCTTCATTAATTTTTTGTGATAGAAAAGCTTTCTTTCATGTTATTGTGCATAAATTGCTTATCTAAGATTGTTTTTTCTTCTCGGCGGGGCAGGTGTGTGTGGGAGAAGCCTAGCTTTCCTTTGCCAAATGGAGCTTGTGTTCGTCGGATGGCTGTAGGCTTGTTCGCTAGCCTCTATTCAATCATGACACAACCTCTCAATTCGCACACACAATACTTGACATATGGCATTTCATTAGTTAGACATATTTAAGGTTGAATTTTAGATGATGATGTCCGTGATTTTTATTTTTATTTTTGCTTCAATTTGTGTTGTACTGGATGGGAAGGAAAGAATCAATTTGAAACTTTCGCATGCCTCAATAGTCAATCCACTGTATGGAATTTCAGTTGTTAGATTATATATTAAAGTTGGATTTTGGATATTGGTGGTGCTTTGATTTTTTGCTTCAATTTGAGAAACTTTGGCATGCCTCATCCTCTGTATGGAATTCTAGAAAACGAATTTTGTTGCAGACACAGTTCACAGAGGTATTCAGGAGAGAGACTAAGAATCCTATATCAAGTTATTATTCATAAGTTTTGGAAAAAATAATGAAGGTATGAAGGACAGAGTATAAGAATCCTATATCAAGTTTTTATTCATAAGCTTTGGAAAAAATAATGAATCGCTACAAAAGAAAAAAAGAATCATAATAACTTCACTATAGCCTAATTAGGTGCGGTGATTCATATGAGAAAACCCACATAAATAGCTAACAGACCCAGAACAGTCACAAGTCCAGTTTGCAGCACCGGCGCACTGCTAGTAGGTGCAACAGCCGGACCTCCTTCTTCAAACTCCGCTGGAGATGGTGCAGGTGAAACTCCCATGTATTTTCTCTTTGGAGACATAACCACCACAATGAGCTTTTGTCCCTGCTCACAGTGACCCTTTGCTCCGCTGATGAAGTAAAATGGTCCAGGTCGGTCTAGCTTCACCTTCGTGTTCCCATCATTGTACTGTTCAATGGGGTTTGAGCTGTTGCAATTAGCATAGTCTTCTTTGTTTACTTGCAAAACTGAGTCTTTCCCACCATCATATTTCCAGACTGCAATACAAAGGTTAAAGGAAAAAAATATGTCAGTGATGAAAATTATGATAGTAAAAAAAGGGGTTTATTTAATCTTGTAGTTGAATGAATATTGAAAAATTACCAAGATGATCACCGACTTTGAAACGAGACTTTTCTGCCCATTGGTTGAGTGAGTCTGCTTCAGAAGATGGAACCTTCCAGGCATCTATCTTGCCTCCAACCAATAGCTCCTTAGCTGCAGAGAAACCAAAGAGAAGGAACAAGAACAATAGAGAAGCAGAAGCAGTTGTTGAGAACACAGCCATGGTGCTTTTTTCTGACAGCTGAATGTGGTGTGTTAGTTTTGTTACTTTACAAGCACAAAGGGGTGGTTTGCATTGATGCGGTTCCTTGGATTATTGTATTATTTATAGATAGTGATGAAGTGAGAAGAAACTAGCCGTTGTGACTTCGAAAACAGTACAACGTTTGCGGCTATTAGGTTGCGAGCGTGTGACCATGTGCCATTATAACGTTACAAATAACGGTGGAAAACCTTGAAGGGGTGGTAAATGGTAATAATACACGGGGTAGTGGAAATTGGGTTTTAAGTTGTAACTTGTACTCTTTGTCAAAAAAAAGAAGTTGTAACTTGTACTCTATCGCGTCAGTGTAAATGCAAACGGTAAAAACGCCAACCGTCAAATTAACATCAATTTTTTTTTGAGTGAATAGGCAAAAACCCCTCTGAAATTGTAACTTTTGTCAAAAACCCCCCGACTTTTAAGAAACTTCAAAAAAACCCCTAAAATTGTCAAACGTTAATCAATTATCTCTCTCCGTTTGTTTTGGCTATTAAATGACTTTTTTTTTTTTGCTTTCTTCATCTTCTTCCTTCCCCTTTTTTATCATCTTCATCAAAATTCATAAAAAGTCCAGAAAAAAATTAAGAAACAACAGCCATTAACAACATCATCATCATCTCATTACTACAGCTCCACCATCAACAACAATAACACCACCTAAGTTAAAGTTATAAATCTAAAGTTGTTTTCTCATAGTTCTCATAGAAAGCTTGTTTTCTTAAAGGGTATTAAAGCTGAATGCAAGGGACATGTTCACTAATTAGTTTTTTAAATTAGCTTCAGTTCTGCAAGGGACATGTTCACTAATTAGTTCTTTAAATCATGCTATTTCTCATAGTTCTTCAAATCTATAGTTGCAGAAATAGCATAATCAATTCTTTAAATTAGCACATTTATAATTAGTTCTGGATGTATAGTAATGGGATGATCATGATGTTGTTAATGATTGTTGTTTCTTAAATTTTTTTCTCAATGTTTTTATGAATATTGATGAAGATGATGAAAAAAGTGGAAGGAAGAAGATGAGGAAAGCAAAAAAAAATTAAAAAGAAAGTCATTTAACAGCCAAAACAAATGGAGGGGGGTAATTGACTAACGTTTGACAATTTCAGGGGGGTTTTTGAAGTTTCTTAAAAATCGGGGGGGTTTTTGACGAAAGTTACAATTTCAGGGGGATTTTTGCCTATTCACTCTTTTTTTTTAAGGGAAATTAACATCAAATTTGTAAAGTGCAAACGCAAACTTTGTTCAAAAAAAAAATGTACCTTTTTTTCTTAATAAAGAGACTCTTAGTTTTGTATCCATACAAAACAAAAAAGAGACTCTTGATTTTTTTTGTCAAGAAAAATATTAAAAATTGATTTTAACATGTTTCAATAATATTGATTGAGATTGAACTTCATTTTGAAGCTAATTTTTTTATACATTGACTTCAAACATGATTTTTACACTCAAATCCATTAATTAACTGTGTTTTATCTGAATTTATCCCAACATAAACCACCACATATTCAACTTATTTTTAACTAAATTAATTTTATAAAAGTAATTCATTTAAAATTAAATTTTGTCATTGCAAGTATATGTTATATTTGATAGTAAAGCGGTGATAGTTGATTTTGATACGGTTTTCTACGATTTCATGTTTAGATATTTCAGATCCAAGTTGTTTGTATAATTATCAAAAAGAGTTTTAACATCTATATAAAAAAATTGTAAAAAGTTAGAATTGCAACAATTGATTCAACCTCGGTGTAACAACTACAGATTGTTGCTTCAATTTGAAATTAATTGTGGAACCAAAATTGCTTCCAAAACATCATAAAAACTGGTCAATCAAACTCAAATCGGAGAGTTCTCCAGTGGAACCAACAAGCACCTCTTTACACCTCTTTGACTTAAGTTTAATCTCATGACTATTGTCACAAGAATAACCTTATTGATAAAGAAAACTCGTATGTGTAAATATTAGAATGACTTTTTATCTCCATGTAAATTAGAGCAGTGTTATTTAGCACAACTTATCTGCCCACGAAGTCCAACGACACATAAATCTGAAGATTAAACAAACTACATGGCAGAGAGAAAATAAAGGCGGTTAAGTAGGGAGTAACATTTGAAGAGGATGAAGAGAAAGAGAGATGATCTTATGTTAAAAATACGTGGTGAGCCATCCATCAAGCAAGATGTCCCCCTTAGAACTCGTATTTATTATATAGATATCTTTACAGTGCAAATAGACAATAATTTGTAATTATGAACGATTGAATTTTTATTGAATTACAGTGAAAAATTATTATCAGGCATGAATCCTTCCTGAGAACTCAAGTTCAAATCATGACAATTCGCCAAATTATGTCTGGCCAAACTCTAGAATACTATGATCCCTTTTCCTCAAAAACCCGGAGGATTAAGACTAAAAAACACGAGTGTCATGGCTTGCTAGCTAAAACACAGATATTCCAGGCATTCAAGATCAAATTTGATGAAATTTCATTCCTACCGAGACATAGTGCAACTATATAAAATCATATAAAACAACCCATTTAGACAAACTATCAAAGCTGTATTTATACGAGTTAACGGAAATTAAAATGATACTGAAACAAAAGAATCACTGTCATCATAATTCAAAATTGTATAGAATAGGTTACACGTGCACATGACAGTACTTGAATTTCAAGATCCTTACACAAACTTCCTTCACCCTCTAATAACACTATAGTAGATTAACCCAAACCATTACTTGCTATAACTAATCAATTTTGACTGAGGAGTAGATGAGCCTTGTGAACCAAAAGCATGCATAGAATCCAATAGTACCGGTTACCACAAAAAACGCATAAGAAGCTATAAGCATGTATCCAAAGTAAAATATAGCTGACACCAGCTTTGTGATTTCAAGCTTGGTAAAGAAGTAGAATGTTGCATAAAGAAAGAGGTACAGTGCAGAAGAACCAGAAGTAAGGTATGACCGCCACCACCACAAGTAATCCTCACTGCACAACTGGAAGTAGCAGAGCACAATGGTTATTTCAGCACAAGTGACAACAAGGATGATGAAGACCAAAAAGAGGAACCCAAAGATGTAGTAAAACTGATTCAACCAGATTGAGGTGAGGATAAAGAAAAGCTCAATGAAAACCGCTCCAAATGGAAGTATTCCCCCAATCAAAACAGAGAAGGCTGGGTTCATGTACCAGGCCTGCTCAGGGATCTGCCTTGGGATTTTGTTTGTTTTCACAGGATTCTCAATTGCAGGTTTTTTGAAACCAATATAGCTACCCACGAAAACAAGTGGAACAGAGATCCCAAACCATAAAAAGACCAGAGCAAACATTGTACCAAATGGCACAGCTCCAGATGATTTTTGGCCCCAAATGAGAGCATTTAATATAAAGAAGATGACAGAGACAATTGCAGGGAACAAGGTTGCAGTCCTGAGGGCAATTCTTTTCCACTCTGATCCTTTGAACATTTTGTACAAGCGAGTTGAAGAATAACCAGCAAATATTCCCATGAAAACCCAAACCAAGAGCATGGCTGTCATGAGCCCACCCCGGTTTGAAGGAGAGAGGAACCCAAGGATGGCAAATATCATGGTTACTAGTATCATCCCAAAAAATTGAACACCTGTTCCGACATAAACACACAGCAAATCTGAGTTGTTGGGTGGCCTAAATACATCCCCATGGACAAGCTTCCAACCAGTCTCTTCTTGGGCTTCTTCCTGGGTCTCAAGCTCGTTATACTTTGCAATGTCCCGGTAGAGTGTTCTCAGCATTATCATTGCCACCATGCCCGAAAGGAAGAGAACAATCATTAACGAGTTTACAATAGAGAACCAGTGAATTTGGTCATCATTCATTAGCAGATAGGCATCCCATCTTGAAGCCCACTTCACATCACTCTCCTGCAGATAGCAGCCAAAGGCAAAAGCGGATAATAAGAAATAAAACTAATTATCACATTTCACCATGACAAAAAAGAGAGGATGGTGATAATGAAGAAGACAATCCAGTTGGATAGAAGAAAAAGAAAAGTTGGATATAAGAAAACACAACTATAAAAATGCTCATCGATGCAAAAGAGGGTGTTGAATATTTTATCCGCCAAACAACAAACCAGTTTCAACCCTCAAACCAATTGCCTCGGTGCCTAATTCATGTATGCCAATAACCATTCTAAACCACAAGGTATAGTTGCACTACTATATCAGCTCATAAGCTCACCTGGAAATCAACATCATATGTGAAGATAATTTCCTTGCTCTCTTCAACTTCTTGAGGAGAGTTGTTGTTCACAACTGTGTGCTTAGCATGAGGGTCACATGTTGTCAAACGGGTCTTTTTGTCATCCCATTTACCATCATACTCGTGTTTAACACTACACATAGATCATTTGAAAAATCACCACCAAATACTAAACAAAAAGATGAGTCAATTGTTGAAAATAAAATGGATTAAATTGATAAGAATTAGGGCACAAAAATAATGACCTGAATGGCTTAACCTCAAAGCCCACGATTCTAGCAGATTCAGTTTGCACATCTCTATGATACTTGACGGTAAATGCCAAATGATTGTGGATAAAATATTTTTCCTCCTTGCTCTGTACATTCGTTCAGATAAAGTAAGTAAGGAAATTTATTGGTATTGAATAAAAATAGCCATGGTGCTACAAAACAATATGCATACCCCGGTATACTGCCCTTTGAGTCCAACATGGAAACCAAGCTGATAGACAGTAGAATCCTGATCATTCCGTTTTATGGGAACAACTAGAGGAAGGTTATCTAGAATCCTGTAAATGATAGGCAAAACCATTATGAGATATAACTTAAAAAATATGATAGCAGAAAATTCGCAGAAAATAATGGTATAACATACATGTTCACCCGATACTCGTCATTGATCTTCTCTTTGAACTCCTTAGCATCTTTGGCATCAAGTTTAATTTTACCCACAACATTACACATTTGTGGCTCACGCATTTTAAACTGAAAAATACCACCAAATCGGAATCAAATAATAACCATAGAAATTACAAAATTTATAAATAAATGTCAAAAAATTGCTAGGAAGAAGAGAAAAAAAAGCTCATGTAGCTAACCAAGTTAATGAGCGATTGCCCATTAACTCTGCAAACGTGGTTAACCAATTCAGAGGCTAACTGTTCCTAAACTATATATTTCATTAAGAATTCCTTTCTTAGAAACTGATAAAAACTCAAGAATTAACATATAAAACTGACCACATATAGTGAATTTTCAATGCGGTCACCACGAAGAACTTCCCCAAGATTTTCTGCACTATCCTGTATCTTTTTGGGGGCAGGATAAGGAAGTGAATAAAATGAGTACGGAAGCTGGGTCTTCGTAGATGTTAATTTGTTTACTTTCACTTGCAATACATCTCCCTGCACCAAAGAAATATTTTAACAAGTTAGCAACTTAAGTAGTAGATCTATAACAATTCACTTCACCAGATCAAGATTACGATCACAAAAAAAAAACACATTTCATTACATATTTTTACAACAAAATATCCAGCAGATAGCTGCATTACATTTAAAGGAGCTACAAAGTTAGTAAACTGATTTCATCATCATTCACAAGTGAGATTAAAATCATAATGCAAGATTTCAACCATCCAAGATTATATGATTCATACTTAGAAATACACCAACAACTATTTCTAACTACACATATCGATGCAGCACACAAACCGCGCAATCAAAGTTGGCTAAATTAAGTAACTGATAAAAACACAAAATGAGTAATAGAAATCAAAACATAAACCTCACAATCCTCTGATTATTAGTAAAGGTTGTTCTATGAAGCGATCCACTGAAATTAAGATTCAATCTATTTCATACACTTGCATGTCTTGTTTCAACAAATTAAAACAGAAAAATCTAGAATAAAACAATCACATCGAATCAAATTGAATAGAATACAACACAGATCTAATCTAACATATAAGATTCAAATACAGATCGAGAAGAAATGGATGAGATAGTACCTTAAAGAAGTCTTGTGGAGCAACGCCGGGAAGGTAGAAGGAGAAAGCGGTATGAAGGAGAGAGAGAAGAAGAGTGGAGAAAACGAGAGATCTCAAAAACGCCATGGCGTTCGAGATCGAGATCGAGATCGAGATCTACAAGCTTCTTACGAATACTTTTTTGTCGGTGATTGAGTTATGAAATGAAATAAGAATAATACAATATAAACAACGATTAGTTGAGGATAACGGAGGAGATAGTAGTGTCGTCGTTCGTCGTCGTCGTCGTCGTCGGCACCAGAAGGAGAGGACTAATTTTCTCCGGTAGCAAACTGATACAGTTATTAGATTCTACTTAAATATAAAGTGCTTCTGTTTCTGCTTCATTTCTTCAAACGCGTTTTTCATTTTTACTTTTTATCTTCACACAAGGATAAAATCGGAATTACAAATGCTTGGACCAAACTCTCTTCTTACGTGCGAGAAGGGATAAGACAGGGTTTTTTTTTTTATAAGATTTTTCTTGTTCCTATGAAAGAAAGAAAAAAATCAAATTTTAGTCTCTAAAAATTTTCATCAATTTTTGGTTCTTAAAAACAATTTCATCGTAATTATCGTTTCAGTTTTTAAATCAAATTGTGTATATGTTTTATATTTTTTAATGAATTTGTATAGAGATGTTGATAATATTTTTTTGGTAATGGTTGTGGTTCGAACCCCAAACCTTACATATATTATGCATTTGTTCATATCAACTGAGTCAAGCTCACGAGGACAGATGTTGATGATATAATATTATAAGGGTGATTGATTTCAATGTGAGTAAATAGAATTAACTATAAATTTGGTTTGAAATTTCTATGGTTAAAAGCTTTCATTTTTTTCACTAGAAAGATATACTCGTGTCTGATGTTGTTGGCAATGCAATCTTAGACCGTGATGGAAGAATTGTAACGTAAATTGTTCAGGTTTCAAACATCATGTTTCATATTGGAAACAAAGTAATGGTGGAAACATTGCTTTGGAACTGGATAAGACTGTTTTAAGGTTAGTTTTTCAAGGTTATTATTCTTCACTATAAACCACCGTAAATGCGTATTTGTGAATAAAAATGAAAACATAAATTGCATTTCAAATTTGTTTGGTTTCATATATATATATATATATATATGTGTGTGTGTATATGCATATTATAGTTGGGTTTATAGCACAGACACTTTCAATAGACACTTGTGTCTGGTGTCTAACATAACACGTTTACGCCATTTTTTTCAAATTATAATCAGTGTCGTGTTTATGCTTTATTAGATGGAAATTAAAAACTATATTTCTTCATCCGCCAAGTCAATATCGGCTAAAGTAGGACATTAACTGACGTTATAAGTTGGTGATTGAAAAAAAAATGTTGGTATTTATAGTTTTTTTTAGCAAGGTATTTATAGTTATAAGTTTTTGTTTTTAGCAAAAATGTTCAATATAGTTTTGTATATAAACATGCTACATAAATGAACAACAAAACAATATAATCACGAACAACCGAAATAAACATGGTTTAAAAATGTTTTTTACATTATGTTCAAAACCTATTTTGTTCCTAATTTTATCAAGTATTGTTTTTTTTACTATTTAATAGCAAGTAGAGAACATCGATACACATCAATATTCAAGTTAAAAATAGTCAAACACAAATATTTGAATATAAAAATCAAATACACATTTTGCATAAGTATATATTTCGGAGTTATGCTAACAAAGGTTAATATGTTATTCAATAGAATCTCTCAAAAAAAATGTTATTAAATAGAAATAACATAATATTTAGATTTTGTTATGTAGAATTGTATTCACTTAGATATGTGTGAATTGATTAAGTTTTATTCTAATGTGTTTTAGCTGGTTTGGTCGCCCGTTAGGGCTATATTACTTTATAACAATCTAATAACAAATAGAGAAAACAATACCATAAATCATTGGTTGGGAATTGTTTCTAAAAGTAACATATAAATGACTTTGTTTTAACTCTCGTGAATTACTATGTTGTTCTAATTTAGATGAATACTGATGAAATTTTACGTGTTTTTTTTATTATAACCAGTGTCGTGTTTGTGCTTTATTAGATAAAAATTAAAAACTACTTCCAAAAATCAGTTCCCCAAGCCATAATTCATGTGTGGGAAGAGACCCACATGAAAGTTTTCACATTTCAGGTGCTTTTCGCATTCCTCCTATCAGCTAAACAATACATACATCTTTAGTATCTCACATGGTGTATTGGATCATGATTCTAAGGGATTTTAAAAGACTTTTTTATCATGAAAAAGTCTTGTGGTATTCAATCAAGACTCTTTTCAATTTAAAAAAAGTCTTGTGTTATTCAATTAAGATTCTTTGTCATTTAAAAAAAATCTTATGGTATTCAATCAAGACTCTTAATCATTTAAAAAAAGTCTAGTGGTATTTAAAATCATTCAAATTTGGAAGGATTGTTTAATAAATCAGATTTTGATGGATTTTGTGGGATTGTCTAGTGAAATTTTAGCATGAAAAAGTCTTTCATGAAAACATGAGATTTCTTAGGATTGACTTTTTTCTTTTAAAATTTTACCA
>Ga0228710_1008417_pt1 | contig 14796 bp, 10 predicted proteins | sample MedpolnodulmetaG_FD_177995 | JGI IMG/M metagenome (GOLD analysis project Ga0228710, IMG submission 177995) | Root nodule microbial communities from Medicago polymorpha collected in Santa Monica, California, United States - pink nodules | ecosystem: Host-associated > Plants > Roots > Nodule...
AAGGACTTTACGTATAATGGACCTACAAGGGAATACTAAAGAGAAAAATGATAGTTGTGCAATTATTTTCGGAAAACTTTTAGAGAACTTTTTCTCTCATCCTTATATTTTAGGCTAAAATGTATTTTTGGTCCCTTAACTATTTAGGTAGTATCGTTTTGGTCTCTTAATTAAAATTCGATTTATTTTGGTCCCTTAACTTCTCTCCGTTACACATTTTGGTCATTTCCGTTAGTTTTAATTCAAAAACGTTAGATTTTCTTCATCTTCTTCTCCTCTTTTTTTATCTTCATATCATCTCCATCAACTTCAACAACAAGAATCCCAGAAAAATTTCACAAGAAAATCAATATCAACCAAAGATAAATCCATTAAGAAACCAATACTACATCAGCAAAAGAAGAGAGTGACACATCTATCTAGTAAAGCAAGGTGAAACACTCTTTTCATCTAACGAAGAAAATGCTAGCTTGCCTCATGTAAAAGGAAAACAAAAAAGCTCATAGACCTTTCAATGAACCCGTAATTTGGTCTTAAAAAAGTGAACACGCGAAGATTTGTGAAGTTTCAAAGAAGCATCTTCTTCTGTAATTTAAACATCTTTTGCTAAATTAATACAATACTGCTTCATCTGCTTGACACAAACAACTAATAGGTATAACGTTGTGTCGATGTTGTGAAGTATAAGTTCAGTGACAAGAGAAACAGTGTGAGATTAGTAGATTGAGTAATAGGGTGTTTATTAAGCGCAGAATGTAGTGCTCTGATATTAAATAAGGATTTAGGAGCTACAAACAATTAGAGTTTATATTTGAATTCTCTTATATAGTCATGTTCTTCTAGAAGTTTATTCTCTCATTAATTGCAAATCAATTTAACTTTATTCTTATTAATTGCAAATCTTGAGAAGTAATTCAACACTTGTAAACCTGTCACTTTTTTAATTTCTTAGTGGATTAAACTTTATTCATATATTTCGTTTCAACATCAGTGTTACACCGTTCAATCGAAAGTTTATAACCTATAACCTCCGTAAATATTTACAAAAATATTAAACTATTTTCTATTGAAGTGCATCAAGATTAACGGACGTACACCTGATTATATGTAAGATGTTAATCTTGCAGCACCCGATATTTTTCTAATCTGACTACCTTATCTCATTCATGTATAGCTTCCAACTCTAAGGTTGAAAATTTTGTTTTGGTTTCAACAACTCTGGACGTCGTCGAATTAAAAGGGTTTGGGGGAACGATCAAGTTTTCTTCTTCTAGAGCCTCTAACATTTGGAGCACAACTTTTATAGATGGACGATTTATTGGATGCCACTGAATACACCACAGTCCTACAATTGCGAGTTTCTTTAAAATTCTATCATCTTCTGCTCCTTCAATAGTCACATGCATATCGCGCCCATCAAGTAGATTATGAATCCATTCTGGATATAGAACTTGAAAATTTTCCTCAGACAATTGACCTATATTTTTTCTTCCTCCAACCATTTCAAGTAGTAACATCCCATAACTATATATGTCAGCTTTATACGATACATTTCCAAAGTTCCTCGAAAACACTTCAGGTGCAATGTAACCTAAAGTCCCTCTTGCAGCAGTTACTGACACTTTGCTTTGATTTTTAGAACACAATTTTGCCAAGCCAAAATCTGTAATTTTTGGAACAAACTTGTCGTCTAATAACACGTTATGGGGATTAATATCGAAGTGAAGAATTTGCTGATCACAACTCATGTGAAGATACTCAATACCTTTGGCTATGCCGAGAGCAATTTGTTGTTGCTTCTCCCATCCGAGAAAACGGTCCATATCATCAGGTCGGGTTATGAAGTTTTGTAACGAACCGTTTGGAAAGAAATTATAAACAAGAGCACGATAGGATCCATCAGCACAAAATCCAACCAAGCGAACAACGTTGATGTGATGAATTTTTCCCATAGCTTTCACTTCGTTAATGAACTCTTTTCCATCGCCCTCGGTGTTTTTAAGCATCTTTACAGCAACTAGAATTTCATTAGATAATTTACCTTTGAAAACTGCACCATGAACTCCTTCACCTAACTCTTCCCTAAAATTTTTTGTAATCCTCTTTATATCAGCATAAGAGAATCTTGCAGGATTGAGTGTCCTGTAGTCCTCTAAGAACTTTTCGATTCTAGTCTCATCTTCACCTTTCAGTTTGAAATAGCTATAGAGATGGAAACAGGCTGCAATAATCAGTGTTATCATAACTGAACCTACGAACACAACTGCACAAAACAACACTAATTAATTTATTAGTAACTATTGCCTAGGAACGAGTATAATATATTGACTTTATGCATACCAAATTAAAACATAACAAAAATAAAACTTGTAAAAAATCATTAGAAATAAAAATGAGAGCATGGGTCTCCTAATCACATGTATAAGTTGAATATTGTTTCTGGAATTTGATCAAAAAGTCTTACCATTTGATCAACTGTGATATAATGTATCTTATTGATCAAATGGCAAAAAACAAACTCGTAAAGAAGTATCTCTCACCTGTGGCATATAGAAGTATCTTCTTAGTTGGTTTGTGATGACGATCAAAACATTCTATCTCGTCTTCAGTTCCATTGTTTTTCAGTTTACACATCTTCCCTTCTATTTCACACTTGCTACAATTGGGTTTTGACCATGTCAGAATCAAAACATTCTCAAATTGCAGCGTATGCCACAGGTACCACGATGAAGAAAGAATATCTAAAGTCTTGGTGCAGAGTATTGGGTCCAAACCCGAATCAAGGAGTGTATCACTAGAATCAACAACAACCGGGCAGGATAATGAACTACAATCCAGGAAACTGTAGTTATATGTGTCGTACGGATCCTGGTATAATTGAAAAGGAGAAATTTGTGATTTAAGGAGCTTTAAAACTTGTCTTGGAATACAATTTTCAGGGTCAGATACCTGTAATTGTTGTAATTGATAATCTATTGCTGTGACTTCGAGTTTAATTGGACCAGAATGTGGATGAAGCTCAAGTAGAGTTTTGTTTGTGTCTGAACAACTAAGATTAAAGCCATTATAACTGCATCCATATCCTGTTTCTCTGTTGTTAAGTCGGAAGGGAAATCGGATTGGCGGGCCGTGATCTCCGCACCTAAAATCCTTCCGACTACAACCATTAACTTGGCATATACCTAAGTTGCAATTACAAAGCAAGATGAGAATCATGACCACCAAAATATTTGTAAAGTTTACCATTTTAGTAGTTATTGATTGATAGCATTAGGGTAACATATGGTTTGGGGGAGACATTATAAGAATAACCAGATTATAAAAATATGTAAGGATAATAATTGTGACGATAGTTTATCGACGCGTCGATACGATTTGAAAGTCTACAGTGAAAATCATATAGATATTTAGCAGACTTATCTTTTTCTCCATGAAGTGAACCATACGATCTAAAAGTCCACCTTAAAGTTACATATATATTTTCTGTTAGCCGGCTTTCACAGTAATGTTTAGAAAATTGTTGTTGACATCTTTGATAAGGTTGAAAAGGGTTAATATGTCTTTATCCATATAATTTGGGCGAGTTCCGGTTTATCCCTGTAAAAAAATAAAGATTAGATTTCAATCCTGTAAAATAAGATTCATTGATTTTAACCCCTGACCCATGTGACTGTGCAGAATTGCTGACGTGGCGAGCTTAGTGGCATGCTGACTGTGCATATCTAATTATCTGGCGTGCTGACTGTAGAATTAATTTTGTTTTTCATTTTTTTTAAAGGTACACATGGCATTTGTGCCTTTTTTTTTTAAAAAAAAATATTTGAAAAAATTTAAAAAAAATTCAGGATTTTTTTTTATTACGAAAAATATTTTTCGACACTTCCAAAATTTATAATTTACGAAAAATATATATTTCGAAATTTTTTAAAATTATTTTCGAAAATTTTGAAATATATATTTAAAAAAAAATCAAATTATTTTCGAAAATTTGGAATAAATATTTTTCGAAAAAGAAGTTTTTAAAATTTTCTCAAAAAAAAATGTGGAAAATATTTTTATTTTTAAAAATCTGAATACAAATTTAGGAAAATACAGATTTCTTTTCGAAAATTTTATTCCAAAATCTTTTTTACGATGTGTTACAGATTTGAGAATATTTTTTAATAATTAAAAATTAAGGATAAAAAAATATGGAAATTTTTTTAATATTTAAATTTATTCTTATCTATTTGTTACATGTTTTATTTGTATTGAAAATTGAGGACATTTTTGAAAAGAAACAGTCAGTCCAAAAGAGCTGTAAGGGGTTGTTTTCTTTATATATATATTTCCCAAAAAATTATATAAAAAATAAAAAAATTCCTAAACTTACTATTTTGAAACTTTTGAATTTTTTTTTTAAAAAATCCAAATTATATTAAAATTTAAAAAAATAATATAAGCTAACTTTTGAATGTTTTGGTAAACAAATATTAGTTTTTTTCAGATTTTTTTTTCGTTTTTTAAAAAAAAATTCTCTTTTTCTTCTTATTTTTAAATGTTTAAAAATTAATTTTCAATTTTTTTATTTTTTATCTTTTTAAAATTAATTTTTTTAAACCATTACACACATGTCAGGTTTTAAAAAAATAAAAATTGAAATAATTACACAGTGGCGTGCCACGTTAGTATCCATTACACACGTGTCAGGTTTTAAAAAAAATAATAATAATAATTACACAGTGGCGTGCCACGTCAGCGACTGGATCGGGTCAGGGGTGTTTTGTGGAGAATCTTTATATTACAAGGGTGTTTTGTGGAGAATCTTCATATTAGAGGGTTGGAATCTAAGCTTTTTTTTTACAGGGGGTAAACCAGAACTCGCCCAAATTACAGGGGGTAAAAACATATTAACCGGACTGAAAATAATTAAAATGTCTCTTTGACACTTAACTGTCGTCGGTTCCCTATTCATCGGTAGTTAAGTGTCGTCGGTTTTTTTAATTTCTCGGCAGTTAATTGCTGATGCGCTGTTCCATCATATGATAACAACCAGCTACTCCCCCTACTCATCAACTTTCATTCCTCTTCCATCTAAACCTCAAAAATTCAATATTTTTTCATCAAATCTTGCTCCAAAATCATTGAAGCATCAATCCTAGGAGGTATCAACACACTTTTGACATAAGAAAACATGTATTGTTGCTTTTAATCCGTTTATTTTTTGCCATTTTTGAGTTTTTTGCTATCAGTTTCCGTAGAACACTAACATGGGAGCATCGACAGTTAATTGCCGGTGAAATTCGGTAGTTAACTATCGATGCGATTGTTCTAGAATTGCATGCTACAGCCACTTTTTTTTTTAAAAAAATTGGTTTGGTTTTTTTTTTTTTTAATTTATTATGTAATCGATGTTTATTTATAGTAATGATTGAGAACGCGGATGATGATTTGGGAGAGACAAAATCATTTTTTGTCTAAAATTTCAGAGATGTCAAACCGCCTAAGGTTGAAGCCAAACCAAATATTGATGGAGCTTCCGTCCATGTTGAAGCTTCATTATATGTTGACTCCGATGTCGTCCCACTTGATGCCAACGAAGTTGACACGGCTCATTTTTTCCCGAAGAAGTTAAGTGGAAAGATAGGGATGATTTCCTTAATTGGGTACATCGTCAAGCAAATAAGGCGGGATTTACAATTGTTTCACAAAGATCCAATTTGGTCAATCCAATGTTGCAACTAGTGTGTGAAATGAGTGGCGATCACAAAGTGCTGGAAAAAAACGGAAGCATGAGACAACGGGCTCAATAAAATGTGAGTGTATGTTCATGGTCCGTGGATATCTTAGTTGGAAAACAAATGATTTGAGATTGAACATTCTTAATGGAGTTCACAACCATGAGATGAACCGGCTTTAGAAGGACACATGCATGCGGGTAGATTAAAGGAGGATGACAAGAAGATTGTACGTGACTTGACCAATGGTATGGCGGTTCCAAGAAATATTTTGTTAAATTTGAAGAGAAAAAGATAAGATTGCATGACAAATATCGAGTAACTATACAATGAACGTCAACAAATATGAAAGTCAAACAGAGGTAACAAGACGATGTTGCAGTTTCTAATCTCAAAGTTGGAGAAGCACAACTATGTTTATTTCTCAAGAACACAAAGTGAAAGTACTATTATTGAAGTCATATTTTGGGCTCATCCAACATCCGTTAAGTTGTTTAACAATTTTTCAACAGTGTTGATTATGGTCTCCACCTACAAAACCAACATGTACAAGATGTCAATGTTTGAGACAGTTTGGGTCATCTCGACCGATTTGACATATTCTATTGGCTTTGGATTTGTGACACATGAGAAAGAGGAAAACTTTGTTTGGGTTTTACAAATGATGCGTAAATTTCTTACGTCAAAGATTAATATGCCTAAGGTGGTTGTGACTGACGGGGATACGACTTTGATGAATGCGGTTGCAACTGTTAGCCCCGAAAGTAGTGCAATACTTTGTTACTTTCATGTGCAGAAAAATGTTAAAGCCAGGTGCATCTTAGACTGTAGATATACTTTGGGAAAAAAAGATCGGAAAGAGGTGAAACATAATGTTGTAGTGAAGAAGATAATGAGAGCATGGGATGTTATTGTTGAATCACCCACTCAAAATTTATATACAAGTGCATTAGTGGAGTTCTAAAAATTTTGTAATGATTTTCCAATTTTTCTAACCTATGCCATGCCCACCTTGGATGTTGTTAAGGAAAAAATAGTGAGGGCATGGACAGACCATGTGTTGCATCTTGGTTGCAGAACCACCAACATGGTAGAATTGGCTCATGCTTTAGTAAAAAAATATTTGAGCAATAGTGTGGGTGATTTGGGTACTTGTTGGGAGAAAATACATGATACGTTGGTGATCCAGTTAACTGCGATACAAACATCATTTGGTCATAGTTGTACCATATTGGCGCAAACATTCAAAGACGTCACTTTGTACTCTGGGTTAGGGGGTTATGTGTCAAGATATGCTTTGGGCAACATTGTGTTGGAAGATGAACGTTGTAGGTGAACATTGTGTATGGACAAGGATATTTGTGGTTGTGTTAAAAAGAACATCGTATGGGCTACCATGTGCATGCTTTATTACTACTAAAATCCATGACGACAATCCTATTTTATTGGATGAGATACACCGTCATTGGCATAGGTTATGTATGAGTGAAGAAAGTAATGAAGATGGTTCTTCTATCGAGGAGGAGTGGAATGGTGTTGAAGAACGTCTCAAGAAAGTCCCTTATCAAATGAAGCTAGAAATCAAAGAGGTTTTGCGGCAGTTGGCATTTCTAGACACAACAATGTTGTCTCCACCACCACGAAAAGTACCAACCAAGGGAGAAAATAAGAAAGTGGAAATTGTGAGGTCTAGAGCAAAAGTGGCATCAACTACTCGAATCCCTTTTCGTGGGAGCGTGTTGATTCCCTAAATCCGGATAGTCAATCGTCATCGTCACCAACAACGTCATCATTTCCTAAAAGGAAAGTTGCTCGTCTTGGTAAAACATCACGTTCCCCACTTCCACCACCTACTCGGTTTCCATAGTCTACTCCAGTTTCAAAGCCTATTCTGATTCCAACGTCTTATCCGGTTATGAGTCTTATTGATTATATGTCAAAGTTCATGGTTCCATTTATTGAAAAGTGGTGGATATTATAGGCGATGAAAATTGTGGATTTCGGGCTATAGCCGAGTTCTTGGGATTCACCGGAGAAAGTCATATCATGGTTTGTAGACATCTTATTCAAGAGTTGAAAGATCATAGAAATGATCATATCGAGGTTTATGAGGGTGAGGATCGTTATAAGTACATTTTGAATGGCTTACATACTCCCACAAATAGTGGTGGTATTGCACTTTTTGATAAGTTGTTGACACTTCCGGATATGGAACACATCATTGCAAATTATTACAATAGGTGTGTGGTGTTGTTGACAAATCATGATATTGGAACTGCGGAATCGTTTTTCCCACTAAGAGGGCTACCACCGGCTAAGGGAAAAAACCCCATCATGTGTCTTGGCTTAAATCCCAATCATTTTGTGCTTCTTTTTTGAAAGATGATTGTCCACTACCTCCATCATCTTCGAAGTGGAACAATAATAGGAGTGTCGATGCATCCACTTGGGAATTTGAGTATTTCGATCAATATGCTAGGTTCCGAGATCTCATGAAAATTGAAAAGGGAGAGAAACTGCCCCCACCAAAAGAGTAGTCAAAATGAAGCAAAACCTATTTTGTGTGACATTCCTGAAAAAACAAAGCAAGAATTTGAAGTTATTGGGGAAGATGAAGAAGATTCAATTTCACTTGATGCGATATGACTTATTTTTTGTCGGTGTTAATCCTTCTTTTTTGTAGAAATTACACCGACATATTTTTTGGGGTCGATATTCTAACGCCAATTTTTTGTGGCCAATATATAACTAACATTATGTAATTTATATAAATATATGAAAATATGACTTTTTTGTGGTGGAACTAGTGCGAAGAACTTTTTATTCGTTATTAATGTTTATGCATTTGATATATTTTTTTATTGTTATTACGTTTCATTTAATTTCATTCTAATGTATGATTTTTTTCATAAAGTTTTTGTCAAGTAAAACATGTCCGAGGTTGCAAAAATTGAACGCCGTGTTCGGTACTCCGCTTTTTAAAATGACAATTAAAGTTATGATAACTCTGACCAACATTGTTGATGATTTGAAGGCATAACTTAACACATATTTTGAGTATCTAGGTGAAAATCAATAAAAATGTCACTTATTTTCTCAGATGTCTTGCATTGACAACCTGGGAGCAGATAAAGATGAAGGCATGTTTAAAACGACGAGATATGTGCCTTGGCTTATTCGTGACGATAGCGACGTAGGATTTATGTTTAGGAATATGGTTGAAGATAATATATTATATCTTTGTGTTTGTTCAATTTGTACGTGCGTAGAATGTCGATAGATATTTTATGCAATGATATTTAATGTGTTTTTTTAATTTCAAACAATATTTAATTTTTTGATGAATTTGAAACATTTGTGTAATTTTAACGAAATGTCGGATTGATTTAATTGTGATCAATTGTAAGAGATTATGTATTGTTCTTGTTTATGAATGATTATAAATGGTGTATGAGTTGTATCGCCTCTGCAAATGATGTGGTTGAATTACAAGTAAAAATAGGCCAAAAATGGCTTGGAAAACCATTATGCAGAAGCCTCTGTATACAAAGTTGAATGCATTGGCAGTTAACTGCGGATGGACCCGACGACACTTAACTGCCGAGAAACACGTATCCAACGGCAATTAATTACCGAGGAGTATTTCAATCATTTACTAGTGTTTTTCAACCTAACACTATCTGTGAACAACAATTCTCTAATGCTTATAATGTTCACATTCAAAGTAAAACCGTACACTTATAAAAAAAATGCACTAATTTTGTTTTGGACTAGCTAAAAGGTCAAATCCACTAATCAACCAATTATAAAATAGGGTTAATATGTCTTTACCCCCGGTAATATAGGTTATTTTCGGTTTCCCCCCTGTAATTTTTTTTATTGATTTATCCCCTATAAAAAAAAATGTTTTGATTTACCTCCGTAATAGGCCAAACAAAAACGAAAATTTCTTGAAAAAATAAAATAAAATTGGTTTTTGTTTGGCCTATTAGGGGGGTAAAAAAAATATACAGGGCCGAAAACTGAAAATGACCTATATTATAGGGGGTAAAGACCTATTAACCCTATAAAATAAAACCCACCGCTCTCCTTTATGCCTATACAAGTAGAGCTCCACTTCCAAACAAGGTAAGTTAATTTTTTTTTCCTTCAACCTATCAACCTTCTTGTTTCCCATCTGACTTGAGAGTCGGAACACTTGTGCGGGCTAACAACCGTTTGGATCGAATTGCATTAATCTATTATTATTATTATTTTTATAATGCTTATTAGTTAAATTTAATCTATATTTTTTTCTATTTCATATATTTTAAACATAATTGTTAATCGTATAAGCTCATCATTGAAGGGATTCAACTCTCCTTTGGATTACACACATTCAAATATTTGAGATATCGATAATTATTCAATTATGATCGGACGATTAAAATTCAAGCTCTAAATTTTAATATAAAAATAGAATAATGCTAGTTATCCCGAAGGATAAGCTAGCGAAAGTCTCACGGCACGCTAATTTCAACACTAAATGTATGTTTTCTTAATTACAAGAATACCATCCCTTGTATTGTGGGCCCTCCCTTGAATTGTGGCTGGAGCAAATTTATACTGTTGTAAACATGTCGTGAATCCGTCTGTACAAGTCCACCTAGTAACGTGGTAGATATGAATTATGCGGGTACAGCTTCATGCCTGGATCAACACACACATGCTATTGTTGGGGACCCACAATTTGGAATATTGCAGCCTCAATGCCGTGTTGAGCTTGTTACTCTCACAACCTTCTGGGGAGATCCATATACTTACCACAACAACATTATAGGTACAAAAATGTTACTTTGTCACCCGACATTATATTATAGGTCAGATACCTCTTTTGATCTCTAAGTTTTGTAAAAATATTTGGTTAATTTTCTTTTTTAAGTTTTAAATAAATCATTTAAGTTATAATTTAATGCATTGTTACTCTTTTAAAGACCCTATTTTGAAATTTAAAAAACGGTAAATAAGTGTATTAAATTAGTGCAGTGCTATTTAGTGGGAGAGATTTTGTCCCGAACTAATCCCGAAACACAATCCACCAATCAAATCTCTTCCTCAGCAGAAAACAATGAGGTGGTGGGGCAGGTTTTAGGAATATATTAAAGTGAATAGTCAGCCCGCGAATGTTTCGCGAACAAAATTTCGTTGTAAGTAGCAATATTTATTAAATTAACAACTTAAAGGATTTATTTGAAATTTAAAAAATTAAAGAACCCGTTGAAATTTAAAGAACTTACGAGTTACTCTGAACAATACCATGTGTTGTGTATTGTTGTAAAAAATGTGTGTTCAAAGCAAATATGTCTTATATTTTAATGAGAAATGTTATTTAAACAACCATTTATTTGTCCAACAACGTATTTGTATGTTGTATAGATGTATCTTTGTTTTTTAATATTTTTTTATGTATCCTCAAATTAAATCAATAGTTATAAATGGTGGAATTTATACAATTGTCAAGGAAGGTGTTGTTAAATTTTAGTTGTTCAAATAACATTTCTCTATTTTAATTAAGTTTTTTCTAACAAATGCCCTAAGAGTGTGTTTGGATGAGGTAATTGGGAAATTTTAAAGAATTTAAAATTCTAGGCAATTTAAATGATTCAATTAAATTCATTTCATTTCCCAACACTTTTGTTTGGGTAGAGTAATAAAAAAATTTCAATGTCATCATATTTGGGGAACTTTTATAAATTTTAATTTTTTTGAGCCCAATTTGGAAATTGAAATTATGCGTCAATTTGTAAATTTCAAACAATTTTGAGGGGCAAATTATAATTTTTGAAAAAATTGAGGGGTCAATTTATAATTTTTTGAAAATTTATTGGGGTCAAATTGAAAATTTTGAAAAAATAGAGGACCAAAATACAAAATTTGAAAGATTATAACAATGAAGAATTTTGAAATTCTTACCTTTTACGTGTCATTTGAAATTCTCTAAATTTAACTTGAACAAAATACTTCATAAATTTTCATCATTTTGAAAATTCTTCAAATTATTATCCAAACAATAGAATTCACCTCAAAGTATTTAAATTCCCTCATAGCAATACATTCCCTCAAAACATTCATCCATTCAAACACACTCTAAGAGTCTCTAAGAGTGTATTTGGATGTAGTAACTGAGAAATTTTGAAGAATTTAAAATTCTAGGTAGTTCAGATGATTCAATTAAATTGCTTTCATTCCTAAATATTATTGTTTGGATGGAGAAATAAAAAAAATATTGTCATAATTTTTGGGCAACTTTTATAAATTTTAATTTTTTTGGGTTAAATCTGAAAAATGAAATTAGTGGTCAATTTGCAAATTTAAAAAATTTTGAGGGGTCAAATTATAATTTTTGAAAAATTTGATGGGTCAATTTGCAATTTTTTATAAATTTATTGGGGTCAAATTGAAAATATTGGAAAATTTGAGGACCAAAATGAAAAATTATAACAATGAAGAATTTTGAAATTCTTAACTTTTAGGTGTCATTTGAAATTGTTTAAATTTAACTTAAACAAAATACTTCATAAATTTCCATCATTTTGAAAATTCTTCAAATTATTATCTAAACAATGGAATTCACATCAAAGTATTTGAATTCCCTCAAAACATCACATTCCCTCATCCAAACATACTCTAAGAGTGCTATTCAAGAATTTTAAATGAAACTAGTCTCTTTACCCGTGCTATCGCACGGGTCTGTAATAATTGTAAATCAAAACATCTTATAGACCGCATTTGATGTTATATTTGTGTAATCGTCATATGAATAAATTAAACTACATTTTAAAATAGTTTTTTATAGACCACATTTGATGTTACACTTGTATCATCATATGAATCAACTAAAGTACATTTTAAAATATCTCTTTATAGACCACAATTGATATTACATTTGTATCATCCATCACCCTCAGTCACCATGAACCAATATCTTCAAGCCTTTCCTAGAAATAACTCAAGACATGACAACATACAATTGCCCATGAGAGATTGCCTTTGTTGAAACAACCAATGGAAATTTCCTTTGTTGAAACTTGAAGGGGATTCTCTTGTGAGATAGAGTCAATGATAACCTTGCGATATAAACCTTCTGACATACATTGCTTCCTGCTATAACCTTCGCTTCAAGGACGTACTTTCCCATTCTTATGATAACCAATTGTGTTCCATTGCACAATCCTAAAGTCCGATCAATATCGCAATAAACTAATAAAATGAATTCGTGCATAGAAAATTGATACAATGAGATCAATGCAAGTCTCAAAATTCTTATACTTTTTTTTATACGATAAGAATGATACTATGTTATTGTTCTCAACCAACAACTACTTTCAATTGCTATTAAATAATACTCCAATTTCCAATTGCATCAAATATTACTATTGCGTTACTTTTGTGGTACTGTGTATTCCAAATTCAGACGCAACCTAAACCATTACATACTGATCATTACATAACTATTGAATATAACTATTATTTCCCTTTTTTTGAGGACCAAACAATGACTTATCCAGCAACAAATCATGCCCTTTGCTCATCCAAAAATTCTATCAAGACCGCAACTACACAAAAGTGGTGGGAATTTACTTATACTGGAATTAATCCAAATTCTGAAAATCATACGAAGATTTGGTAAGAAGCAGAGTACCAAATTTATCCACTCATAAATCATTGAAGCTATTAAGTATATTGGTTGCAGGTTGCAACCAAGCATTGCAATTCTTGCTACATGAAATAATTTTTCACCGATCTGATGATCATGGATAAAGAAACACCAACAAATTCATATCAAGCATTAGTGTTCATTTGATAAGAATAATACTAAACTCAAAAATTAAATTCAAAAATCAATTTCCCCTTAAAAGAAAATAAAAGACATGCTTCAAATGCAACACCAATTAAGAAAATAAACAGTGGAAGAGAAAATCAAATATTCATATTACCTTTGTGATTCGACCCGTGCGGCAACATTAGACATAAAATAGATAATTTCATTCTACCTTTCAAACTCATGAGTGCATCAATGGCTTCTTGATCCATGGCAATCATAATGAAGTTTGTCCAAACTCGACATGCTTTGTGTTCTAATGGAAAGATCTCCTATAGAAATATGTTTATGGTGCAGCATGAAGAAATGCAAGCAGTGTGAGAATTCAATACCCTAAACATATGTTGTCTTCTCTTTTTCATGATAGATAGTGACCGCATCAAATGCTTCCACTTCCCTGTTCATTTGGATTTTTTCTGTTTAAAAAGGAGAAAAAGAAAACAAAGAATGATGAATATAACTAAAATAAATCATTTTTTACCTAGAAAGTGGACAGACAAAATAGGTGAAACAGGCAAATACAATACAAATTTGTTAACATCCAGACAACACCTATAATTTTAAGTGAGCAAGGATGATGAATAGAGTCATCCTTCCATTCTATCTCATCGTTCTTGCACACAGAAAAGAAAGATTTGCATAAAAAAAGGCGGGTTAGGACTTCATAAAGTGGATTAGGGCTATCCAATTGTGCTTATCAGACTGCTTAGGATTTATATTAATATGATGACTATTCATTTTAAAAGTCAAATATTTTAATTTTAAATGTATTGAATAGATATATTTTTATAAAAAGGAATTTTTATTTAACGTCTTTAAAGTGTATTGATAGAGCTCTTAAAAAAAAGTGTATCGATAGAGCACTCATCATCATTTTTTTTAATTAATTTCTTACCTTGATATTATACGCTTTTATTTATAGACAACATTTCGTACATTGATATTCACAAGTCTCTATGCTATGGATTTGAAATTTCGTGGATGCAAGCCTCTTGTCCTTGTGATCATTGCTACCTAACGAACTCTGCTGGGGAGATTCAATGTTACGACATAAACTGTCCCTCTTGCGGTAAGTGTAAGACCATTAATCAGTTTTTTTTTTTTTCTTCAACAAAGACCATTAATCAGTTGTTACATTTTTTTTTTTTATAAAAAAATATATCGTTTTATTATTAGATGTGTGAAACTTAGTATATTTACACTTGTGATAACTTTGTC
>Ga0228710_1008419_pt1 | contig 14794 bp, 11 predicted proteins | sample MedpolnodulmetaG_FD_177995 | JGI IMG/M metagenome (GOLD analysis project Ga0228710, IMG submission 177995) | Root nodule microbial communities from Medicago polymorpha collected in Santa Monica, California, United States - pink nodules | ecosystem: Host-associated > Plants > Roots > Nodule...
TGTGGGATATATATATATTTTTTGGACTTATTATATCCCACAACCCCCCTTTGTGGGATACTTTTTATTTTATTTTTTAATTTTTTTTAAATGCCCCACAACCCCCACTTGTGGCTTTTTTTTTTTCGTTTTTTTTAAATTAATTCTAAAAAAATTAATTTATTAATAATAATTACATAGTAGATTAAAAAAACTACAATTGTTATAATTGAGGATATGTCCCACACCAAGGTCTTGGGGCATTCCTATCCAGATTTCTACGTGGTTTGTGAATTATTTGACGGCGAGATCGTTGACGATGAACTACTTCAGGTTCCGTTTGGTCTTCGTCATTGTTGTTTGTAGTAGCTTGCATCTGACTACTTTGACCAAGCGTCAATGAGACATCGTGTTCTCTTGAAGGCCATCCAACATCTAGAAAATAATTATCATTAGAGTTCAATGACAAACGACTCAAAGACTGTCGACCGTACTCGGCGTCTAAACCAGGAGTATTCACAAAATCAAACTCATCACCCAGAATGAATTGGGATAGTAGGTTTGTTGTTGTTGGTGGGTAGTTGTAGTTTGTGTTGTTGTACATTGTGTTATTGTTTTGTTGGTTGTTGTAGGTTTGGTTGGGGTAAGAGTCGTTTGATGGGCCAACTTGGTTCGGATCATGGTAACTAGTGTGTTGCATTGAATTTTGAATGTAAGTTGACCCGTCATGGGGTGCATAATCATACCTTGGGCTAGTATAAGGTGGTTGTTGGATAATATTTTGTTGGGGGTGTTGAGGATGTCAAACATTATAGAACCATGTGTGTGTTGTGTTTTGTTGGTAGTTTGGTTGGGTAGTGTTGAAAGAAATCCTTGTTCCCAAATGTCATCTGGCACTGGTTCTTCTTGGTTGTTGTAATTTTGTGGTTCTGGTTCGATCTCTGGCTCTGAATTTGACTGTGGCACTTCCTCAAGTACCTTTTGGATTGAAATCTTGACATGGGGATTGCATTCATTTGTAAGCCAATGAATATACGCAGGAGTTGGGAGTAGTCTTCTTGGTGGCCGACAGGGTCAAGTATGTTGTCGTCGGTTATCCCAATGTTCACTCTCTTGTGGAAAGCGATAACCATTTGATGTGTACCACGACTTGAAAGTGACCTACTACAGGTTGGGGGCCTTGTTTGAAAGAAGAGGACATGAGGCAGCAGCAAGGGTAAGTTTCGGCGAACCATTCTCTAAAAAAATCATGGATTTTCTGAAGGTTGAGGCGATTAAATCCAACAGTCATCAAGTAACTCAGTTCGACTGAGATCAGTAATACTTCTCAGTTCATGAAACTATCGACCATAAAGAAGGATTGCCGATGGGAGAATACAAGGTCGACTTGCAAAGTAAATGGCGTGTGTAGGATGCCCGGTCATTCCCGTAAAAATTGCCCTTATATTGAGTAATCTAGTTGTAATTTATTTAATTTTATTATTTGTTGTTTTTATTTTAATAATATTATTATTATATTTAATTTTTATTGCAAAAAAAAAAACGAAAAGAAAAGAAAATGACCCACAAGTGGGGGTTGTGGGACATTTAAAAAAATTAAAAATTAAAATAAAAAGTATCCCACAAAGGGGTTGTGGGATATAATAAGTCATAAAAAAAAAAAATATATCCCACAAGGGGGGTTGTGGGATATAATAAGTCCAAAAAAAAAAGGGTATCCCACATGGGGGGTTGTGGGATGTCAGGGAATCTTAAAAAGTAGGCATGTTTGAATTTTTTTTAAAAAGTAGGGTATAAAAATAATTTTCTTGTTTTTTGAGGGTAGAAAAAAAAATTCTTGATATGCTAGTTGCCATGGTGTCGTTTTGTGACGTAACGACAAGACAACTACTTTAATGGGAGAAATACAAACCGTTAGATCCGATGATGGAAAATCATATCGTTTTACACCTTTAATGAACAATTCCTTACACTTTAAATATATATCATCGTTTTTTTTTCCTTTTTTCTCAATTATGCCCTTACGAGAGTTCTTGCCTTCTGTCTTGAAGATTCTTGTGATCCTAAATCCTTATTCCCTCAAATTAATTTTCCATTTCTTCCTTTTGGGTATGTTATCGCTTCCTTTTCCCTGTAATAGCAATGTGTGTAGAAAAGAATACTAATGTTAGGTCTATAACACATTTTGATTCTTAAATTAAAGTGAGTTTTGCTGAAGAATGGATGGACGTTTTGTCTGGTCCAGATGTTTATGATTTAGGGGTTGGTCATGTGTCGGGTTATTTACTCCAAAGATTGGGTAAAGACGTTGAACTTGACAAAATAGCTTGATGCGGTCGGGAAATCGAAAAGGTGCATGCTGGTTTAAGGAATTGGTAAGACATTGTTGATGAAGATTCCCCTTCTGTTGTTTAGAGGAGACATGAGAAAAAGCGCTATATTATTGCTTCTTGTGAGATAATTTCCCCTAACACCGTACGTATTGATGATGATTGTACGTCAACACTAGTATTTTAGTCATATTTGTGTCATTTTTGTAATGTTTTGAGAGTCAAATGCTTGTATACATGGTCAAATCAACTCAAGATGAAGAGATGGAAATTTGTGCACAAATTGGAGAAGAATGCAAGAACTTTAAGCTACTGAAGAAATTGAGCCACGATGGACCTGAATCATGGCACGTTTGAAGCGTGGAATTTACCTGAAGATACTGGAAAAATCTTGGCACGATGGTTGAGTAAATTTGCTGCCACATAGGATTAATAAGCAAATCGTGCCATGATGGTCGCAAAACGTGGCACGATGTTGGGCTTTCTGAAATCCTAAAATTCTTGCTATAAAAGCCAGAAGCGACCAGAGATTAAGGGTTGGAGTTTTGAGACTTAAACAGAGCATAGAAGGCACATGAGACTGAAGAACAAGCAATGGATCTCACACCAACTCATAGTTGATTCTGATTTATGTATGTTCTACTATTTCTATGTATTCTATTGAATTAGTTATGAGTAGCTAATCTTCTCGATTGATTGAGCCATGATGAATCTCTTGTGATGTGTGAACCATGTAGTTGAAACTCTCTTTATTATCAAGAATATTCGGTCTTTATTCAAAATTATTTATGCTTAATTCTTTTCTTATGATTGTTTGTATGACTACTAACCCTAGCTTCTTTCAATCGCATTAATTGATCTTATGTATTAATTGACTACTAACCCTAAATATTAAACCTGAAAAAGTAATTCTGTTTAACTTTACATATGAAACTAGAGATAGGAAGTTGGGAGTTATGACTTATGAATTAACGTTCTCACCATGCTTCCGCAGTTATTCCATCAGTTTAAGAGATTAAAAGGTTATAACTTAGGAAAGATTTTTGAGTCAAGAGATTGATCAAAACCACTTAGTTAATTTGTCTTAAAGAATGAATAAGTATTAAGAGTAAAGATAGATAAGCTATTCACCAGCTTAACCATATGTTTCCAACTTAATTTTCAATAGACAGTTTGTGGAGGGGGTGAAGAAATATGTTATTCTCCCCATTTGAGTAGCTAATGCTTGGTAACCCTGATTCATGGTTTGAATTAAAGGGTTAAACACCATACCAATTTGTTGTGTCAACAAATTAACCATCTCACGATTGCTCTCATCCATTTGTTGCCTAAACAACATCATAAACTTTATAGTTAAGGCTGGTAGAGCGCTTCTGCCAAAAACGCTAGAACTTGAAGGACTGTGTGTATTAAATGATGTAAATGGATTTGCAAGTTTTGTAAATGCAGGAATATTATGAAAATTTGCCATCATTGAAGTTGTTATACCGTATGGTTGATACCTAGAAGAGTTCTTCGTTTTTATGACCCTATCATCAAATCTAGTCCTCACTTGAGGGTTAGAAGAAGTGGGGACACTTGTAGACACGGGTACACCAGCAGTAAATGGTGGCACGAATGTCCCCATTCCCGGTTTTGTCATTTGGGCGGTTACAGGTGGAGCGGTTGTGGGATCGGTTACTCTCATTTCCGTCAAAACCGGCATGGCCATGGTTGCCCCCAAGGCCAATGGTACACTTGCACCCACTGCAGGGGTGGATGTTTGTGTGTTGTGTGGTTGTGAAGAGGATTGCAATGATTGTGATGACATAGAAGCACCAGTATTGGCAGATTTGGTCATTTTATTCAAAGCATTACCACTTCGTAAATGCATGCACAAAGATGCGAATTTTCCTTAGTGTCGCGCCATTTTTCAGAGATCAAGCTATTTTATTAGCATAGATCCACTATTTTATTTCACGACCGAACATTTAATTTTAAGAGAAAAAGGGGAAAAAAGTTCAAAATACCCTTTCGAAAAGATTTTGGGTTCGGGGGTTAGTTACATAAAGGGAAGGTGTTAGCACCCTTTATGTCTGTAGTACCCTACGGGAACCTCTTGATTTTATTTAATGTTTTGTGCTATAAAACTTGCTTGCTTGGAAAAGAAATAACTTTAAGGTGATGAAGAAAAGGGACCTATTTATCTACAATTTTATTGATATGGAAGGACGAGTGTCCTTTGCCTACGTACCTGTGAGGGATCAAAACCTCGTAGTTCGGGGTAGAAATTGACGTTTGATTGGTTGTGTGTTTTTTTATTAGTTTTGAAAAAGGTTTTAAAATGAAAAGCCAAGTGGCAAAATAAATTCGTTTGTGTTTTTTATATAAAAGAAAAAATGATTTGAAATATGATTAATGTAGATTGCAATGTTTGATTTACGAAAGAATAAAAATAAAGAGGTCACTTGATTTGAGATCAAGGTTTATTGTAAAAAATGTTTTTGTGACTTTTGTGATTATTTGCATGTTTTTGTTGTTTTTTCGTTGAGATATAACTAAACTAAAATTGAAACTAACGGAGCGAAAAAAATAAAAGCGTAGGTACTTTGTGGCGACGTTGGATCACCACAAAGACTATTAACCTAGACTATAAGGCATGAAGATAAAGCATACACCCACACACGCACACATGCACATATGCACCTAAAACTATTACATAAAATCCTATTATACATTCTAAGGTCTGCAAGAAGATAAATGACGGAAATGAAATAATTATTTACATTGAGCCTAGTTACATTCTAAAATCTACGGAAAATAAATGATAAGCAAAATAAATTATTTACATTAGGCCTAGTTTACATTCTAAGTTCTATGCCTAAAACTATAAACTAGATTAAAATGTGAAATGCTAAACTAAACTAAAATGCATGAATTATTGACATTCAAGCCTAATGTACAAATTAAACCATATTATATAAAAAAATAAAATAATGAATGATTAAATAAAATATAATGAAGGCAGAATGATAATCCTAAACTAATTAAAATGCATGAGAATTAACAAAATGCAATGCTAATGGAAAGAAAACGAAAGAAAATGCGCAACAGAAAATAAAATACAGCAGGGGGGTGCGACAGCAATCAGGGGGTATGCAGGAAGTAGAAAAAACGAATTGGGCTTAGAGGACAGGCTGGGGCCGGTTCGGTTCATCCCTGGGTCGGGCTCAGGCGAACCGAACCGATTGGGGAGTATATATGGGTTGTAAACCCAATTCTTCCTTCATTTCCCAAACACTTTCTCTCTCTTCTTTCATACAACACAAATGCTCTCTCCTTCTCTCTGTTTTCTCTCAACTTCTCCGATGGGGAGATGTGGTGGTCCAGCGGCGGCGGCGCGGTGGCCGGCCGTCTTAGACGGCGGCGGCGCCGCTAAAAACTCTTTTTTTTTTTAAATTTTTTGCGGTTTCTACTTCTTCCTCTTCTCCTCTATCTTTTCCTACCCTCAAAATTCCTATACAACAGATATTAAGCCCTAGATCTAAGCATAAATGAAAACATACCTTTATACCTTTCTCTTTACAGATCGGCTTTGATGTTTCACTTTCGTGATGCTTGAATCGGTTCCGGTTTGACTAGGGGCAACGAATTGTTGCTGGTTTGCTGACGGTTGGTCTGGGCTTCAATTCGTCCTTGACGTTGTCCCTGGGTGATGGCTTTGTTTCGATGTTGTGTTGGTTTGTTTGCTTGACGCGGCTGTCTGTGCGTTTCTGTGTTCTGGATGAATTGCTGGCTTTGAACGTGATGTGTTGTTGTGCGAATGATTTTGTGATACTGTGAATCCTTGCAGGTTTTTTTTTATGCAATTTTCGGTCCTTTGCTTTGTGTGTGCAGGTGTCCTTTTATAGTGAACAGATCCCTATTAGGGTTTGTTGAAAGGTGCAGAGAAATCTGCACTTTGGATTGGATTGGAGTGAAGGTTTGTTCCCCGATTTGTGTTGGAGATGAGGGTTTGGATGAAATGGAACGTGACAGCCTGTGGTTTGGATTAGGACTGACTTTTGGATATGGACAAAAACAAACTAAAAAGAAGATAAAACTAAAACGAATAATAAAAGATAAGGTATTTCAAAGTTTAATAAAAAAGACAATAAAGATTTTTGTAAACAAGATTAAAGTTAACTAAAGAATTTAAATAAAGATGGAAAAATAAAAAATAAAGATAAAGTGAGAAGAGGGCCCGACCCGGAATCAAAAATGAGGTATTTTAAAATACCTCTCTGCCGAATTTTTCACTGAAAATCAGAGGTCAGTCCGGGTCCGACGGCGTATGAATGTAGGGTCTAACGACACGTGTCAATGACATCTCAGGTCAAAAATTGGGGTATGACACTTAGGAAAAGTTTTATTGTAAAATAGTTGCTAATCTTCATAAAGACCGTTTTCAGAAGAAACTTTTTCTAAAAACAAGTTTTTTTTATATAAAGTTTTGAATTTTTTGGAAGATTATGGCAATCTCTTGCTAGGGTTTTTTTTTAAAAAAATGCACAATGGGATTTCTCCTAGAGATTTTGAAAAAGGTTTTTGAAAACTACAATGGAATTTTCTTTCTAAGGTTTTGAAAAAGACTACAATGAAAATTTCTTTCCAAGGTTTTTAAGAACTACAACGGAAGTTACTCTCGAATGTTTTGAAAACAATTTTTGAAAAAGGTGCACAAACAAGGTCCCACTGGGCGTGCCAATTTGTTTACTGGTTTTTTGGTAAACAAATACCGACTGGTTTTGATTATAACAAGAAGGACCAAACCAAAGATCCTAGGACATGTTGTGCATTTTGTTGTTGTGCATTCATCGAGTTCGTAAGTTCCTTAACAAACGGTACAAGATCGTGTGGCATCTTTCGACAAGTTTTTAAAACATTAAGTTTAAATCGCAGAAACATAAAGAAAAGAAAAAGTGCAAATGCAAGTGCATTAAAAATAAATGTGGTTCGATAAATCCTTTACATACGTTCTTTGTGACTCTTTTCTCTTGCGTCGATATTTCGAGTGTTTTTATAATTCTGCATAGGCGATTTGCGACCCATTTTCCCTATGGAAAATTATTATTTATACATAGGAAATAAGTGGAAAGAAACTAATCAAAACTCCTTCCATGTAGACAACCGCTTGTCTCCCACATTCTCCCTTGAGGAAACCGCTTCTCTTTTGAAATTTTAATCTTTCCCACTCTAAAGGCAGTTGCTTGACTTCGACGGCTTCGCCTCTTGCTTCGTATCTTGTCGAACTTCAGTGCTTCAAGACTCTTCACGCTAAATCAAACATTTCGTCAAAACTCCTTTGATTGAGAAAAAAGACATCTATTCCTGCAAGAGTAAAAGTCACATTAAATAAGGCCTATGAAAATACCATCTAACAGTAGGTTCCTTCCATAATCCGAAAGTAGTCCTGTCTCCCTTGCACCTCCAAGGAGAGTTCACTAAAATCAATATCTGATTACAAATGCTCAAGCGCACAAGCAAGAGACTTCAAATATGCAAGCACACAAGCAAGAGATTTCCTATGCTCAAGCATAAAAGCAGGAGACTTCTAAGCAAACAAAATTACACATAAAGTTTTTTGGGTTGAACACTTGATATACAATTAATGGTGTTCACAATACAAATCAGATAAGACTCTTAAGACTCTAGAATTTCTAAGATATGAAATTTTATAAGAAATTCTAAGTTTATGATGCACAACAATTTCAGCACAGTTTTGACACTATCAAAATGTTGTAGAGTCTCTCTCAATCTCTAAGTCTTCACTCCTTTAAATAGAGGTGTGAAAGAGACGTTGACAGGATGCCAACACGTCAAAGAGTCGTTACTGAAGCTTGACCAAATCACCAATGATCTGTTGCTTAATTTGGTTAATGTCCTAGGAGGAAATAATTTGAAATTCGTTCCTTGTTTAGAGAATTAACCAGCGTAGACACAGCTACAACAATGTTTACCCTTATTTTGGTAAACTACTGAACTAATTTAAAACAAGTGCAAGCGAGATCAACCAGCAAATCTCAAGACATAATGTGCTTGATTGTTTTCCAAAAAATTATGGTTGTTCTTGGTAATAAGTAGCGAACTATGAATATAACCGTCGAAATCCAGACACAGGGTAAGACCTTTCGAGATTATCTTCAAGGGATCAATGCGAAAGCTTAAAAGTAAAGAGAACGAAAAAAGAGTTTAAAAGTTAAACTAAAATTGCAGTAAATTGAAAGGAAAGTGGTACACAGATTCATACATTACGACTTGTTGCTTGTTTCTCCTTGTGCGGGCAGATTGTTTGAGCTTAAGTTTTCCGTATCATTGAATTGTGACCCGTTTTCCATAGAAGAGAATGCTACTTATAATAAGTAACTACCTACAGACACGTTCGAAACTTAACTTCTATTAACTACTACGGACATATTAGAATTTCAAACAATGTCTCTTCGACGAGAAACCGCTACTCAGCTCTTCTTTTTGATGGCCACTGATGAGTCAATAAATTAGTGTTTTTAATACATTATTTGAGTCTATTTTATTTAGATTTGATTTCGTTTTATTTAAATATTATTTTACTTCAATTGCAAGTTATTATATTTTAGGAACACATATCTAAAGATTTAGTCTTGGAGCAAAAGAAAGAGGATTAGGAGCTGATTCGGTATGAAAATACGAAATATGGGACAAAAATATGTCACTCCCCAAATCAGAGGCTTGGCACGGCCCGTGCCTCCAGCAGCACGGCCGTGCCAACCTTCAGGATGCTCTTTTGCTGCTTCTGCTTCCTGGACAAGCTACCTATTAGTTTTCTTTTGACCTAAAAGCCCGTGGTTTTTTGTGGAACATTCTATTGTTATAGTTCTTAGGGCTTAAGTCATTGTAAACTATAAATAGAGTAGCTAGCTATCACAACAATTCATCTTTTTTTCTTGAAATTCAATAGTGACAATTGTCTTTCTTAATAAAAGTTCTTCTTTTACTTTCTTATTATTTACTTTATGTTCTTCTTCTCCTCTTCTATGTCTACGATGATCATGAGTAAGTAGACCCTTCTTGTCTTGGGATTGTTGGATAAGTCTAATGACGTAATCCTAATCAAACCAAGCCATAAACCCTAATTTTATATAAATCTACTTTCTAATCTAATTCACCGTTTTTATAATGAATTAACAAATGCCAAACTTATAATACGAAAGCGGAGGGTTAGTATTTGTTAATTCATCATCTCAAATATCAATTCATAATGCGAAAGCGGAGATTTGATATTGGAACAAGTGAATTTAGACAAGGGTTGTGAAACATGAGAATAGTCTAGCAAACCTTGAGACATAAAGTTCTGTTCTTCAAGGATTCCAATAGCAATCAACCATGAGAATAGGCGTAGTTGCTAGAGGAACACACTCACTGCACCTCGAAAGAGGCTTTGATACGCTAAAGGGAAACTTGTCTTTAGAAAGTAGGTCGAATATAAAGTTATGGTTTAGGGTTTGTTTGTGAAGGATTTGTCATTACGATGAACCAATAACCCCGAGATGCTTTTTATTATTATTCTTTTTAACTTCCAAAGACCCAATATCTACAATCAAACTTTCTTCTAATCTTCTCTAAAGAGTTAATTGAATTGAACAACTCCCTGTCGGAACGATACTCACTTTTTACTACTTCGGTAAAATCGTGCACTTGCGGTTTTGCTCATTGAGTCTTGCTAAACCTAACTTGGAGGCACAATTCAATAAATTTGTCAACATACTTAAAAAGATTTGCATTAATATCCCCTCTGTGGAAGCTTTGTCTCGAATGCCTCTATATGCTAAGTTTTTAAAGGAAATTTTTTCAAATAAAAAGACTATAGATCATAATGAGATAATAGCTTTGACTAGGGAAAGTAGTGCAATCATAAAGAATCCACCTCCTAAGCTTAGAGACCCAGGTAGTTTTGCCATCCCTTGTGTGATTTGGAATGAGACCATTGATAAAGCATTGTGTGACCTAGGAGCTAGTGTTAGCTTGTTGCCTTTGTTCCTCTTTAAGAGGATTGGGATAGGAGAATTGCAACCTTCCGAGATGATCTTCAAGTTAGTTGACCGTTCTATAATCCAAATTGTTGGATTTGTCGAGGACATACCCATTAAGATAGAAGGGATATACATCCCGGTTGATTTTGTTGTTGTGGACATTCCGGAAGACCAGGATGTCCCCATAATTCTAGGGAGACCTTTTCTCGCTACGGCAAGAGCTATTGTTGATGTTAAGAACGGAAGGATTGTTTTTCAAGTGAGTGATGAGATGGTAGGATTTGAGTTGAAGAATGTTATGACAGGTCCTGCTCTTTATTCTTTGTGCATGATTAAAGATCATGATGTGAAAGAACGGTTCCTAGCGTCATCTACACAATATGATCTCTTTGATCCTTTCTAAGGATGCTTTCTAACCGTCAAGCTAATGACTCTAAACGAGCGCTTCGTGGGAGGCAACCCACGCATTTAATCGCTTTTTGTTTGTTTTAAGTTGTTTTGTAGGTAATTGTCCGAGCAAGATTCAAGAAAGCAGAGAAATTTTTATTTTTTTTGAGCCCAAAGTGCTAGAAGCTTGGTACGACCCGTGCCACCCCATGCCTTGCAAAACCCACCAAAAAAACCAGTAAGTTGGCACGGCCCGTGCCTGTAGTAGCACAGTTGTGCCCGATGTAGCACCCCGTTTTCCCAACATTGTAATTAATACAAATAATCAGAGTATTCAACGTAAACTGGGATATCACATTACATTTAAAGTAATAAATAGAGTAAAGTTACTATTTATGAAAACAACCCTGTCAAAAATTCATTTAACATCGTAGCGGAAAATTAGTTCAAAATCAACAACTTTGTTCAACAACCTTGGCACAACGACCTCAACGTAAACAACTTAATTAAAATCTTAACTCAAAAGGTTCAACAACATGGTTCATAAATAATACGCAACAGTGGAAAAACAAGCAAATAATCCTCATCCCGTTACGTATCAGAGCGACCCTAAGACGACGCACGAGAGAGTCAACTCACATCAGCATCTAATCCTAGTTATCTGCACGTTACCCACGTAGAGGCAACATTCAAACAGAAGGGGTGAGATTTCACATTCAATAATAATAAGCATATAATTCATCAACGGAATTTAACAACCTAAACAACAATAATTAGCAACAATAATTAACAACAATAGTTAACAACAATAATTAACAACAATAGTTAACAACAATAATATTCCATATATGCTTCATTTATTTCCACTTAGCATTTAAATCAACAACAACAACTCAACAACGACGACGACATCTCAACATTAACGACAATGCAACGACACAACAACAACTTGACTATGCAGTATGCATGTGGTACCAATCAATGTGTTAGAGCAATAAGCTCTCAAAGCAACGCTGGAGCAATAAACTCCTAAAATCAACGCTGGAGTATAAACTCCTAAAATCAACGCTGGAGCATAACTCCTAAACCAACGTGTTTGAATGATTAACATTCACAGGGCATGAGCCCCCAACTTTATATGAGTATGCATGGACTCACCAACTTAATCAACAACAACGTACGACATCATCGACTTGACGACAACGACAACAACATCAACAACGTACAACTTCAACAACAATGACAACATCAACATTATAATCTCATAAATATACATCGTTCAATTGCAACGTCATAAAATCATCATATCACTTCAACATATACATTTCATATCATAGTTCATCAACATATAAACATTCATGTAATAATTCATCATTTAGTTGCAACATCATATAATCATCATGTTAATTCAACATATGTATTCATATAGTAATTCATCAACATATAAACATACCTTCAGATAATAATTCATTAACAAAGTTACTCATATAATAATTATCAATATGTACATTCATGTATCAATTCATAAATCGTGTCATTCTTGACAAACAAACCATCTGAAGACTAACAATATCAACTAAGGCTTTCAAGTATGCACCAAAGGCTAATTCAAAACAGAAATGTATGAATACAACACAAGAACATGAAAAAGGTCCACTACTATAAGGTTACTCGCCGTGGCGAGTTAGAGGCGAGCAAACACTGCTCTCTGTTACGGTGTTGTTCGCCGCGGCGAACTGATGGCGAGCAAACATGCTAAATCCAATTTCAGAATTATATAACCTAAGATTAGAGAACATTAGTCCCACCCTTACCTTAGATTGGTGATTGCAAGACTCTACCGGTTCTCCCTTCTCTTGGTTCTCCTCTTCTCTGGGTCTCCTCTTTTTCTCCAAAAGCTTCTAAACCTAATTTGTGTCTGGTTCTTAGCTTTTATATCTCACACCCTCAACATATTTTCCAACTAAATCCACATATTTTCTAACTAAATCCACGTATTTTCTAACTAAATCCAAACCAACCCCTCAAATATATATATTCTAATATTCCAACATATTCTACTAAATAATAATATAAAGCCACTTAATAAAATATAATACACCACAACACGTCATAAATCAACATAAATCAATCATAAATCAACATAAATCATATAAGTTATATAAAAGACTCTAAACTCAACCAAAAATAATTAAATAATAAATAGGGCGTTACACCCGACTCCTAAACCCTATATACCTAAAAAAAATTATTCTTCTTCCTTCATTCTTCAGCACCAACATCTCTCATCTCTCAAATCACTCTCTAAAACCTCCATAACCACAAACCTACAAACCTTCATATCTCCCTCAAATCTCCACCAAATCACAAAATTTCTTCACCCTAACAATTCCAAACATCACCCCAAACATAATTCACCAATCAAAAACAACTATCATCCATCCAAACCAAAATTCATCCAAATTCCTATACCACATTAACCTAAATCCAAAAACCACAAATTCCTCACCAACCTACATCATTAAACTTATAAATCTTACTTAAACACCAACCCCATAACTAAACCAATATTTTCCACCCAAAACCTCTATTAAACCTAACCTTCACCACAACCCCGACCAAGTCAAACAAAGTCAAACAAGGTCAAGGCACCCATGTCTCCAAAAAGAAATGGAAAAGAAACAGGAAGCTATTCCGGAGGACCTTCTTCAAAGAGGCAAGCACCGGCAAGGAATCACGAAATACAATTCAAAGATAACAAGCAAAGGGATAGGTATAAAACTCTTATCTCTAATCCTTTACATCCTTCTAGGTATCCTGATTCTTATTCTTTGAATGTGCGGGGAATTAGAAATAATGTGTTTAAGTTGCTAGGAAACCTAGGGTGGATTGAGATGTTGAGACCTATGAGGGGGTTCGAAAACTTCACTTATGAATTCTTAAGCTCTATTGCTTTCACGAAGGATAGGTTGAATTTCGATAACCCTAATCATAGAGTCTCTTTCCGGCTTATGAACATAGACTCTGGGATGTCCCTTGAAAACTTTTGCTTAGAGATGGACTTTGCAAATGCGGGGTTCATCCATGACTCTTGGAACCATGATCTCAAGCCGGATGACTATAACCCCGCTACCTTTTGGGAACGTATCACCGGTCTCACACAATACAACTCCCGTTCTAATAAGGCTAGCAACATCCACAACCCCGTACTTAGGTACCTTCAAAGGGTCATGGCTTGCACAATCTGGGGTAGGAAAGAGTTGGGAACCACTAGGACGGATGAGTTTTTCATGCTATGGGCTATGCTTAATAACCGCCCTGTGAATACCTGTTACTACTTGCTTGACTATCTAGCCTCTTTAGGTACAAAACCCGATGGTAAGGGAGAGATAGTAGTAGGTGGTATCATCACCTATATAGCTAGGAAGTTTGGACTGGGTGAGGACTAAGGTTTTAAACTAATTAAGGGCAACAATAGGCTAAATATAGAAACCCTCATTGCTATGAATTTCATTAAGCCTCATCCACCCGATAACATGACTTATGAGCTTCAGCTCAATGTGCCTTTATGTTTGATTGTACTTCCTAACCCATCTCGGACTAACACCGAGATGGAAGAAAATTTGTTGCATGTTGGTGAAGATCCACAGGTACATGAGGAGCATAATCTAGGTGAAGAGGAAGGTGCAAACTTGCACCAAGATGAGGAGCACCAATGAAGCTGGAGGGCATTATAATGATGAAAGATGAGCATGGATGCAAACTGAGATTGAGAGGATAAGCACCGAACAACAAAGGCAAGGTGTTGCAATAACCGGGCTCCGAAACGATGTCCTAAGGGGCAATCGCATCAATGAAGAAAATAACCAAATGCTCCGGAACATGATGCAACACCTTAACCTCCAAGGTCCTCCTTATGGACCTCAATAAATTGTGAGCTTTCCTCTTCCTCTCCTCCCTTATCTCTTCTCTTCTTCTCCTTCTTTTTCCACTTCTTCTTCTCTTTTAATTTGTGAATCATTGAGGACAATGCTTCTCCCAAGTGTGTGTGTGTGTGTGTGTGTGGGGGGG
>Ga0228710_1008421_pt1 | contig 14792 bp, 8 predicted proteins | sample MedpolnodulmetaG_FD_177995 | JGI IMG/M metagenome (GOLD analysis project Ga0228710, IMG submission 177995) | Root nodule microbial communities from Medicago polymorpha collected in Santa Monica, California, United States - pink nodules | ecosystem: Host-associated > Plants > Roots > Nodule...
GGGTGTTTTGGTGGAAGGTGTTAGTAATGTCAGGACGACGATTACGAATCATTTCAAAATGACATAAATGGAACGCCCTCGAGTCACCAATTTAAATTTTGGGAGGGGTGGACATTACCAAACCTTTTAGCTTGAAGGAACTTAAAAATGCGGTGTGGGATTGTGATAGTTGCAAGTGTCTCGGACCGGATGGAGTGAACTTTGGCTTTATTAAGGAGTTCTAGTTGTACATGAAAGATGATCTGATGCATTTTGTATCTGATTTTCATCGTAATGGAAAGCTTCTGAAAGGTATCAACAGTACATTTATTACCCTCATTCCTAAAAAAGATTCCCCACAAAGTTTGAATGATTTTCGCCCAATATCTTTAGTGGGTAGCTTGCATAAGGTGTTGGCTAAGTTACTGGCTAATAGTTTGAGAATTGTTATTGGTAGTGTAATCTCATACCCTAGTCGACTTTTGTGAAAGGAAGACAAATTCTTAATGGTATTCTGGTTGCAAATGAGGTTGTTGATGAGGAAAAAAAAGATTTATTGTTGTTTAAGGTTGATTTTGAGAAGGCCTACGATTCAGTCGATTGAAACTATTTGGATGATGTGATGGAGAAAATGTCATTTACCACTCTCTGGAGGAAATGGATGCGCGAGTGTGTTACTACGGCGTCAGCATCAATTTTAGTTAATGGGAGTCCCACTGCAGAATTTCCCTTGGCTAGAGGACTTCGTCAAGGGGACCCTCTCTCTCCCTTTTTGTTTTTATTGGAGACTGAGGGGTTTCTTGTCATGATGGATTCTCCGGTTACTAATAATATTTTCTCAGGTTACAAAGCATGTCGGGAAATTTCTCTATCCATATCTCACCTCCAATTTACAAACGATACACTCATTTTCGGGGAGAGAAGTTGGGTCAATGTTAGGGCTATGAGAGCGGTGCTGCTTCTCTTTGCGGCTATGTCGGGGTTAAAAGTTAATTTCCATAAAAGTGAGTTTGTTGGTATTAATTTTACACAATCTTGGTTACTTGAAGTTGCAGCAGTTTTAAATTGTAATGTTGGTAGCTTGCCTATTTTGTATTTGGGACTTCCAGTAGGGGGTGATCCTCGCCGATTGATTTTTTGGGAACATGTGGTTAATAGAATTAAATCTCGTCTATCCGGTTGGAAAAGCAGACATCTTTCATTTGGTGGCTGCCTCGTTCTTCATAAGTTTTTTCTTCTTCAAAGCTCCCTCAGATATCATCGCCTCTATTGAATCTCTTTTAATTCATTTTTCTTTTGTGGGTGTGAGGATAATAGGAAAATTACCTGGATTGATTGGGGGTCCATTTGTTTGGATAAGGAGGTTGGTGGTTTGGGGTAAGGAGAATTAGGGAGTTTAATTTGTCTTTGTTGGGGAAGTGGTGTTGGAGATTGTTGGTGGATAGGGAGGGTTTATCGTTTAGAATGTTGGCTGCTAGATACGGTCTAGTTGGTGGGCAGTTGCCGGATGGTGTTCGAGAGGGGTCGGTGTGGTGGAGGACGATAGCTAGCATTCAAGATGGAGATGGTTTGGTGTCGGATGGTTGGTTTTCTGACAATTTGAGTCTTAATGTCGGTAATGGTGCTAATACTCTGTTTTGGTTGGATAGGTGGGTGGGAAAGGTCCATACGTGTGTCAGGTTTCGCCGTTTGTATGACTTATCAGATAATAAATTGGCTATTGTCGCACAAATGTCGGGATGGGGGTGGAATGAGGGAGGGGAGGCTTGGAAGTGGCGTAGGAGGTTGTGGGCGTGGGAGGAGGCTTTGGTTGTGGAGTGTACGAATATACTTTCAAATGTTATATTACAGGTTGATTCAGAGGATTCTTGGAGGTCAACACCTGATCCAGTTGCAAGGTACACTGTCAGTGGTGCTTACCGCGTGCTCACTTCAGGGTTGCCCCCCATTACTCATGTTCCTGCGGATCAGTTATGGAGGAAGGATGTTCCTTTGAAGGTCTCAGTTTTCGCTTGGCGTCTTTTTCGGAATAAGTTGCCCTCTAAGACAAATTTGTTCCGTAGAGGCATTATCCCTTTTGAGGCTCAGTGGTGTGTTTCAGGTTGTGGGCATCAGGAATCAGAGTCACATTTGTTTCTGACTTGTTCTCTTTTTGGTCAGTTTTTGCAGTTGGTTAGGAGTTGGCTCGGTGTTTACTCAGCGGATCCATCAAATATTCAGGATCATTTTTATTTGTTCTGTACATCTTCTAGTTTTGCCAAATCTCGATGCTCTCTAATGCATTTGATTTGGTTTGTTAGTTCGTAAGTGATTTGAAAGGAAAGAAATGACAGAATAATTTGCAACAAAGAAAACTCTCCATCTCAGCTTTTGGAGAATGTTAAACTACTCTCCTTCTGGTGGCTTAAAGCTATATTTGCCATGTTTCAGTATAGCTTTCATAATTGGTGTCAATCCCCATTTCTTTGTGCGGATATTGGTTAATTTGTTCTATTTCTTGCTAAACGTTTGATGTAATTTGCGGATGTCTTTTTAGTACACCTTGTGCCGGGAAGATAATCTGTTGTTTATTTAATATATCATTTTGATTTCTTCAAAAAAAAAAGCATAGAGTTTTTAATATAAGTTATTTAATAGAACATTGCATTAATTTTGATTTTGAAAATAGTCATGAGTTTTCAAAATTTTATCACATCAACTTTTTCATATATGTATATAATATATTTTTTTTATGCAAATATAAGTATATGAAATGTGCAATGGGTGCGGTGTAAACATTGAATAATATTTTGCATATAAAATAAAAAGTTATTTAATTGAAACACTACATTAATTTTGATTTTAAAAATAGTCATGAGTTTTCAAAATTTTATCATATCAACTTTCTCATATATGTACATAAATTTGTTTTCGCATATATAAGTATATAAAATCCATAGCTGGTGTGACTCAACTATTTAACAAAATTTTGTATATATAAGATAAAAATATTTAATAGAAACATTACATTAATAGTCATAATTTTTATTTAATATCTATAAATATTCAACAATATTAACAATTTAATTATTTTTTATATAATTATCGCAATGTTATGTGACCCGTGTCTTTTACTAGTTAGATGTATATATGAAAATATTTACGTTATCACTGTATATATATAAATTAAATTCTGCTATAAGGGTCAATCTAATATGGACATTTAAAAAATAGTTTAAAGGTGGATCCTTACTATTTTTTTAATTTTACAATTTGTGGGATACATCGCCTGCCCTAGTGATATTGGTCATCACGCGCTTTCTTTTGGTGGCGCACGTGTCTTCATGAAGTAAATCAATCTTTGTTTTCACGCAATTTGGTTGATTAACATTTGGGTCATTTGAAAATAGTGGAATGCTAGAATTTTTAACAAAAAATATTTTTTTGGAGCAATTACTCGAGCGTGTTAAGCTTCATTCTTGATGGTGGTTAAAAACTCATAAATCATCTCACTTTTTTTTATTTCCATTCTTGGTACTCAAATCCTTCTCTTTGTTTAAGTTTCACCACCATGTAAAGGTGGTTTTGTCTTCAATTCTCTTAGTGCTTTGAGACTTGCTACTTGTGTTTGTTCTTTTCCGTTTTAGGCACATCTTGTATTTGAAAGAGCTTTTTTAATCTATTTATATATTGGCTTCTTAAAAAAATCACAATAATAATGAAGACTAGTTGCAGTATTTTATTAACTTTACTAAAAATAGTAAAGCTCACATTTGTATTGGGTTCATATTATTAGACGATCTTTTATGTCATTTTACATTTATCAGTTAGTTGAACTGCAAATTTTACCAAACATTTTAATCAGCTTATAAGCTATCAATCACCAGTCATCAACTAGAAACTATCAGTTATCTTATCAGCTATCTGCTATTTTTATCAAACAGAGCCAATATACATTAGGGTTAAGCTATCCAGGAGCAAGAACATACGAGGTTATCTACAATTAACACTTAGGTACAAATTGCAACGTGTAATCGACAATAAAAAGACAATTTGATCCCTAAATCATAAAACATAAATGTGTCAATACAAAATTAGTATGACAATTATTCCCAAAAAAAAAAAATAGTATGACAATAATAACAGATAATCAAAACGAGATAATTATATCAATATTGTTTAACTAAGTTTGTAGACATTATTATTAGGAATAATTGGGAACAATGTCATCCAATTTAAGAAAGTACATCATCAACACAAGTCTAAACCATAATCAAAACAAGTACTTAAACATGATAATTTATAAACACTTACATCCAGAAGCAGTATATTTTATTTGTGAGTATTAATACACATGAGCCCTTAACCAACTTAGATTATTGACGTGATGATATTGCCTTCTTACTCTGAAGTATGCTTCTTTCAATGTCTCAGGTTTGATATTTTTAGTGAGTTTGTTTGTCTTTTTAAAATAAAAAATACACATGACCCCTTGGAAATATTTTTCCATTATTATCGAAAAGTAAACATTTAAATTGGTCCTCAACCAAATACTAGGAGACCAATTTAGTCTATGTGAAATGAAATTTTTCAATTTAATCCTAGACTAGATCAAATTGACTTTTTCTCATTTCTCAAAGACAAAATAGGTTTATTATGGACCATTATTTGGATATTCACTCTATATATAAATCTCCCCGCCTCAATTTATTTAGGCTTTCGACATGTGATGATGGTATACTTAATTACACCCTTCTTGAATCCTTGTGTCATCAACGGATAAGCAAACACTCCTTTTATGCTTTTAAGTCCTGGCCACAATATAAATAATAATAATAATAATAATAATAATAATATATAGGATCAAATGTATTTTTGGTTCATTTAAAATTAAAGATTCTTTTTAGTCTAGTGCATTTAACATTTTTTTTTATCACTTTTTAATCCTTATCGTTTATAAAAGGTGAGGACTAAAAACCTTCCTTTTGACCCTAATAAGATAAGAATTGTGACTTGAGACATGGGAGTTGTTTGTAAATGCAGTAATAATTAATAAATATTGAGCTTACCACTGGTCAAGATTGAAACGAAACCTTTCCATAATAATGCTGAACGTATGAGTGCTGGCCAAAATGGAGCAGCATAGATAGACCAATCTTCTGTTTTGATGTCCTACATAGTAATAAGCATATTAAGATGTGAATGAAGTTAGTAACACAACTAAACCTATCGTTTATCAAAGTTTCTCAGTTTAAAAAGATTACAAAAGTTTTAGAGAGCTTCATAATATATTTGAAACAAAAATTACTCAATTCATCATTTAACTTAATTTTATATAATACTTTCATCCTTTATTTTTTTATTTTTTCGATCTAATCGTTAATTTTGCAATCAAGTAACATTTTTGTTCTCTATATTTTTTATTCTAATTCAATCCTTTATCTTATAAAATACCAACATTGTTATTCTTTTTTTTATCAAAACTAAATAAAAAAATTCATAAAAAAAACTAATATAAAATGAATCAAACTCAAATCTTCATCATACAAACATAGAAATCCAAATTTCATTAAAATAAACCCATGAAAAATGATACAATATTGACCGTCATTATTTGAACTTCATCCATGAAGGTTACAAGGTCAAATATTTATCGCTCATCTAGTGCTTTGAACCAATAATGATTGATGAGGTGCAAAAGAAAATTTCTAACAGATCTCTCATCTTAGTAATCCTATCACATAAGCATATTTACCAACAATAGTTTATTTATATAGGGTGTTGCTAACCAGTGTCTCAGGGGCAATGGTTAAAGAATTTATGAATATAAATTTTCTTATAAACATAAAAAACTAATAAGTATTTACTTTTGACCAACTAATAATTACACAACTTTTTATAAAAAACTTGCATGTTTTAGTTGCTTAACCAATGCCCTTATAGAGCACATATTATTAGTCTATGCTTGGTTTAACGTTGTTAGGCTAGTTTGTTTACGTTGATGGTCGCTATTTAGATGTTCTGTATTGTTCAAAACAGACAAAATATGCCATCAAAAGATTTCAATAGGAAAAAAAGTAAAAAATATACCAACCAAAGACATCTTCCTATAAATTTGGGTGCCGCATAGCAATATGGGGGGTCTAAACTGCAACACTCATTTCTATTAGTTAGCTTTGCTTTGTATTTGGGTCCTCATATATAGGCCCACTCTCCTTTGTATTTGTTCTTATAATTTACTCTGAAGAATATATATACTCTACTTATTTTTAATGCTGAATACAAATATATGTATACAATAATGTAATAATATAAACTTATACAAAGTTAAAACAAAATATATATAACATCTCATAGGATGAACTTAGAAGTTTTTTAATTAGGTGTATTAATTTACTACCTGAAATGACAAGGCCTCGAACAATCTAACATATATATCACTTGAGCACCACTTTGGTAGATAATATGCATCAGATATCTTTTTCAAAAGATCCTCCTCCCATTATTGTAGGGACTCTTCGTTTGGGTAAGGACCCTGTGGCACCATGTCACTATCACTATGGTAGCACCTGGTGCTGCTACCCTAGCAAACTCTGCAACAAACTGCAAAGTAGGAAATTAAGAGTATTTAGATACCACATAATAAATATGTGACACATATTGATGGTAAAGTGAAGATTTGAATTTGATCCTTGACAATTTTCCCTTAACTCAATTTAGTTCTCAACAAAAAATATACTAAATTGGTTTTTTACATGTTAAATGGGAAACAAATTAGTGCTTCTATTATAATAAATCGATGATTAATTTGTCCTCCGTAAATCTGTATAAACATGTTAAAAGATTAATTTGAGTATTATTGTTCGGTAAGAAATCGAACCTTTTCTTTGTCGGGCATGTACTCTGCACTCTCCATTCCGAATGATGATCCACAGGTTCGGTAGAATTTGGGTCGTAAAACCCGTGGTGAATGTGATCTGATTCATAAATATGCTCCCACTGTCCAGAAAACTCATCGTAAAACGTCGCAACTCCAAACTTAAATTGTTTCTTCTCTTCTTCCTTTCGTTGCAGCTCCATCGTGAAACGTCCTTTAGTTGCTATTTGTTACTCGTTATTGGAGAGAACCAAAGAAATATTAGAGTATATATGAATTGTTGCTCACTCCCATGTTCATCCTATTTATAAGAGGCGATTGTGGTATTTTTTAGGTACTAGGTTTATATTATACAAGAAACATGTACTATTTTTTAATGCATTAATTATAGAATTTTTTTTTTATACTCTTGCTTTATTGTATTTTTTATTTTAACAAGAAAACTATCTTCTTTGCGCAAGTAGAAGTACTACTTTAGAGTCCCGTAAGTGTAGCTCAGTTGGTAGCTACCAAAGACAATATTTGTAGGGGCCGGGGTTCGAACCTCGGATTCCCCACTTCTCCACACTTTAAAAAGTGTGTGATCTAGCCACTAGGCTCAAACCCCAGATTTCCCACTTCTCCACACTTTTAAAAAGTTTGTGATCTAGTCACTAGACTATTGAACCAAAAAAAAAGTACAACTTTAGAAATGCGGAAGGTAATTTTGTAAAAATAAAACTAGCATCAACTACGTTGAAGTTGGTTCCTTAACTAGTCTCTATAAAATTCTAGTTGACAAATTAACTCTTAAATCTAATAATATATACGGTGTTATAATTTTAAAAAAAATATTACTCCCTCCGTCTTAAATTATATGATGTTTTTTACATTTACATATTAAGAAATGTAATTAATTTTGGGAGTAATGGTGATTTACCCCTGTAATATAGGTCATTTTCGGTTTTTTCCCTTGTAATTTTTTTTATTTACCCCCTATAAATATTTTTTTTTTGGAATACCCCATAATAGGTCATTCAAAAACGAAAATTTCTGCAAGAAAAAAATGTTGGGTTTTGAATGATCAATTAGGGGGTATTCTAAATTATTATTTTTTTGACATGGGAGTAAATAAATAAAAATTACAGGAGGGAAAACCGAAAATGATCTATATTACAGGGGATAAAGCACTATTAACCCTTAATTTTGTATGAGAAACATATATTATGAATTGTTTTACAAAATTGTCCTTAATAAATAGTATTTTAAAGTAAAATTAAAGAATTGAAAGAAGAGAGAGTAATAAATAGTTAAAGATATAATTAGAAAACTAACGGAATTGTAAATCGACTTTTAATTTAGGACAATTTTTTTCTCCCTAAAACGACATATTTAGGATGAAAGGAGTACATTTTAATTTTTAGTTCCTTTAAAAAGTGTTCAACATGCATCTAAACTGCAGAAAATTAAATTCTAACATGAATTTATTGCTTACTTAATTATCCTATAACAATGTAAAAAATATCATTCTAATTACGATGATGATAATAATAATAATAATAAATTTAATAATAATAAATTTATTTTAAATTATTATTTTATATGTAATTAATTTTGATTAAAGGAGACATATACATACAATATCAAGTAAAACACCAACTTCGTTGATGATTTATAATTTAATTTATGTATAACCGGAAGCCCAAACACTATGTGTCAACTGCAATTAACATGTTTTGAACTAATTAAAGGAATGAATTTGTTTGTTAGTCATAGGTTAGCTAACTTTGGTTTAACCATATCTGCTTTTCCCTAGCTTCCCACCCTTCCTCGTACCATTATTCCATATTACATTAGAAATATGTTAGGCTTTCATAACTTAATATTTATTTCTTGTTAAAAAGGTAGACCTAACTTCCCTTTTCTTTGTTTGTATCTTTTATTCTTTGGTTAATGAATTTGAGTAATGCATTTTGCATTACTCTTGCATAAAAAGATGTTAAATTATGAACCAAGATATTTATTAATTTAATGAAAAATCTTATCTTTTAAATATTACTAGAGGGAATAAAGAAATTATGAATGAAGCATCAAAACAATTGGTGAAGTTATGCTATAAATGACAACAAGGCGGCAATTATTCTTTGTTTTTTTTATAATAATTATTCTGTATTTTCAAAATAAGTGTATCAATCAATTCTATCTGTCAGACAAGAAATTGGTCTATCTTCCGGATTGAAAATGAAAGAGCGAGACACTCCAGTGACCTAACCCAGACAACATACATAGAGTTGGGTCTATGTAATTATCTCAACAGATTCAGTCCATTCGAAAAACACCAACAGTTTTAACTTTTAATTTGTATGATAAAAAGTTTAGCTGTATATGTGAGCATGAACTATTTTCCTATAATAAATGTTGTAGAACCTATTGGTAAAATAGTTGAATTGAAATTTCCATGTTTTATTTAATTAATAGTAATGAATTAGATTTTTAGTTGAAATATTATTAAATGCAAAGAGAATACAAATAGGGGTAGAAATAGACGAGGTTGGGCCAGACTTTGTAACGATTAAGTCTGACCTACTTCAAAAATTATAGGATTTCTGCTCTTCCCCTAACACAAAACACTCGCGCCCTGCAGCCATGCCCAAAATACCTATGCGCATCTTCAGTAACGCAGAGTTACTGTTTTCGTACAAAACTCATCGGTCTATACTCCAAGCACCATTTTCTTTCCCTCCACCTTCAAAAACCCAAAAAGTGCGAATTTTTGGGTCAAAATCCTCATCCCAAACCATTGCAAATCGTCAGGAAGCAAGTATTACGCTCATCAAGCATCAAATATCAGGTATTGTATCATCAAAACTCATCTCATTTTGCTGGTTTTTGTGCTTGGTTCGTCTGTTTTTCGTAGGCAGTAAGGCTTGGTGCGCACGTTAACTTGCGCAAGGGTTAAAGGCTGCGTGACTTAAGTCATGCAGGAGTTAAAGTGTTGCGTGACTTAAGTCACGCCATTGTAGGGTCTTGTTTTTTGAATTTTTTGCGCCACTTTTGTTCTAGGTTAGCTTGTTCCACAAGTAATTTATTTATTCTTCCTTTGTTATTTTTTTTTCAATAGATATATAGTGAGATGGTTGACAATACGGCTGGTGATGACGTTGAACCAAAACCAGCCAAAAATGAAGCTTCTGGTGATGCTTCCGGCGAAGGTTCCGGCGATGTCAAACCAACTGTTAATGTGAAACCGTTTAAAGTCAAAATTCCATTCGAAACTCGCATTGGTAAAATTGAAGAACCTAAACCGGTACCTATCGGTGTTGTTTGCGAAGGTCGCGACACCGCCTCATTTTTTACAACAAATGCAAGATGGAGAGAGCGAGAAGAGTTGCTTGATGAATGCCGTTGGCACAATTTTTTTCATATTGGGAAGAATGTAAAGGCTAAGTGCATCACGGATGGTAAAGTTCACCCAAAGCCTCCTAAGGGTGCAAAAGTTGACAAGAAAGAATTGAAGAAGAACAAGGTGAAGAATAGAGAGGTTGTTGAGAAAGTCGTGATCGCTTGGAGAGAGTTGGTCGAATCTCCTATGGAGGAATCATATGCAAGTAATTTATTGAAATTCAAAGAGGTATGCATGCCATTTCCGTAATTCATAACATATGTTGAAACCACGGTTTTGAACCTTAAGGAAAAATTCGTGAGGGCATGGACGAATAAAGTCTTGTATCTAGGGTGTAGAACCACCAACATTGTTGAATCGGCTCATGGAGTGTTGAAAAAATATTTGAGGAGTAGCGTGGGTGATTTTACATCATGTTGGGATGAAATAGACAAGATGTTGGCCGTACAATTTAGTGAGATATAAGGAAGTTTTGGGAGGAACAAAACGGTCTTGGAACACAAATACAAAAACATCAAGATGATGAGAGAGTTGGAGGGTTATGTATCTAGACAGACATTGAAATTTATCTATGATGAATTGAAATGCTCCAAGACATTCGCCTTTGATAAGGAAGATTGTGGTTGCGTGCAAAAGACATCGTACGGGTTACCTTGTGCGTGTATTATTGCCATGAAGAGCAACCAAAAATTGCCTCTTGTCTTGGATGATATATACCCTCATTGGAAAAGGTTAAGTCTACAAGGAGAAGAGATTGATGATGATTTTTCCGTGATGGAAGAGTGGAATGGCATTCAAGAACGTCTCAAGACAAGCCCTTACAATATGAAACTCTACATCAAAGAGATGATGCGTCAAATAGCATTTCCGGAAACCACAAATTTGTGTCCACCTTCAAGAAAGGCGGTAACCAAGGGAGCACCTAAAAGGAAGAGGACTACACTCAAAGTGTCATCAACGGGTTGAATCTCCTCTAGGTGGGAGACTATTGATTCTCAAAATCCGGATAGTCAACCTTCACAACCAAAAATGTCACTTCCAAAAAGGAAAGATGCACGCCTTGACACTTCAAGGACAAGCAGGTTGTTTAAATGTTTGGGATATATCTTAGCATCATCATCACCAACCTTCATAAACAAACACAATATCAAAAGTTATAATACCTATAAACAATATTGAAAGCAGAACTAAAACTAATGTTAGAATTAAATTTACCTCTTGCATTGTCTTCCAAAGAGCATCGGCAGTAACACCAAGAATTTGAAGACATTCCTTATCCCAAAATACAAAGTCGGATTTATCACCATCATACACTACTTGTACAACCACCTTATATATGATAGAACAAAAACATTTATAAATATTACATAAATGCATTGAACCAAAAATCATCAGCTAATCACATGAAAGTTTAGATGGACAACCTGGTCAGTGGAACCTGAACATCCTCTCCACATGAACATTTGTAGCTAGCACAATTCGACCTTGAAGATCTTGGACATTTAGTACAACTTTCGTAATACCATCCAAATTGGTTAGGATTAAACTTACATGTTTTCCCAACAGTGATGCAATATGTATCCTAACAAAAATCATACAATTAAATTAAAAAACAAATCCATTGTTAATGAAATATCTAAAAACATTTTCATCATATTGAGAACGTTGAGAAGAGGTCGAACCCTGACATAGACTCTGACTAAGGCTATAACCTTGAGTTTGAAAATTACAAAATTCACAAAACTTATTTTTTTTCAAGAGGAATTCACAAAAATTATTAAGGAAACACCATAAAAAAAATAAATAGTATTGACAACAACGAAATTATATCTGGGCTGCTCCTCAAATGATAAACTTGGTGGAGAGCACTATCATTTTGATGCAAGAAAATAATAATTTTGCGAATTTATAACAAATTTCACAATTATGTATTTGACCTTAAACTTATAAGTCATACCCGAAAATAGTCATAAATATCGTTTATGTTGCCTAGTGGATCATACTTGAGGTTTACAACATCAGGCTCTAAATATCATTTGCTCAATGGCATAGGCTTTCAAATAACAAACTATAAGTTTAAGTACAGTTACAAAACCATTATAAATTAACTTATGTCGATAATGTGCATCAAGCATTATATCTGAACATAATTCTTATGCAACATAAACATACCATTATAATTAATACTGATAATGGTGTGAACAACACTTGTTAGAAAGAAAAAAAAAACTTTGCACATTGACTATCTGATTAATGATGAGAAGATTATAATATTTTCTTAGTGGATCATACTTGAGATTTACTACAACAGGATCTAAACTATCTTATAATTTTGAATGTGCAAATAATCCTTAAGTCTTCCACTGTATTTGCACAGTTAGAGGTAACATATAGATGAGTCTTCATATACGTTATGGACAGTAGACATAAATCAAAAGTATAACAGATCTTTCAAAACACAAAAACAAAAACTACTACTTTCCCAATAATCAACATTCACAGCAGCAAACAAACTTACCTAGCTTTAAACCTCTCAACAACCGGATGCTTCACATTAATAAGCAACCTTGAATCCGACCAATTGTTGCAAATATTCGGCTTACCATTATCTATAAAATAATAACCAAAAAATTAACACAAACAAAATGATACATAGGGGAAAAACAACAAAAATTACAAATGTCCAAAATATTAACCTCCAAGCTTGCATTGAGCATCAGTTAATATCAAAACAACTGTTCCTGCATCCTTTCGCTCAGCAAGAAATTTCGTCAGATCCACAGAATATCTTATCCCATAACGTCACATTAACCAAGTTTCCACTACATCATCAATGACAGTTTCAGATAGATATCAAATGCCAAAAAAGATCTATAGAGCTATTATAATTTATTAGAGAACATGACTGTGCAAAAAGACTAATAGAGCTATGATAACCTTCAGCCTGTGTTTGTAAAGTTGTTTGTATTGCAGTCATTTCAAATTAAATTCAGTATCATTTTGTTCACCAAATTGAGATTCTCAAATTCTTTCAAACTCAGTTCTCTAATAAAACCTTTTCCACCCAAAACTTCATATTATACATAACTTTTTCAACTTAGTCTGGTATTTCAACGCAATTTTTTAACAACAAATGAGATAGCAAGCATATTTTCTGCATCATGCATAATTTGTGTATCATTGCAAGAATTATCTATATCAAAAAAATTCCATAATCATCAAAAACTCCAAAACCATCAATCCTGAAGCATTTCGATACATCAAATGAGAAAACCAACAAATTTTCTATATTCAACCCATTTTCATTATCATAAGTATTCCACAATCTAAGATAATACATACTATTAAACCAACTCACCAAAATACACATGCAAACATGAAAAACAACTGTGGCCCTCACTGTTTAGTTTTTATGTTTTTGATGATGTTGGTTAGCCTAGTTTATTGTTTTGATGAACGTAGCATCTTAAAGCACCCTAGAGTCTATATGGTTTGATCTTGATGTTTTGTGTCGTTTGAAAAAGTGTAAAAATTCATTTGAAATCTGTTTGAATCGACTCCTCATAGTCTGAATCGATTCACTAAAGTCTCTGACTTCATTTGAATCGATTCAACATCTATCTGAATCGATTCATGTATGCATCATATCTTTTTTGCTTGAATCGTCTCACAAAACTCTCTAACTTGCATTGAATCGATTCATACGAAGTTTGAATCGAATCAATCTTCATCTGGGTACACTTGAATCAACTCAAATATGTCTTGAATCATATCATCCTTCATATTCTCTGGTCTGTCTTTTTGCTGTCTGAATCGATTCAAACATTTAGTGAATCAATTCAACCTGTTGTTTTTGTGCGAAAATTTAGTCTTATCACCTCTCTCTATAAATAGTCTCCTCCTCATAGCTCCAAAATGATTGAATCATTTGCAACCATTCTCTCTAGGTCTCAAAAACTCATTGTTCATACATTCTTCAAGATTAAACACTTTTTCTTAGAATCACTTTGTTCTGTAAGTGTGTAGATTCAACAGGGTCCTAGTAGGGATTGTAAGTTGGTTTTCTCAAGAAGATTGATTCGGCTTAATCAAGGCTTCAAAGGAAGTGAAAAATCTCATTCCACCTCCAAAGGGCTTAGGGGTCTTTCTAACCGTTCTTGAAGTCGGAGGGGGTTCGTTTGCCGGGCGTAGCATTGAAGACTCGAGTGAAGAGTTCGAAGGAGTGCACGGGTAATTCAAGGATCCGAAGATTCAAGAAGCACCAAATTCAAGGGGTACTTGAAGTTTGGGGGAGTGTTTTACATAGGAGTTGAAAAATTAGGGATTTAATTTGAAGGAACTCTTGTAAACATTGTAATAAACTTTTCATACATAGTGGATGACCTTGGTGAAGGAGTACTTCATCAAGTAGAGTAGAGGTAGCCCTTAGCGAGGACGAACAAGGGTGAACTACTTTAAACATCGGTGTTCTCTCTCTCTCTCTCTCTCTCTCTCTACTTTTAATATTGCACTTGATTAATTGAATAGTTGATTAGTGAATTGCTAGTTTTTATCTAAGTAGTGTTTTCTCAAAAG
>Ga0228710_1008423_pt1 | contig 14790 bp, 3 predicted proteins | sample MedpolnodulmetaG_FD_177995 | JGI IMG/M metagenome (GOLD analysis project Ga0228710, IMG submission 177995) | Root nodule microbial communities from Medicago polymorpha collected in Santa Monica, California, United States - pink nodules | ecosystem: Host-associated > Plants > Roots > Nodule...
TTTAGCAAACTAATGACTTTGACTCCATATTCACTTTTGTTGATTTCCATATTAATTTTTGTTGATGCAAACTAAATGTTGTTAATTTACTTCTTTGAGATTGTGCATGTCGATCACTCTTAATTGTCACTTAGTTTGATTGTTTCTGAGTTTAAATGTAACTCTAGGATTAATAATATAGCCAATTTGATATTTTATATATGAAACTCTACAAAAACCCATGCATCGCACGGGTTAGAGTCTAGTAATACTAATTTTTATTAAAATCAATCATCATCTGATGGACAATGGTTTATTCTTCCAACTTGATATAGTATAGATCATATTGTTTCTATCATTGTCTGCTGCATCCACCCAAACTTTTTTTTTGTCTCCACCACTGTTTCTTTTCTTCTTGGATTTACACCAGTTGGCAAACTAAGGTATCAAAGTGTAGGCAGCAGCTTCTTCTAGCAACCTTTGTGGGATATTTATTTCCACCAACCAAATTTTTATGACAGTTAAATTTAGGTTAAATAAATTTGTAGTCTTTATAAAAAAAAATTGACATGTTTAAGTACTTATTAAAAAATTTAACGTGGAGTTTTAGTCCCTCTAAAATTTAAATTTGTTTAATTACCTAAACTTTTAATTTTTTGAATAACTTTTTGCATGCATGTTTAGAATCTTATAAAAGGTTCTTTGACAAGTATTTATAACTTTTTAACATGAATTGAATTAAATATGAAATTTTCATACTTTCTAAAGTTCAAGATAAAAGTAACGAAAATATAGATCTAAAAATTAAATTTTGAGTTCAATTTTTACGGAGGAATTTTTTATAATGTTGCAAATATTTATTAAAAAATCATTCAAAGGTTTAAGAATGAATGAAGAAATTTAAATTTAATAGGGACTAAAACTTCATGCTGAAAATTATTATAGAAACTCAAACGTGTCATTTTTTTTACGAGGACTAAAGATAAAATTGATATATATTTATAGAGAAATGTTAACCGGGGCACTGATTAAGCATATTAAAAAGGAAACTATATGGTAGTTAATGCATTGAAGTTCTGTAATTAGTTTATAAAAAGTCAAAAACAATTTATTTTTATGATAATAATTGACCCATATTTATATAGATTAAAAACTTATATAACTCATTAACTTTTAACTCGGGTATCTTATGAAACAACACCAGAATAGCTTTCATGGTCTTTATACAAGCCTAGCCCCCATATTTTCTATGATGTACCATCTACTTTGTACCCTTTGATTATGAATGAAATACATTAATCTTGTCTTTGCTAAAAAAAGAAAAAACTTTCATGGTCCAAATATTTGCCCATCCATTTTCTCTAATAATCAGTGTGTCGTCTATGTATTGAAGGTGTGAAAACTATTCTGATGTAATTTTGTAATAATTTATTCAAAATTGACGTGAAAATAATTTAAATTAGAAATTTTATTAATTTTAAAAAAATCATTTAACAAGGAACACCTAACAAAATTATTTCTGTAAAATATTGATTCAAGTGATGATAAATAGGGAATGGTCTGGGACATTTTTTTCTTATTCATAATAATTGTGTTATCCTAATAAATTCGTTTGGGTTTTGAAGACTTTTGTATGTAAGTTTTTCAATTCCATGCTTTAAATGAAATTAAACAATAATTAAGAGGGTATAGTATACAAAACAAGTACAGCTATTAGGAACCAAGAAATTTAAAGAAAAGATACAGCTACCACTTTGTTGTGATGCACGTGGCAGTTGAAAGAAACTTCGATGAACTGAACAACCAAGTTGAGTCCTTAGACAGGTACGTATGACCCATAAACTCTCCCCCAACTTCATTAATAAGCGGCACCAAACTGTGGCATGAATTGGTCCAAATTTTCATTCTCATCATATTTTTGGTGAAGAAAAAGAAACATCATACTTTACCATTGGCTTGCTTACCATTCTCACACAGCTTGCTCTTTCTCAGTATAAGCTGGCGTTTAAGGTTTACTATTAAGTGATTCATTGAGAGCGTGTTTGTAATTTTTTTTTAATTTTTAGTTTTAGTGGAGATGACTTAAGAGGGTTCAGTCTATATTATATAATAGAGATTTTAAAAATTAAAAGAATAACATGATATTATATGTTTATATATTGTATTGTTCTTTTTTTAAAAAAAAATATATATATATTAAAACATATCGTGAAGGTCTTCATCTCCAAAATCCGACGTGCAAAAACACCATAAATGAATATTTTTTCCTAGTCCTACGATTTCAATTATTTAGAGCATAGTCATTATCGTCGTAGGTTATATGACCATGGATTTTGACTCTACCATCTTACATGAGTATAGTTGATGTTTCACATGTAACCTATGAGCCAATGACTTGGTCATAAACAATGTTTCTAGTTCGGTCCTCACCGTTGACGCGGTCTTCTCCTTCGCGTCCTCCTTAATATTTTACCTTTAAGACACAAATAATGAATTATTGCTATACTTACCTTCCCGGTCTTTTGTGATTGTGTTAGGTTGATAGACATTAACGCCTCGTCATTCAAAGCTTCTACACAATTCTATTGAACTACTTCCATCTTCACTTTTTACAAACCAAAATCGTTGTTTTCGAAAGTTTCTTGACGTGAAATTTGCTACCCATAGTGCTCACTTAAAAAATTTGTTTGGTTCCCACACAATTGGACACCGCTTGTTGTGAATTCAAACTCTTGTGCAAAACCAACAGGACCATGTGTGAAGTAAATAACAATGACGATCAATAAGTAAATAATTCAAACAATAATATTCAACCAAAAAAGATTTAAGCCTTAATGTATAGGAAATTATCTTGTTTGCTACAAATATTTTATATACAATAATTCAAAATTTAAATTTACCGTAAAACAATTACATATAAAAAAGGATGTGACGATGAATATGTATCCAACAAAACTTCACGAGTTTTCACTTATAACCATTTATTTTTTTTAAATCTAAGCTTTTTTTTTACGCAATTATCTTGTTTTTTTTATAAAAGAAGTGAGATCTTAATTTAGTGAAACAAGCCCCATTCTCCGCTGCCATTGCAACACAGAGATTTTCATTTTAATTTTTTTTTACGGATTTTCATTTTAAAAGTTATAATACAGAAACTTATTTATTTATTTTAAATACAATTAATAAAATAATTATTAGTCAAATTATACTTATCTTAAAATCAAATTTTAGATTACCATAACTCCCTCTTCAGAGACGAAAAAAATATACTGCCTAGAAAATACATTTATCGACTTAAAAAAATTGTGTAACAAAATCATGGACGCGTTTTGTTTAAGGAAAGTATTTTGGATGACTTTTGTTCCTGGTCATCGTTAAGGAAAGTTTATATTGTGACATTCACCGTCCTTACTACCAATCTACCATTGTTATTAATGGGTTCCCTTTGCCATTTGTTTTTTTGAGGAAACCGTGTTCCCTTTTGCCATTCGTCTCTTGTTTCGCAAATTTGGTACTTTTGACTTGGTCATCTCCATCACCGGATTCACCACCAAGGTGTCCTCAAGGTTTAAATTTTACTCCTCAAGTTTATATTGGTTTAAAACGTTTCTGATTCTTAACAGTGATTATTTATCCTTGTAAGTTTATCTCAGTTGTTTGCATAGTATATGTAACAACGATTTTCTAAATTAGTCACTATTTTTAGATTTGATTTTGCCATATTCTATATAAATATATTTGATTTCGACCACAAAATTGATTATTATTTAAAGTTAAGATCTGTAGTTTCGGACTCTCAATATAAAAAGTAAATTATATAATTGAATCAAATTTCTCTTAAGAAGAATCTTCCAAATTACACGGTCACCGTCTTCTTTCTGCCCAATTGCAACCAAAGTGTCCACCCCTGTTTTGATCTTCTCGACCAATGTTGCAACATGATAATAAAGATGAAGTCAGTTAAACTTGTTGCACATTAGTCGTTACGATCTATTGTTGACTACATGAGGAGTAATTTGACTGGGCTCTCAAACAGTTAACGAAAATGTGCTAACTATTGATCTCCAGATTTTATGCACAATATAGACTATGAGGAGGGATTAACATCTTCGTTTCAAACATCAAACTATTCAAAAAAAAATCTCGATTTTATTATAAGTGTTTTTTTTTGTCAAGTAGTGTAGTGGCTGAAGGAATTCACCTCCAGAGTTTGAACCCGACCGCTGTATATATTATGCATTATCCCTTACCAAGTGAACTAAACTCACAAGGTTATTATAAGTGTTTTATTTGAGTCGTTTACAATTCTTAAAAAAAAGTTTAATTATGTCAATTTTATTTTATTTTTTTTGAGAGAAATTATGTCAATTTAAATGATAAATGAGCTTTACTTATCAAATACTTTTTTATGAAGGGAATAAAATATTAAAAATTCTTGACCCAAAAAAAAATTAAAATTCATTTTAGTAGTAAGAAAAATATTAAAAAAATGTTTTAAAATGGGAAATCACATTTATTTTGTAAAGAAAGAAAACACCATTAATTAGTCATACTACTATTTTCTTATTCATGTATTTTTATTAAATTAAACATGATGGAAACAATCATTCGTAGTTTTGAGAATAAAATTTATTTTTGTGTGTAAAAGGTCTGTTACATAAAACCTTTTACATTCCTATATTTGTGTGTACCAAAAAAAGAGTTTGTATAAAAAAAAGTTATTTGCTTGTACATGATAAAAAAGATAAGTTATTTCTATGTAAGACTTAATTCAACCGACAATAATGATTATATTAAATTGAATAATTCATCTAAATTCAAATCCAATACATCATAGATGTATTTGAGTTTTAGCGTGTGTTTTACTGTGCGTTGGGGATAATTGATTCTAATGGAATTAATTTTTTAAAGTTGAATTTGGTTAAAAGTAATTTGTGTTTTAATACATTTATAATTTTATATATAGGGAGCTTTTAAGGTGCAGTCAGGAAATTGACTTTCTAAAATAGTTATTTTGTTTAACTAATAGTATAACTGTTGATGCCATGTCAACTAGTGTCCTGCTGGTGGACCACTATAAGACTAAACTTTATCTTATTACAAATCAGTCTTCATACAAAATATTAAGGGGAATTTCAATCTTAATGCACAAATGAGAATCTATGTGTTGAAGACGAAAATCAGTATGGAGGAGCATGTGATGATTTTTTAGAATTTTCATTATTTTGTTTGTTTTTCGAGGAAATTGAAGAAGATTTAATTTTTAGGATTTTTAAGAAAAGGGGGTTTTTGTTAATTGAAGGATTGAAACCTTGTGAAAATCAGTTTAACTTCATCAGAAAAGTCATTCTCATGACTTCACCATAGAATTTTCCTTATAATGAGAAATGATAACGAATACCTCCGTGATACTCTTTAAGAGCTTTAAAGAGTAAGCTTTTATGAAAATTTGTATAATCAATGTATTGAAAATTAAAATATTTAACTTTTTTTATAAATAATGTTTTAATTTGAAATGTTTAAAGAGTGTCTAAGACACTCGTTAACAAGACCCAAATTAAGCAGAACTACACATTTAAGTGTGAAAATCTATTCTAGAATCAAATACTAGAAATCTCAACGTTAAATATAATCAATTCTAAAAACAAAATCAATTTTACTTAATAACAACCGAACTAGGGGTGTAGGTGGTTCAGACAAAACCGAAGAAACCAAAAGTCTAAACCGAACCAAACCAAAAAGGTATCCAACCTAGTCTCGTTAAGATCAAAACCAAACTGAACCAATATAAACTGACATTGTGTTGGTCCGGTACTCGATTTTTCATTTTGAGATCCAAGGAACTGATAAACCAAACTGATGGTACCTTCACTCTCCATTTTACTAATATTATCCCTCCTCAGACACTATGAGTAGGCCCAAAATTAAATCCCAACATAAATTACTCCTTAATCTATACACGTCCTCCCATCATCATCTCATCACTCAACTCTATTTCATTTCTTCTACAAAAGAAACATTTGCCGTCAACCACCTAACTCATTGTTCCTCACCACCGCTGAGATTGTCCATTTGTAGATTATAAAAAGTTGTTTGAAAAATAGAGAACATGAAGAAAAAAATATAAAATATTCCATGAAATATTTTAGTATGATGTATGTTGTATGCATGAAATACAAATTTGTAAAAATATGAATTTTTTTAATTCTATTTTCAAATAAACCGATCAATTGAATCGATCTAAACCAAACAAAACAAATTTGTTTAGTTCAGTTCCTTTTTTAAAAAAGAGTGAAATCCAAACCAAACCGAACCAACGAAAAATCTATCAGTTCAAACAGTTTTTTATTAAGAACCGATCCAAATCGAACCATTACACATCCAACCGAATATTTTAAAATCAATCAATTCTCGTTAAGTGGAGTCAATCTTACGGTTATACTATGCTTCTCATTTGTAACAAAAAATAAAAACTAATATTTAATACTATACTAGTTATTTCCGTGTGAGAAAAAGACAGGTGGGAGACCACTTAACTGTATTGTATTGACAACATAACCCCACTCCCCTTATAAATATGTGATGTGATTGGAGTGTTACGGTTCAAATCCAGAGAGATACACTACTTTACTTTCCAATTAACAAGGAAAGGTAGAGAAGGGACAAATTTCATTGCACTACAGAACCTATCCTACATACATACCCATTGGTTGCTTAGCCCTTCCTTTCTGATTTATTCTCTTTTGGGTATTCTAATCCTCCCTTTTCCTTCTCTTGGCAAGTAATATAATTTTTGGACTCTATTTGTGTTAGTATAAAACAACAAAAACAAATAGATCAAGCCTATTACTACAAGAAAAGGTACTAAAAAAATTATTTGTATAGAAGATGGGTGCTCCTTTATCATCATGGCCATGGGAAAACTTTGGAATATTCAAGGTACATAAATAACATCTATGTATGTTTCTCTTTTATTATGATAAAACAATTTTTTTTTTTTTGTGGCAATAACATCTATGTATGTTTCTTTGTTATTTTAAATTGTAGTATGTATTATATGGGCCAATTGTGGGGAAAGTGTTGTATGAAATATTGAATGAAGAGGAACCCTCAAGTTCCAACCTCAGCTGGTGGTGCATTCATTTGCTCGTACTATGTGGTCTAAGAAGTCTACTACACGTGTTTTGGAGTTCTTATAGTAACATGCTTTTTCTTACTAGAAATCGAAGGATTTTTCAACAAGGTGTTGATTTTAAGCAGATTGACAAAGAATGGGACTGGTAATTTAACATTTTATCATTTAACAAAGTATATTATATATACTGAAAATTATTTGGTATGTATGATTAGATTATTGATTTATATCATAATTTTTGAAACAGGGACAATTTCTTGATTCTTCAAACACTTGTTGCTACCATAGTTTGCTATATTTTCCCATTTCTTCAACATCTTCCTCTATGGAATGTAAAAGGTATTATTGTTGCTATGATTCTACATGTGGGAGTCTCAGAGCCACTTTATTATTGGGTACATAAGAAATTTCACGGAGATTATCTTTTCAAAAACTATCACTCTCTTCATCATTCATCTCCGGTACCAACCCCTTTAACCGGTGAGATTCTCAGATCTTCGGTTTAACTTTTTAAGCCTTATCACATGGATTATGTTTTTGGAAATTGACTGTTGATAAAGGAAGACTAGTTACATATTTTATTCTGGTTCATGAATCATGATACCTCGATGTGTTTTTGCGATTTACTTTATTTACCCGATCAATCAATAGAGTATACATTTTTACACACTCACCTAATTAAATTACACAATGATATCGTTTTCTTAAATTTAATGTTAAAATATGTCCATAAATATCTACATGGTTTGATGTGATTGAATACGTGTAATTTTTTGACCGACCCTATAGGGCCGACCCTATATTTGAACCTATTCTATACTCCTTTCAAACTACATGTAAATATTTAATTGGTGATTAAGCATGACTTTGTATTGGTGCAGCTGGAAATGCAACACTTTTGGAACATCTAATTTTGATGGCAGTGGTTGGAATTCCTATCTTTGGGGCTTCTATGATGGGATATGGATCCGGAAGTTTGGTATATGGCTATGTTTTGATTTTTGATTTTCTAAGATGCTTGGGTCATTGCAACGTTGAAATAATCCCACACAAATTGTTCAAGGCATTTCCATTTCTTAGATATGTGATATACACACCAACGTAAGTTTATTAAAATTTACATTTACATTTGTCCGAAAAAAATCAATTTGCATTTAGATTACAGTTAATGCACCCTTGAGTATCAAAGTACGAATCTCTCTTACACTCATTACTTGTTCAATTGTCAGACACATAAGATAGCCCCCTCATTCATTTCTGTCCGTTTATTGGTGAGGAAAGTGATGAGCATTTACTTCCTCACCACCAAAATGTAAATGTGAACCATTCTTTAATATTTTTATATATATAGCAACATGTTTGGTTTCTTTAGGGCTTGTTTGGATGATAAAAGGAGAAAAGTAATCCATGTAAATTGGGGGAATATTAGAAAATATCATAAAAGTAATATTTGTCTAATTGTTTCCTAGTCTCTCCCTTGTTCTCCACAAAATATCATTGAGAGAGGTGGAGAGGAAAATAAAGGAACAAAACTAATAGTGCAACATTTTTTGGATAAGACTCTTGTGAAGAAAATTCAACTTAAATTTTTTAATAAATAATATCTACTATTAATGAATATATCAATGCTTGTTAATATCATATTCGTATCCAAGATGAATCATGAGTGTCTCGAAATATAAATCATTAGTTTTCTCTTTTGATAGCTGAGATTACTTTAAAATTTGGTCTAGGGAAGAGACCGGTTGAAGTATGTGTTTGATTTCACTTTTAGATAAGATGAAGTTGATTTTAAATGTGTATGGTTGATAATGACATATTTGAGTGTTGTTAGAATTGAATTTAAACTTAACTTAAAGTTTGAATTTAGAGTTTTTACCTCTAGAATTGATTTTGACCCACTTTTACATGAATGAATGTATAATGTATCCAAATATAAATAATCATTTTACATTCAACGAAATGCTGCATGAGAACCAAACTTTTGTAAGATTGGGGCAATAACTTGGTTGGAGATTGTTAAATTTTTGGTGGACCAATTGAGTTCATATTGCTAGAAGCCCTATTAAATTTCCCCTGCATGATTATCCTTGTGTTGAACTGGTAGGACAGAAGAAAACCATTAGAAATGGGCATGCATTTATCTTTATCTATATAGTGGTCCAACCAATGTGTATTGATTCATGTCTTTTTCTATGCTATGCAGATATCACAATCTTCACCACACTGAAAAGGACACTAATTTCTGCCTCTTTATGCCTCTCTTTGATGCATTAGGCAATACTCTTAACAAAAATTCATGGACATTACACGAAACATTAAGTTCAGGTTCAGGTAATTAACTTGTCCTATGATTCACTATTTTCATCTAAATATTAATAATACACATTATGAATTTATGATAATAAAGTTGTATTGTATCTATATCAATGCAGGGAATGGCGCTACGGTACCACATTTTGTTTTCTTGGCACATATGGTTGATATCTCATCCGCCATGCATGTTCCGTTTGTTCTACGATCCGCTTCTTCATTGGCATACACTACAAGACTCTTCTTCATCCCATGTTTGCCAGTAACCTTTTTAGTTGTAATGGCAATGTGGCTTTGGTCCAAAACATTTTTACTTAGTTTCTATTACCTCAGAGGTAGACTCCACCAAACCTGGGTTGTACCGCGATGTGGCTTTCAGGTAGGTCATCTATTCTAAAAGTTTCTCTCTAAGTTTAAGGTCTCTACAATTGCAGCATCATAATGCTGATCAGTAGAGGGTTTGGAAAAAGAATGATGAAAGTATTGATTTTTTTCTTCTCTTTTTCAATATTGTTAACAGTATTTCTTGCCATTTGCTACTGATGGAATTAACAAGCAAATTGAGCAAGCAATCCTCAGGGCTGATAAAATGGGCGTTAAAGTCATTAGCCTAGCTGCATTGAACAAGGTTTGTCATATTATTATTGAATTTCTTCTTTTATTTTTTTGCTATTTAATTTGACAATTTTGATAAAAAAAAAAAAAACCTTGATTAATTGAAATCTGGCATTCTCTTACAAAGTTGTTGAAGATTTTAATGCCTTGTTGATCTATGATACCTGACAGAACTAAATATTTTGTACTACATCATAATTTATTAGAATGGTGGACCATCTTTCCTAAGCTTTTTTTCTACATTATTTTCCAAAAGATATCTTGTCTAAATCATACCTTAAATTGTTAATATTTGCTAAAAACAGAATGAGTCCCTAAACGGTGGTGGAAAGCTTTTTGTGGACAAGCATCCAAACCTAAAGGTTAGAGTTGTTCATGGAAACACTTTAACTGCTGCTGTCATTCTCAATGAGATCCCTCAGGATGTGAAAGAGGTGTTCCTCACAGGAGCTACTTCCAAACTTGGAAGAGCAATTGCACTCTACCTTTGTCAAAAGAAAGTTAGAGTTCTGGTAACTTTTCTCCCATTACTATCTTCAGTAATTGATTTTTTTACCTCATTTCTCTTCCTAGATTATTGGATATTAGTTTTAGATCAAAGTTTTATATCCTCACAACTTTTCACATTTATATCAGTGATCTCATCTATACTCATTCAGTTATTATTTGATTTTACGAAGTACTATTGTATTGCATGTACAAAAAGCTAGCTGTCTATTTAATATATGATGGAGACTTGCAATGTTTAATAGCAGGGAGGGGTAGGAAGGGGAACACTTGAAATCAATGATTTAATATGATATAGAGTGTAATGTAATTAATTGAACTTGGTTTATACTAATTCATTCCTAATTATAATTTGCAGATGTTAACTATTTCAACGGACAGATTTCAGAAGATTCAAAAAGAAGCACCTCTTGAATACCAAAGTTACCTTGTTCAAGTCACAAAATACCAAGCAGCACAAAACTGCAAGGTACTTTCATTTTCATGTCAATATCTTTCATTGGCACTTCATACTTAGCTCAAAATATCAGTAAACAATAATGCCGGTGGAATATGCTAATATTATACTTTCCCCCATGTTTAATAAAGATTTTTTATCATACTCACATGTTTAAATTTGAGTATGAACCATGTTTAGAAGTTGAGAAAATTAATGTAATTTGCATAATGGTTACTTGTCTTAATACAGGCCTGGATTGTTGGCAAGTGGATAACACCAAGAGAGCAAAGTTGGGCACCAAGTGGAACCCATTTTCATCAATTTGTTGTCCCACCAATTTTATCATTCAGAAGAGACTGTACTTATGGTGATCTAGCAGCCATGAGATTACCAGAAGACGTGGAAGGTCTTGGTTGCTGTGAGGTAAGCAAATCAATCATGTTACATTTTTCTGTATAAATTGAAAATGATATTAATTACTATATGTTGGTGATTTTTGTTGATGTAGTACACAATGGATAGAGGAGTAGTTCATGCATGCCATGCTGGAGGAGTGGTACATAGTCTTGAAGGTTGGACTCATCATGAAGTTGGTGCCTTAGATGTTAACAGGATTGATCTTGTGTGGGAAGCAGCACTCAAACATGGCTTAAGGCCAGTTTCAAGTCCACACACTAAAACAGATTAAAAATATTTGTCACAAACAACCAACTTTCTAAAGTTGTGTCTTATATGTTTTGGTATACTATTGCATTTCAGTTTGGCCATTAAGTATGGTTGTATTCATTATTCAAGTATCTTTACAATATTACTTTTATGTTTTGTATACGATCATATTGATCACATATATACATTGACAGTGATTCATAATCATACCATAAATGAAGTTTAAGCAAACTAGCAAGTTCACACCCTCTGATTGCTTCATATATTTTTCATTTTGTTCTATATTCATTTCAGAGAATAACTTATAATTGAAACATCATTTCTTCCTCATTGAAATTAAGAAATTTACAAAGACTTTCTTGAAATTATAATGTGGTTACTTTAGTTACATGCTACTCTTTTGATAGTATTTTGGGTTATTAGTAATTTTTCTTAGACATATTTGATTTTAAATGTTCAACTTTACGGCTAATATAACATATTTGGTATAATAACAAAGTTTTAAAAACCAGCCTGATCATCGATTCATTAAGGACATTGGGTCTATGGATTACTGGTTGAACCATGTGTTAGAATCGTATTAAAACGAATGGGTTAACTATATTACTCGATCTTTATAAAAAAAAATATATACATATGTCTCAACTCTTGAATCAAGTATTTCATTAAAAAAAAACTCTTAAATCAAATAGAACCGAATGACTTAATTAAACTTAATTAAACTCAAAAAAAAATCATAACACTTTACATTTAACTAAACTTAATCATCCCACAAATTAACATAATTTCATAAGCCCATTCTTCAAATTCAAATCTATTATGATCATAACATAATTATCTAATCAGTTACATGACAAAAAAATGTCATCCTTTCCACAAAATGCATTCAGTATTTTTATATTTTGAAATCAGAAGGTATGGTTGCTGATACTGGGACTCCCGCTGATACTTGGCAGACAATGGAGTTATTAATGACATGTAAATTTTATGATATGTAGTTGTTGGTTGCATTAATTTTAAACCGCCCAATCAATAATTGTTCAATAATTCGGGAAAAGCTAACTAATATGGTTATTGGTTGGATTGTATAATCAACTCAACTTAGCTACAAGACAAATTTCAACAAAGTAGGCGCCGTGGGATTTCTTCGATTTCTTACTGCCTTGTTTCATTTTTTTAAAATCGGTGTTGACACATTTGATAGAACTGAAAAATAGGAGTAAATTACTCAAATGTCCATCAACAGTTAACTGTCGAATTTGATTGAAACCGGCTGCAGTTAACTATCGAGGAAAACCTCGGCAGTTAACTGTCAAAGTTCTGTTATAAGAACAGACCAGACATAAGAGTTTCCAAAACTCCATTGTTACGTTTTTGGTTCTCCTAGGTGCGATTTTCAGCCATTTCAAGTCATTCCAAGCCAATTTCAATCACAAAAACAAGTAAGTTTTTTGAATCCTATTGCAATGTTGTTCTGTGGTTGAATTGTTTGTTTTTTTTTTGTTAAATTTTGATTATATAGGTTTTATTGATTTTATGATATGTTAGATTTATGTTTAGGTTTTATTGTTTTGACGATTTGTTGTAAAATTGTTAGGTTTAGGTTTTGATGAATTGTTGTAGAATTGTTAGAATTGTTTAAGTTTATGTGTAGGTTTTGATGATAGTTTAGGTTTTGATTTTATGGCATTGTTGTTTAGTTTAGGTTTTGATCGCCAATTTTTTTTATGTAGATATGTCTCAGAATCAGAACCTGGGTAACGTTCAGGGTGATGACAAGAAGAAAGAAAAATCGCCTATGACATGGCACGAAATTGTCTGTGATGGTTCCGAAAAAAGAAGGGTTTGAAGTTGCCGGTGTACAATCAGTCGAGGTTGAGGAGGAGCGGGAGGACATGCTATTTTGGTCCTCAACCAAAAGAAGGTGCCCCAGGGACCGTAGCGGGCAACCCGATTGACTTGTGTGACGAGGAAGAATGAATGTAATGGCTTCTAATGCCTAATTGTTTTGAATTTTTTTTGTTTTCTTTTTTTGTCGCGTGCATTTTGCTTGACATTATGGTACTTTAAATAAAATTGCGTTTTGAATAATTTCGATTAAAAATCGCGTATTGAATAATTAAAATCGTGTATTGAATAATTTCGATTAAAAATTGCGTATTCGAATAAACACTAATTAAGTCCAACGTGAATTCGATAAAAAGTTGCGTAATGAATAAATAAATTTGAAAAGTGGTAAATTCATTACATTACATTACATTCGGAAATATTCCTTCCAACTACAACAATTATCTTACCACTAAATGAGGTAAATTCAAACTTGCTAAGCAGCAGCACTCCAGCATTCGTCCGACATTTCTACTGTTCCATTCAAAAGATTAAATTCTTGTTAGTCTTGGTTTAAATGACGGTATTCAAATATCAAAAGAATGAGGTCCAGTCCTTGACACTTCAATACCTTCATCTAAACCAAACTAACAAGAAATTAATCTTTTGAAAGGAACAATAGAAATGTCGGTCGAATGTTGAGTGCTACCGTTTAACAAGTTTGAATCACCTCATCCAGAGGAAGATAATTGTTGTAGTTGGAAGGTGCATTCCCTACCTAATCACGATCTTCTGGAGGAATCAGACACTTGATAATATCTTCAATTGACCTCAGCAACATAACCCGCACATCTATCCACTAGAACATGTTGTGCTCCCAAAACACGCTCTTCACGTTTTCATCATTCGTTAATTCCACCCAAGTGAATGATACTCTCCCCTCATCGAACGTTGGACGTTTATACCGAACGTATTCCACCCTCCTTGTGTCTCTGGAGTTGACTCATTGGTTGAATTCAATAAGTTGATCCTTGAGACCTCTTAACGTTACCCCAAGGCACCAAACCTTCAACCTCTTCAGTTCTCCGTCGTTAAATTGTGCATGAACGTCGATCCACCCGGCCATTGTTTCAAATCTACACAAAAAGAAATTGAAAACAATCAATGAAAAACTCATTCAAACATTTCATCAAACACTTAAAGTGTAAATTATACATAAACCCTAAAAATAAAAAAATAACCCTAAAATGTTTTACCTAAAAAAAAAACATAAAAATAATAAAAATAACCCTAAAATGTTTTACCTAAA
>Ga0228710_1008424_pt1 | contig 14789 bp, 12 predicted proteins | sample MedpolnodulmetaG_FD_177995 | JGI IMG/M metagenome (GOLD analysis project Ga0228710, IMG submission 177995) | Root nodule microbial communities from Medicago polymorpha collected in Santa Monica, California, United States - pink nodules | ecosystem: Host-associated > Plants > Roots > Nodule...
TATATATATATATTACTTCTTTTATGGTAGTATGACGGTCATATTTGATTATATCACACAAATTAAAGATAATTCTTTAAAAAATCTGTAATAATTTTTTTACCAAATTCAAATTATTATCATAAATGTATAATGTTGACCGCAATTGAAAAAAAAAAGTAATCAAAATTATATTAAAAATTGAAAATAATGCTCACTTTGGAGCAATGTTATATTTCGAAAATGTGTTGCTTTTTAAAATAAAATTGGGTAAAAGGAAATTATTTTGGATAATAGGAGCACTAACCACAATAATAGTGATGGATTTAAAACTATATCCGATGTGAGATTTCAATTACCTCTCTAATGACAAATCTCATAAGTATTGGGTGACTATTTTATCTTTTTTTTTTATTCTCGGACTATTTTTTATTTTTATTGGAATGTCGTTTTTCAAAACAAATGTTTATGTTTTACAAGTTTTTAAAACAGTGTTTTTTTTGAAGAAAAAAAAAGTCTTAATATCTTAAAAAAAAAAGTGTTAATTATTGTTTTCGATGAAATGTTAACTGTACTTATTTTTTTGACAAAGAAATGTCAACTATAGCTAATAACATATTTTACACTTTTAATCAAGTGATTAGACTCAAGTGGGTGATGAGTTTCCCCTTAAGACGGATCGTTTAGGAGAATCCAAACCTTTTTCCTTAAGAATCGAAAGATTAACACCGAAAAAGAAAACCCTTTCAATAAAACATCTGCCTACAACCTTTCTAAAGAATCGATATGTAAATAAGTGAAATAATAAAAGAACTTGTTATTTATAAGACTACTGATGTTTAAATGAACTTGTTATTTAGGTAGCTTCTCAAAGTAGGTTGGTTTGACTCCAAAGATTATTTGATTCTCTTTTGTGCAAAATATTTTGACTCTGGAGATTATTTGACTCTCTTGTGTGTGAATTATTTTAAAAGAAAAAACAGGCGTATTTTTCAGCACGTAGAGGAAAATTTGCAAAATTTATGTAAAAAAATTAATCTTTAGCATTTTTGGTGGTTAAAAGAGGAATACTTCACTTTTGTTTTCAAAGCTTTAGTATTATTCGTGACTTAATCATCTTCGATAATTATTATTAGTTTTGATACTTTGACTTTGTAAACTCTCTTTATGTCATTTTTTGACACTCATTATTAGTGGCGGAACCAGAAATTTTGAATAGTGGGAGCAATGTATATATAAATTTGTAGCAGGGCATCTTAAATAATTTGAAAACCCTATTCTAATTTGTAGCAGGGTAATTTTAAACAATTTAGACGTGGATGTACAATACTATTTTAGAGGTCGATACCAATTTGGAGCAGTTGTTTTGGTCTCTAAATGAGTGATGTGTTTTCACAAAAATATTTGAAATCTATCAAAACTACAAACACATCTTCAAATGGTTGTTTTGTTATTCATTGTATAGACCAAATTGATAAGTGAAAAATATATTTAAAGATTAAATTAACTAACTAAGGACACATTTAAAAATCAAAACGACTAATAAAAAACAAAGTTTAATTTTGTAATTTTAATAGAAAGATTGATAACCCATTTTGATTCGAAACCACTTAAGTTTTTCCATAATATATAATTACATTATTATCATATATTAATTATTAAGAAAAATGAAACGAACATAAAAGAAGATGTTGAGAGATGCGAAGCCAGACGATTTTGTTTAGGCTTAATTACACTTTTGGTCTTCGCATTTTGACCAGCTCACGAAAATGGTCCTGCCTCTTTTAAATCGAACAAAACCGTCCCTAAACTATAAGTTTTTTTGCAGTTTTAGTCCTACCTCCTATTTTCAACTCCAGAAACGCAGAGAAATGACAGTTTTAAACCTACCCGTATGCTCGGCCATTGAATAAACAAGGAATAAAGCATGCTGGTACAAGAAATCCACTTTATTCAACATACTAACCAAAAAAATCTAATTTCTAAGATATGTTTCAAATTAGAGTTTTTTTTGGTTAGTGAGCTAAATAGAGTAGATTCCTTGTACCCACATGCTTTATTCCTTGTTTATTTCATGGTTGAGCATAGGAAGTAGGTCTAAAACTGCTTAAAACTGTCATTTACCTGCGTTTCTGGAGTTGAAAATAGGAGGTAGGACTAAAACTGCAAAAAACATGATAGTTTAGGACGGTTTTGTTCGATTCGAAAGAGACAGGACCATTTTCACGAGCTGATCAAATTGTGAGGATCAAAAGTGTAATTAAGCATTTTGTTTAATAGGTTCGTAAACATAGGTATGGAAAGTTGATAAAACTTTTTTTTTGAATAAATATAATAAATAAATAAACGATATTTTTTTTTTGAAGGAAATAAACGATATTTGTATCAGTGTATATATGTAGTGTAATATGGATGAAGCCATGATGGTATGAAAAATTTAGTGGGGGGGCACAAGCCCACAAAGTGTTGTGCTTGGCTCCGCCATTTCTCATTATGCTGGGAGAACTTGTTTGGTTTGATTATTATATACTATAATTTTGGTCTTTTAAAAAAAATTGACTAAAAAAACTATCAATATATTATATTGTAAATTTGATTAATTAACACTCAATTGAAATAATATTTTATTTTTGTTATCCACAAACTATATTGGTCAAAGTTAATTTTTATTGATGATATTAATATTTTTAGGTATTTTTTTTAAAACTAAATTAATTGTTTTTATTCATAGGGCACCGATTATTCTACCAAAAAAATAGGGTACCGATTAATACATTAGAATGTACTACGAACCAAATTAGTGTACGAATTATGTATATATACCACCACATATCTAAACCATCTCTGAAACAAAAATTACCTACGGGATGGGGACGGTTTTTACCTTCCCCGTCTCCATCACCGACTCTCATATATTTACTCGTTGTTCTATCTATATTCAACGATGAGGAGAAATTAAATTCGATCCTTGACCCCAACGGGTTTAGGTATCCCACGCCATCTTCGTCCCCATAGCGAATCATTTTTTTAATAAAAAAGTTTTTTAAATCCCTAAGAGAAATGTTGTATTAACATTTCCTTGACTGAATAAAAGTTCTTAACAAAAAAGTTACTTTAATGTTTCCTTGATTGAATGATTTGGTTGTTCCTTTAAATATCAATGTCAGTTTTTAAAACATGACAATTATCAAACCAAATAACATGACATAACCAAAATATGAATGTTCTAAATTAATTAATAATCCAAGTTATCTAACCAAATTATCAAAACATAACCAAGTACAAACTACATTACAAACTAAATTAACCGGTAATCCAAATTATCAAACCAAATTACAAATGGTTTCACTATAGAATGGATAGAAAAATAATAAGAGCAATGAAGATTTCTAATTTGGGATAAACCAAAACAAAATCAAACATAACCCAAAAGAAAGTCAAACATAAATCATCAAGAAAATACATGAAGATGATGGTGAGACCAAGGGTGACTCTTGTTGTAAATATGGGAGAGTGAGACCGATTGAGAAGAGATGATGGCGATTGACGGCTACGGTGATTGAGAAAAGAGAGATCGAGGGTGTGAGATGTGGAAGGAGAAGAGAGAGAACTAAGAGAAGTGAACGAGTGCCGTTTGACAGACTGAGATTTTGACTGCATGAGTGAAACAGTTTCGGGTTTGAGTTTCTATTTATATTAATAGGGTAATAAAGTAATTTCTTACATCCAAGATGAGTTTGGGCATGTGTACCTATATCCTTGTTACCCGCCATGTACCTATGTTTTGAAATTGCAGAAAACCCAAACACCTATCAAAATCCAGTTAAAGCGGATAAAACTCGTCAAATCGGGTTTGATTTGGGTGGATATTCACGAGTACAAGTTTTGTTGCCATGCCTATTTACATATCTATCCCGCTGTAATTATAACACGCAGTTTTAGGTAAATATTTAGGGTCCAAACCACGTTCATTGTTTAACTAAAAATTGAATTTAAGTTGTCCTTAAGGTTAGCTACATGAACTTTCTTTTTAGAGTAATGATATAAATTGACAACTTTTAAGACAACTCTATGTGATATTTTCATTGTCCTTTTACAATCTCTCCCTCTACTGTTTTTGTTCCAAAAGAAGAAGAAAAAAGAAATTACAATTCCCTACGGTCACTTTTTTTTACGTATCTACACAATTATTAGATTGTTCGATCTTGATCAGATGGTCCAGAAAAATCCGATTTGATTTTTATTATATATAATCTTAAAACACCGAAGTTAAATGCTGACCGTCCGATCTGGATCGAACGATCACCGACTGTAGTTGCATGATTTATTAGTTGCAGCAAATCGTGGTCCATAAAAAGAGGATTGTCCCAAAAATTAGTTGTTCAAATATCATTACTCCTCTTTGAGACTTAGATTGATCCAAGTGGCATAGAACTTGGTCTCCTTAAGTATGTGGTCAGATGTTCGATTCCTGTCATGCGTATGAATAAAAATCTAATTGAAAGGAGAAAATCCACTTTGTTGGATGATATGTTTGGTCAAAATGGATGGAACCTAATCTGCTAACACCCTTAATTCATGTAATTCTTCATAACTCATGTATTACCTTTAATTTATTTTTTTTTTGACACAAATGTATTACCTTTAATAATCACCACAAATTGCCACAAGTTTTTTTTGTCAAAAATAAAAAAAATCACCACACATTACTGCGTGCAAAATATCTCTGTCAATAGTGTGGTCACAATTAACAACCATGAATGAATGCCAAACGTAGAGAAATTAATGACCACTCTCAAAGTAGTTGGTTAACCGTACAACAATTCCATGTTACATTATTGACTCTGAATTAACCTTTTCTCATTTCAACAATGGCAGAACCAAATTCACCTAATTCCAAACAAAACTCCTCTATGGATCCCTACGAATTCCTCAAAATCAAACTCAACCCTGATGGTACACTAACAAGAAACTACATTGTGCCCACAGTGCCACCATCCTCCGATCCCACTAATTCGCCACCGCAACCGGCTCTCTCCAAAGACATTCCCTTAAATGCCACGGCAAAAACCTCCATTCGTCTCTTCCTCCCGAACCTTCTACCGTCTTCCTCCGCTGCCAAACTCCCCATCATTCTCTACTTCCATGGTGGTGGTTTCATCCTCTACCACCCTTTCTCCCTCATCTTCCACCATCCCTGCTCCACATTAGCTGCCCAAATCCCCGCCATTGTTGCCTCCGTTGATTATCGTCTCTCGCCTGAGCATCGCCTCCCAGCAGCTTACGACGATGCAGTTGATTCTCTTCTCTGGCTCAAATCCCAAGCTCAAAATCCAACGGAATCTGATCCATGGATCAGAGACCATGTGGACTTTGATAAATGTTTCTTGATGGGAGACAGTGCCGGAGGTAACATAGCCTATTTTGCAGGTCTACGTGCTCTCGACCTTGATCTCTCTCCCATTAAGATCCAAGGGATCATAATGAAATATCCATTTTTTAGTGGGGTTCAGAGGACTGAATCCGAGCTTCGTTTGGTTAACGATCGTATATTGCCATTACCCGCTGGTGATCTCATGTGGTCCCTGTGTTTGCCTCAGGGCAAAGACCGGGACCACGAATATTGCAATCCAACAACTTCCGATCAAGTATATGGCGAAAAGATCGGACGGCTGCCAAGGTGCTTTATTAATGGCTATGGTGGGGATCCATTGGTGGATAAGCAAAAGGAGCTCACGAAGATTTTGGTGGCACGCGGGGTGCATGTAGAGTCCAGTTTTGATGAAGACGGATATCATGCTGTGGAAATCTTTGATCCTTCCAAGGCACAAGTTTTGCTTGATAATGTTAAGAAATTTATACTCTCTGTTGTTTCTGTTGCTCCTCAATCCTCTATGTAACACTTTGTGGGAGCATGTGTTTTTCTTTTTCCCTTACGAGCAATGTTTAATAAAAAATAAAATTATGGCATTACATTGTTGTTTAATAGAAGAGGAATTACTCGATGATCCCATTATAATGCAGCATTCACAAATAATGGGATTGGGTTAGGCATTAGCTAGTAGTCAGTTATGACCTTCAACTTACTATTTATCCCTAAAGTATAGTTCTTTTTCATTTATATTCAATCAACAACTTTATATATAATTAAACTTCGACTAATAAATATAAATATGTACTAATTATTTTTTAAACAAATAAGGTAGTGTATATTATCTAATTATATCTTAGAGAGTGACATTATAATGAGATATGATATTATATCTCATAAAATGACGCTATAATGAGATATGATTAGATATTTAGATAGTAGTGAAAAACATTTTTATATTATTGGTTGACATCCGTCAAACTTATATATATATCACAACTTGTTGATAAAAAAAATAATATACAATTTACACTAGAGTAAAATAACTAATAAAAAAAAGAATGTCCATAAAATTACTCAACTTTTTTTTTTTTAAGGAATAAAATTACTCAACTTAGAGTGAGTAACTATTTATACAAAAGCAAAGTGCTTGCAGATTCAGCAGACCTATAGTAATCCTTCATCAGAAAAAGAAAGAAAAAAAAGAGGCTTATTTATACTTTTAATATGTTGCAGTTGCTATGAGGATACAATTCATAAAAAATGGCTGAGGATACAATTCATGTGGTGATGCTTCCATGGTCAGCATTTGGCCACTTAATACTATTTTTCAAACTTTCAATAGCCTTAGCAAAAGCTGGTGTTCATGTCTCCTACATATCAACTCCCAAAAATATTCTAAGACTTCCCAAAATTCCGTCAACTTCATCACATTTGATAGATTTAGTAGAAATTCCATTACCATCATTAAACAAAGATCTCTTGCCAGAAGGTGCTGAAGCAACTATGGACATTCCATTTGATAAGATTCAATACTTAGAACAAGCATATATAAACTCGAAAATCCAGTGAAACAATTAGTATCCAATAGGTTACCTAATTGGATAATATGTGATTATAATCCTCATTTGATAGTAGATATTGCAGAAGAGTTTCATGTAAAGCTAATATCATATTCTGTTGTCTCGGCCGCAACATTAGTATTCCTTGGATCACCAAGTAATACAATGAAAGCTCACTTCTCGCCAGAGAGTTTAACATCGCCAGCCAATGAAATCGCTAAATCACTTCACTTAGACAAGCAATGGTGTTGGAGGAAGGAAAGGAACTCAGTTAAAAAACAAGAGAAGCTGTTGCAATTATTGGAAACTTGAAGCTGCATCAGGATCATTACATAGCAGCATTTGTCCAGTTTCTCAAGGATGGAATCAGGGAACCGATATGAAGTTGAAGGGGTTATAAACTTCTATTATTTTCATGTTAGGACAATCTTCTCCCCACATCGTATGGCACATTAATAAGTTTCCAAAAATCCAAACAACATTGGTTATATATATGTGTTGAAAGTGTAATCAAAGTTTAGACTCGTTTAATCATATTTCTTCATCTTGGCATTATTATTTGATATTTGTATTAAACATGTACATACTACATTTTGGTGTTTGTATCTCCGATGTATCAACTACCACAAACATTCAAAGCCTTCCCGAACATCCTTCAACTTTTACTTCTTGTGTTGTGCTTCTGTCATGGATGGTTAAGCGTCGTTGTGCTTCTGTCCAAGGATGGTTAAGCGTTGTTGTGCTTCTGCTAAGTGGTTAAACTTTACATATAGTTTCTGCTTGGTGGTTAAGCGTTGTGCCTTAATTGGCTTTGTTGATGATTGCTTCTGCCGAATGGTGGTTAAGCGTTGATTTGTTGCTTCTTCCTTCAAGCGGTTAAACCTTGAGTTCTGGTTTCCTCTTGTCGGATAAGCATTTGGTGGTTGACTATACTTTTGGCCAATGTGTTTCCGGCATCTCTTCTTGTTATTTCTTTTGTTCGATGTACTTTTGTATTTCTCATCCCAAGTTGGAAGTGTTGTGAACACCTTCCAACTTGCGGGGGATTATTAGAGATATAGTTAAGTCACAATTAGTATTAGTCCTAGAGTAGTATATATAGTTGTAACCACCCCATTAGTGGGTCAATTCACTCATTTGTAATATTACACTTTAATATATCAATACAATAGTTTCCAAGCTTTTCTCTCCTTCATCCATGAATGCCATGTTTTATAACATGTATCAATTCAAATTCATGCTTATTTATAATTGAATCATGTGCTTCAATTCAAATTCATGCTTCTTTTTTGAGTATGCGATCTTAGGTTTCTGTAACTGGATGAATATTTATGATTTTGTTTTTGTTTGTTGTGGAAAATGTGATAGGAGGCAGAACAATGTATCGAATGGATTGCATGCGATATCACAACAGTGATCACAAATGTCTCAGCAGTCATTTTCTCAGGGACTTTTATCTCAGCAAGGAATTTTGTGTCATTTCTCGAGAAGCTCTCTTGATGAAGCTGTCACAGAAAATGATCAGGTTAAAATTAGCTCCTGAATTTGAATGTTTGTACAATGTGATTTTCGAATTGTGCCAGTTTAGTATAGTAACTTAAAATTAGCTCCTGAATTTGAATTTTTGTACAATGTGATTTGTTTAACTTTGTCTGATATCTATAAATTTAAAAGGATTTTTGGAGCTAGAAACTGATAGGAATCAGAATTAGGCCTTATTAGATTTGACATTTTGATTTTGTAAACTATTTGTGGCTTTGGATTTGGAAAAATCAACTGTTAGGCATAGATGAAATAAAGCATGATTGCCATCAAGTGCTATTGGCACGGCACACTTTGTATAACTGTATGGCTTAAGCTACACTGAGAAGTTAGATATGTATTAAGGAGAATTGCACTGTCATCTCTTGAAGTTAGCAGTAATTATATTGAAGTATGAATCACTGACACGCAGACTGGATCCGACACTCACACGGCATCGCTGGTAGTAATTTAAAAACATAGAGTTGAAAGTGTCAGTATCGTGTTGGTGTGAGATACTGATAGATGCCTAACACTGGACATGCTTTTGATATGAAGTGTCCGTAGTAATTAGAATTTGACTCCCTCATTATTTGGAAGATTACATTTACCTCACTTGCTTTGTTATTTTTTAGAGGACTGTGTCTGGTCATAAAAGAAGCAGTAACCTGCTCAGTTTCTTTTGGGGAAAAAAGTGTCAATGTGTAAGAAGGGTACAAAAGTAGAGGTGATGGGTGCTATATTTCAATCAAGGAGTGTGCCAATGTAGTTTACCTTAGGTTACTATAATCATCCCTGTAACTTACGATTATCCTTTTTCGTAACTCTTGGGTCAAGATACTGAAGACTCGCTAATTTCTCATTTGAAACCATAGTTGCATATTTTACAAATATGCTGAACATTTGGCTTTAAATGCTCGCCTGTTGTTCATTTATTTTGATCAGTTGCAGTTTGGATCTTTTTTTTAATAGTTAAGCTTATGTTTCCATTACTCTGTTTGCTTATGTTCTTTTAATCCTTATAGAGAGCTGAATGTTGTGATGGTGAAAAGCATAGTATGGAAGGTCATGTTACAAAGTCACACCATGGTATAATAAGTTGGTTTTGGAAGACAATTGAATATATTTGGGATGCCATGGATTACCCCCTTGATCCACCTGGCTGTTTTCTTGTTCTTCTTCAGATGGTTGGTCATAATTTATTCACCCTATTTAGTTATATTTGTATTATATCATGTTCTTTTTCATTTAACAATAAATTGTTACAGCTGAGTATCGTGCATGCACTTCGAAGGGTGCGGTTATCATTTCGGTTGCATGGTTTTTGTACCGTTTAAAAGAAAAAATATCTTTCCACCTCTTCATTTTTTCAAAAAAACTCATATTGTCCTTCTTCACTTTTAATTGGTATTTGATTTGCTAATAAATGTTTCAAAGATACAAATTAATAAATCAAACTAGAGATTTTATCTTTGAATTTGCCTAGACACTCAAGTACAAAAGGTTAATAAATTAGTTAGTTTTTCAGTAATGTACATCCTGAACATGAAACATTAACACGTTTCAAACAACCATTCATTCGTCGCTTTTAAGATTCACATCCATCCTTATCTTCATACAAATTCTAAGGACTAGGATTCTAATCAACCCTAAACAATAATGCTAATTAGTGATTTTAGTAGGAAATTAAGAAAATTAATTTCTGAACTACGATTCACTACAAATATTTGTTTATCTCGGTTTTAGTTCCTACCAATACCAATTTTTTTTTAATTATATTTAAACTCTTTTGTCAAGGCTTCATCAAATGTGCTGTTTTTCTTTAAGAAAATTAATGTTAATTAGCGATTTTTCACATGGAGGAAGTGGTTTATGCTTGAATTAATAAACATATTTAGTTTTAAGGGACTAAAATTTAGTGGAGAGAAATTTTTGTCGGGACAAAAAATTATAATAAGCAGGGGAACTAAGCCAAAACCCCAAAGTGATAGTTAGAGTGTCATTTATTTGACAAACAATTAGGTGTATCATGTCAAGACCAAACATATTGATATGAGGTTTCACAAGATCATGGAGTTACTTGCATGTGAAAAAAAATTATTTGAAAATGTTAATACTTCAGAGAATTCAACTGATATGTTGACCAAGTCAGTCATCAGTGACAAGTTCAAGCACTTCATGGATTTGTTGCATGTTTCTCAGTGTTAAGTATGGGAGTATTGCCCTAGTTTCCAGGATGTGATCGTCATGGAGGAAATCTTAATAAGAGTTTCATATTTGTCAAGGTGGAGATTGTTAAAGTACATCTCATATATACAAGACACAAAAGAAGGCAAGAGGTAGTATTTGTAAACTGAATCGTAGTAGTAGTATTATATATATTGCTTGTAACACTGATACCCTAATTCATCACATTAATACAAACAAAATTATAGTTGCTTAAAAAGAAAAATGGAGTTTGATTTTGAGTTGATAGTGGGGTGTGGCTAGGAGAAGACGAATCTAAAGAAGAGAAATGAGTGGAGAGAGAATGACTGGGAAAAAGAATAAGATCTTCTATAAAAAGTGTATAAGAGGAATGCTAGCAGCTTTAAGTGTGGAACTCACATGAATTTTATCCAAGAGAACGTGTGTTGGAGAGAGAGTGTTGCTAGCACTCTTCAAGTGTACAATATCATTTGTGAAACCTTTTAATCTTACTATCATTTAAACTTGCTCACATACGTGTTCACCCTTCTTATATTATATTATATGTGAACTTCATATAAGGATGAATCATTCGGGCAAATTCGAATTCAAATCTTAGTTGAAACCATCATTGACTACACTTTACTTGTCTCTCGAACAAACTCCGAATTACTATTAGAATATCATTCCCTTGAGAATTGGAGTGTGGATCAAATGTCATCTAAATTAGATGAATTCTATACATAGGATGTCTTTGATATTGATGACAAAATAGATGATGAAATTGTTGTAATAATTTTTTTAACCTCTCTACCTTAGTATATGTATATTTTCTCAGCTCTTATGTGTCGGAGAAGAATAAAAAAAATGTGAAGAAGAAAGTTCAGGTCTTTATTCAAGATAAGCGAACAAATAGTAAGAAAAAAATCATAACACACTCTCTCTCACAAAATCATAACACACTCTCTCTCACAAAATCTCAATAAAGACTCTTTTATTTATTTTACTTTATTTTTTATGCGAGACCTAGAGAGAGAGAGAGAGAGAGAGGGAGAGAGAGAGAGGAGAGGAAAAGAGAGTAAGAGAGAAGGGAGGAGAGAGAGAGGGAGAGATATGTGTCCTTGTGATCCGAGATAAGAAATGTGGAGCAAAAAGGAAATATGTTGTATACATAGAACCAAAAAAGGAATTTCGTACACTTCCGCTAGGGCAAGAATAAATTTGGTTCCAAATATTTCTCACGTTGAAAAGCATATGTTACGTTTGATGATACTTTTGAGAAATGCTACCAAGGAAATCCATCCCTCAATTTACAAATGCCAATGTGTTACATTTTTTGTTGTTGTTGCTGCTTATATCAAATGGGTTACATTTTGAATGGTGAAAAAGTTGTTAGATCACATGCTTTGTACTCATGACTCGCATTCTCGCAAGACTCCTTTTGCGAGAATTAGTATTATCCAATACTTTTATTATGTGACCCTTGTTACATTTTTTTTTAACAAGCCGGAAGAAATATATTAAAAAACAATGAAAATCTTTCAAGCATAAGGTGTGTCTCAAATTATGGACTCAACAAAGTCAAAGTACATACAAACGTAGATGGAAAAAAAACAAACCAACAAAACGATTTTAAGATACTATTGAATAACTCATACAAGTTGCTGGATTAGACCACAAAAAATTAAAATCCAAAAAATAAGTTGGTATTTGAGCCTTCAACCGCCACCAAAAATGAAGCTTATTCCCATCAAGCCAATGATCAAGAGACAATTCTTTGTTGAAAAAAATGAGAGTTTCGCTCATTCCATACAAGACAACGAGATCAATTGAAGGCAATGATAAATATTTCTCCATGAGATCCACAAAATTATATGGTATGTGTGCAAACATCAATCGGAAGAACATAAAAAATCACCGGCCAATGTAGAACACAAGTCCAAATGCTTCAGAAAAATTCACATTCCAATTCCAAGAACAAATGATTAATAAATTTCTCTTTCTCACAACTACCGGAGCACATCAAAGATTGTGAATGAACACAATGTTGCTTTGATATTCATTATTTATAATCTAGTGCCGTTTTGTTAGACTCATGTTAAACTATTGTTTAATAAGCGCATTGAAGGTGTTTAAGTGTCTTTCATACTAAATATATTGTTTGTAATTGTGAGTTAATTAGAGCCTAGATTCACGAAAAGTTTCTTTAAGGAATGTGGGGAAGGAGCCAAAAACTATGATTAAATCTCTCCATATGAAAGGAAGATTAATCTTAGAGATGTCACTTTTGGTGAAATGTCCATGCTTCACTCTATAATTAAGTGCATGTTTGAAAGATAAGACGTAGGATTACAATAGTAGTATGTTTGTTTCTTTAGATGTACGATCAATAAATGTTCATCAAACTTTTTATGGATTTTGTTCAATTCTTACTTCCTTAAGATAATAATAAGATCTGAATATACATGAAATAAATGGTTGTTAACGAGTGTTGATCAAGCAAGGTTGATATAGTTATTTGACAACATACCCGCTAAACAAAAACAGGTAGCTATCATTTTCACACTTAATCATGTCACAAATTTTCTTTTTTCAATGTTCAAGTTAGATCCGGGCTAATCAGCAAATAGTCATATTTCTAGTTTGAAAAATGGACTAGATAACCCAACTACAATTAGTGACTAAATAAAATCGTCAAGAGCAACACGGTGACTTTCTATGATCCGAACTGCTTGCAGCAGAATATCCCCTTGTGCAGAGTAGAACTCACCTTCGCGCTGAAAGAAAGAATAATATGAGAAAAACAAGAGTTAAAAAGATGTAGAACCAAATATGGTGGAATTAAAGGATAAAGATGTATGACATAAACAAACCAGTGCATATAACAGAACTACATAGCAAAGTGCAAAACATAGAAAACATGATAGCGGACCTTTGTTCAAAAAGCAATAAACACAACAATTAACTTTTTAGGTTTTTCCTGTTAGGTAAAGTCGGACATGTAGAGCAATCGATGTTATAAAATTCATGTTATATATTAGGTCCTAGAATAGACTATTTACCTCTAAAAAAAATTAAATGGTTTAGTCTGTTGTTTCTATGGTCGAAATTTTTTTGTTTATGTCCTTGTTTTTTTCCAAAATTCTAAAACTGCCCTACTTTTAAAAAAAATTGCAAAAATACCCTACTTTTTCTTACACTCTGGTACCCCTCCACTTGCAGTTGCGGGGTACCCTAAAAAGTGACGAAAATTTGTCCTTATTGTACCCCGGAACTTGGACTTACGAGGTACTTATTCATTTTTTTTTCGAAATTTTTAAATGTCCCGCAAGTAGGACTTGCTAGATACCATGCCATTTTTTTTCCAAAATTTTTAAATACCATGGTATTTTCGGAATTTTTTTTTAAATTTAAAATACCCCTCTACTTGGAGTTGCGGGGTATAATAAGGACACAATTTTTGCATTGGTTTCTGTTTTTGCATGCATAATATATAAAAAAATAATTTATTTTTAATAAACTAATAAAAGTTATATAACAAATAATATTACCATAAAATCTACAATTATTATAAATGCCCTGCTGTCCCACACCCTCGTCTTCGACAATTTCTTCCACGATTTACTTGAGGGTCATGTTGGCCTTCGTCAATGTTATCTGTAGTTGATTGTATTTGACTATCATAACCCAACGACAACGACACATCGTGTTCCCTTGTTGGCCATCCCATATCCAGAAATTGTTCATTCGAGTTCAATGAAGCCGGAGAGAAGTGAGATAGTATGTTTGTTGGTGTTGGTGGGTGGTTGTAGTTTTGGTTGGTGTACATAGGGTATTGTGGGTTGTTGTAGGGGGTAATTGGTGTTGGACGGTCCAGCTTGGTTTGGGTCATTATAGGAGAAGTAGTTGTTGGACGTGCTAGCTTGGTTTGGGTCATTGTAACCAAAGTTTGGAATTGAACTTTGTTGGTAAGTTGACTGATAATGAGGCTCATATGCATTTCTCGGGGAGGTATATGGTGGCGGTTGGATGATATTTTGTTGGGGGTGTCGAGAAATTCATACATTACAGAACCATGAATGTTTTGTGTTGTTTGTGGTTGGGATTGATGATCTTGTAGTTGAGAAAAAATGTCTTGATCCCAAAAATCATCATGAATTGGTGGTTGG
>Ga0228710_1008425_pt1 | contig 14788 bp, 9 predicted proteins | sample MedpolnodulmetaG_FD_177995 | JGI IMG/M metagenome (GOLD analysis project Ga0228710, IMG submission 177995) | Root nodule microbial communities from Medicago polymorpha collected in Santa Monica, California, United States - pink nodules | ecosystem: Host-associated > Plants > Roots > Nodule...
CCAAGGAGAGTTCCACTAAAATGTAATGTCGGATTACAAGTTGCTCAATCACACAAGAAAGAGACTTCTCAATGCTCAAGGACAACTCCAAGAGACTTCTATGCTCAATCACACAAGAAAGAGACTTTTATGCTCAAGGACAACTCCAAGAGACTTCCTTTGCTCAATCACAATTGAAAGAGACTTCTCTTAACAATTACAAATAATTGAATAAGGTTTTGAATACTTGATATACAATCAGAGGTATTCACAAAACAATACGAACAGAACATACTCTGTTTTTCTAGACACTTGAGAATTTTAAGATATGACTATTGTAAGAATTCTCTAAGTTGTTGATGTGTTTGCGACGTTTTGCACAGAGAGTATTGGCCTTTTGCTTGTTGTGTTGTCTAGTTCTTTTTTCTTCAAGTCTTTATCCCTATTTATAGAGGATTTGAGAGACGTTGAGAATTAGTCGTTACATCAACTTGTCTTGCTTGAAGCTTTGATTATTCACCATTGGTCTTTTGCCTGATTTGATAATTGTCCTATGAAGAACTAATTTCAAATCCATTCCATTTGAAATGGAACAATGTCTGCAGCAATATTACTGTTATTCTTGTCTTGTTGTAAAGACAAGTTGCAGAGATGGTGGTTGCAGAGGTGTGCGCAGAGTTAGTGGACGTACAGTTCGTACATTGTACTTTGTCAACTCTGGTGAAGTAGCTTCTGGTGAGATGCTTCTGATAACCTTGCTTCTGATGAGCTTGCTTCTGATGACGTGTCTTCAGGAGTGCTTTCTTCATACTCGTTTCTTCAGACGCATTTCTTCAGACGCATATCTTCAGATGCATTTCTTCCAGACGCTCTAAGCTTCAATAAAATTCCTTTGCTCTTTGATTTGTTCAATCAGAATCTTTATGAATAGTGCTTTGATTTGGATCTTGTACACTTGAACAAATGTTTAGCATTTCCAATTGATAATTTTTAATACCTTGTTATCATCAAAACTTAAGAGGTGATTTTGCGAAACACCCTTTGTTCCAACAATCTTGATATCTAACAATTTAAACACCGAATCCTTAAAAATTCATTCACATTAAAACATACTAACATGAATTCAAAGTCTCCTATGAGTTATCCGACCAAAAGACACTAGTCTGACAAAGTCCGTCTACGTTTATGAAAACTACCATTTTCTGACAAATTCTCCAAAATAAAAGTAAACAAATGGAAACACCTCAATCGAGTATACACATAAATCAGATATAAGTGAAGTAGTGTGTACACATACGTTTCATAGGCCTAAGCCGACAAATATTCAAATTCCTTAAGTTCGTATCGTTTCTTTCATTTCCTAAGTTATCCGACAAAACAAATCGAACAAGTTCGAATGCCTCAACCAAGAATACACATAAGTCACATATGAGTGCAGTAGGGTATGCATTTACATATCATAGGCCAAATCACTTCAATCCCAAAGATTCACAAAGTTCGTATCATTTTGCCGTTTTTCAAAGAATTTAAGTTTTCAAAGCAAAACCAAGTTAAAGTCCATGATTCCAATCCAAAACATTTTTATAAATCATAGTTATACTAGACAACCCTAGTCCTACCCTTTTTCCTTGAGAAATCGAGTTTTCGGAAAATTCATGTTCTTGAACCATTTTCAAAAAATTTATGATACGATTCACAAAACCAAGTCAAATCTAACTCAATTGAAGTTACCAAAGGGTTAGAAAGCTCAAACACATTTAATTAGATCAAAAGAATCAGTTTCAAACCACCTGGTTCAACCCCGGATGACCGAAACGCCCAAAAAAAGGAATGTTGTCACTCAGAAACTCGCTCTAAGCGAGATTCTCGCTTTGGGCAAGTTTTCTCTAGATCAGTTTCCCTGTTCTTGTTGAACTCTTACGGGTTTTCACCATTTTCCACCCAGAACCCCAAATTTTGATCCCTTCAACCCCAAATTTGACCCCAAAGCTTATACACTTGAATACAAACATAAAAAGGCATTCAAGACCACAACAAACATCGGATTACAACACCAATTCAACTCAAATCATAATCTAGTTCATTTTCACCAAAAACCACTATTTTTCTCACTTCTTATTCAAACTTCAAAACAACCACACCAATTCAAATTCCATCAACATACAAACATCAACAATCATTAAAGAAGTGAATTCAAACATGTTCCAAAAACAATCATACACCAATTCACGAATTTGACTCAAATAATCAAAAATCATTAAAACAACTCAACAACAACAACTATGAAGTTTGAGATTTATCATACCCACAATTTCACATGAAGACGGAGCACGAATTTCATCATTTAAAACCATAAAAAGTCACAATTATAACAAAAGAACTTAAACTCACAAGCTTCCAAGCTTCCCTTTACTCTTCAACAATCCAATTCCTAGCTTCCATTTGACTCCTAGCCACCAACCCCAAGCTTTCTCTCTCTAGTTCTTTTTTGCTCTTCAAGATCTCCTTTCTCTCTCTACCTCTATCTTGAAATGTTTTGTGAAAGTGAGTAAATGAAGGTAATGACCTAATTTTTCATAAAACTAGTGTTTATATAGTCACTACACAAATGGGCTCAAATCCTAGTTGTCTTAATGGGCTCAACATTTTTACCAACTAATTCACCGAGTTACTACACACTTAATTGTCAAATAACGATTAATTATTGACACTAAAAAAAATTATCGTAACCAAAAGACTTTTTTACCCTTGCTCACCAAATGACCAAAATACCACTGAGTCTAAAATGACTCAAATACCCTTATTAAGTCAAAATTCACTAATCCCGATTAAAATACATGCAAAGACAAATAATCACATACAAACACATATAAACACACATAATAAATAATTAAAATAAATCTAGCGAAAATCGGGCTGTTATAGTCAACAATTGTGTTGGTTTATGATAAGTTAATATTGAATCAAGTTTTGATCAACAATCGTGTTGGTTTATGATAAATCATAGTTGGATTAAGTTTTGAACATTTCGATTTTACTATTTTGAATTTGGATTTGATAATTTTCAGGTTTAAAAATTGTACCAGTACAATGATTATTGTTTTATTCATTTGAAATTATTGTATATGCTTCGGTCTCGAAAGTGGTTGCTTTAATGATATTATTTGCTTTGTGTAAGAAATTATTATTATTAATATCATGATGATATTATATGTGCATGATAATATGAAAATAATTGTTTATTTCTTGTTTATCTTGATATTACAAATAATATGCGTACATTTTAGATTATTGTAAGTTGGCATATGTTCATGAGGAAAAGTTATAGAAAATGCTAATAATTTTGAATTGTTATTTGTTTTTCTTTTGTGGTTGCTTATTTGAATAGATCATCAAACATATTTAAGCATAAAACTTGAATTTAACATAATGAATTTATGATATATGTATTAGTTATATGATAACTAAGATCAAAATGTTTGTGTTGTATTTAATTTTATGTGGAGTATATGACTTGCATGTTTAATCCCATCTTATAAAGTTAAAATTGGTTATGACATTCTTTTGTGATCAAGTTTTATTTTGCTATGTATGTTTAATGCATTCAATGTGTGATATATCTTGGCTAAATATTGTTGTAAAATTAGACAAAAAATTATCTATAAATAATAATCATCATATAAAAATGAGCAACAGTTGAATATTAAAAGGAATAAATAAAAGAGATTTAAGAAAACTTATTTTTGGTTAATATTGTTGTATAATTTGGCTGCTGACATAGTTCTATCAACATCCTCCACCAATACTTCAGAGGACACCTACACAAGAGTAAGCTGGTAGATAACTTGAGGCGTGACGAAGTCACTGTCTTTAAGGATTTATTCTCCTCATAAGCGGATATCTTTCCAGGATACAACTTGCTCTTCTCTGACATGAATCATATCAGAGGTGACAAAACAACTCGAATCTGCTAAACACAGGAAATGCAACCCACAAATGTGTATTAGATTGATTAAGTTTGTTTTTTTTTTGTTTAGTACAAATCTCAATATATAAAATGTGAGGGGATTTTTCTCTACATTGTGTAGAGCTTTTCACAATGTAAAAATGGGTGAGCTCCTAATGATTGGCAATTAAAAGGGAGAGTTGGTTTTTATTATTGTGATACTGATCCAGGCTAGCAAGTTCACGTTTTTTCCCATTCTGCAAGAATAATTTTATATACAAAATGTAACTGATGAGTTACCCAATAACGAGGGCTTAAAATTAGATAATAAATAGGAACATTATTAAATTTATTTGACACATTTGTAACGTTTCTTTTGGAATTAAAACTATGTTTACAAAACCAAGTCAAACATCACAAATAATAATAATTTGATAAAAATAATCTATTAAAATATTTTTCCTATAATTCTCAATTAAAATATGGAACACAAAATATTTGAAACTTTTGAAATATACTCAAAATTTACAACAAATATAAAAGAAAAGTTGAAGTTCAAATTGAAATGCATATTAAATACTTTAATAACAAAGGTGTAATGACATAAAGTTTGTGTATACTCAATTGACAAAGTGTCATGGTTTGATGATAGTTGGTGAATACTATCAAGAGTATATAAGTTGGTCCATAGACATAGTTATGAGAATTCAAAATTTATGTGAAGGCTGAATATTCAATGTTTATAAAAGTTAACAGAATATCTTGCACTATTTTGATGAAATAGTTGACAAGGATATGATGTTTTGGATATGATATTGATGACATTGAAGACATCATTAGAAGTCCAAATCTTATTGATCACCAATTGTGGAAACTCAACCCACACTTGAGTAGCATCAACTCTTGGGTTCAATGGTGAAAGTATAACATTAGAGTGATTGAAGTATTTGACGAGAGATACATCCCAAAGGGTAAAAGTACTTGGACCATAAAAAAAGGGGTACAATGAGTTTTCCTCTTAATGGACATATATCATATATTTTTTGGAATGCATACTTATGAGGCGTTTCAGATATAGTTTACCTACATGAGAATGAAGTGGGGCCACTTTATTGAGTTCAAGGGCTTGACTCTTACATTCTCATGAAAAGGACACACAAACACAAGGCCTTAACAAATGTGTCATTTCTACAATTCGTTCAATGGTACTGAGATTTCATGTGTGAGTTATGCACATTCTGATGAATAGTTGGTTCAAAGCTTGTCTACCATTTTATTTGAGGATGAGTGAAAACTTAAATCACTAAGTAATGGTTCTATTCGTGAGATACCATTATCTGAAATCATGATATTTTCGGAATAATGAATTTAGATATATTTTGAAAATGGTGGGGGGTTGTGAGAGAAATTTCTAAAATATACCTGGAAAGTTGCAATGGTTATATCGAGATCTTTTAGAGAAATGTATTTCTTGATAATTCAAGAAATGTAACCATTCATGAATAAACACTTCCAAATGGCTGTTTCTTTTCACCGAAGACATAAGTTTCTCTATAAATATAAACACTTTGGCGGCAGAAAATGATAGAAAAAAAAATCATAAAAAGAGATAAACATCACATTCTTGTGAGTGTAAATTCTGCTGAAAATTATACTAAATTACTCTTTCTTTTTTCTAGTGCACGAGAGAAAATGACATAATTTTATTCTATAAACTACCATTGTTGATACATTTGGTGTGAATGTGCAAGTCACGTCAAGGATTCCATCGTATTCTAGAGGGGATACGCCAGTATAACCTATTTGCATCTGGCTAGCATAACTTATGGGGGCTAATCGAACCTAAAGGTTAGTGTGTCCCATACACGCTTTGAAATTTATGTGTACACTTCATCATGTTCATTTTCATCATCTTCTTGATCAAGATATTTCAGCAGACCCCAACACAGGTTCTAACACCCAACACCCGCCAGACCTGCGAAAACTTAAGGGTGACCATATGTTCTTGACATATGATCTCTTAACCCATTAACCCGGGGTCTTAGGTCCCAAGTCACCACTGACTTGGTCCACACCCTGGATGTCTTATACTAGGAATCAAGGTGAAAAAGGTCGATGCACAGGCCGAAAAAGATGGGAGCGTGGTAGAAAGTCATTTGGACTTCTCCTAGGTCTTTGACCTTATAAATATCACAAACATATCCCTGATGACACCTTATGACCTAAACACCTGACCTACGACTTTAACTCAGGTAAAGCATATCGCTTCTAGGGTTGGAACTATTGTGCTTCAAACATGTACATGTGTTTACATCATTCTTATATACAAACTTATGCGCATGTCAAATAGTCAAATTAAACCAACAAACTTTGCTTGTAAGTAGCTAACAATCATAACAAACTATGTAACTACTTTATATCTTAACTAACTTTGAGTTTATCTTAACTAACTTAAATTAAAAACTAACATCCCCCATTATTCAAGTTTTCTAGCTAGTTTCACCATTCCAGTTATGCTTCTTAAATTAACAAATATGCCAATCTTCGCAACATTAGTAAACAAATCAGCTAGTTGTTCTTAAGTTGGATAATGTATGCCTTTAAGAATTTTTTTTGTTCATCTGTTCTCTGATAAAGTGAAATCTTGCCTCAATGTGTTTGCTTATTCCATGAAGCACTAAATTCTTAGATAAATTTATGGCAGATTTGTTTTCAATGAGCAGTGTAATAGGCCTGCAAACCTCTTTCTTCAGTTCCTTTTGTAACGCCCTATTTCTATTAAAGCGATAATACACACGAATAATATAAATATTCAAGAAATAGACGCTACGTCTTCACCTCAAAATTCAAACAACATGCATATATAAGATTCATTAACAGTCGCAGCGGATATAAGTCATACATCTCCAAAATATACATGTCATAAGATCAATATACATCATCATATAAAATCTCTAAATCCCGACAAATTTGCAAAATCTCCATAACATAAATAAATCCAGAATATCATAAAGACTGACACCTAATCAGAGCCTAATGCAAGACTCCAAAGACCGATAACAGAGATAGCTCCCGCTGTAACAGCCCGATTTTTGCTAGATTTATTCTATTATTTATTTATGTGTGTTTATATGTGCTTATATGTGATTAATTGCCTCTGTGTGTATTTTGGGTTAGGATTAGTGGATTTCGTGTTAGAAGGGTATTATAGCCATTTTAGACTCAGGGGTATTTTGGTCATTTTGTGAGCAAGGGTAAATTAGTAATTTCATGGTGAGGGTTATTTTTAGTGTTTCAAGTGAGAACCATTATTTTTACTAAGTTACTATTCGGTAGTGATAATTACTTTTAGACCGATAATTATTCGATAACTTTTAACCGTTAGTGGATAGAAATTTTGGGAGTTAGTTTATAAGTGTTGTGAGCCCAATAAGACATTAAGTGGGTTAAGCCCAATTGTGTAGAGAATATATAAGTATTACTCATTAAAGAAAATAGGGTCACATAATCATTTTACAATTTTGAGAAGAGGTAGAGAGAGAAAGGGGGAAAGAGGAAGAGAAGAGGGTTGTTGAGAATCTCGAAGAGTCAAGGGGAGTTAAGGATTCTAGGAGCTTGATTGAAGTTTGGGCTAGGATTATTGATTATTGAGGTAAGGGGGTTAGATTTCAATCATAATCTTTTAGTTTAATTCTTCTCTAATTCTATGCATAAGTGCTTAATTGTGAAAAGTGATTATTGTGATTTTAATTGGTGAAATTCGTGTTTATGCTTTGATGTAATGTTTGAGTATGTAAATTTGATGTTGATTGAGTTGTTGATGAATTGATGATGAATTCATGATTGGTTGTTGTTGTTGTTGTTATGAGATGTTGTTGTTGATGATTGATGCCATAGGTAATCATAATCATAGACCTTGAAGTGAATTTGTGTTGTTCTTGAAGGTTTTCATGAAAAAAGGGTCAAATGGTGATTTTTGTTGAAATGATGTTTGATTTCAAGTTCTAGATAGCTTTGAGTGTCTTTTATGTACATAAACCTATAAACAACCTTTGGGAACAAATCTAGATGTTGGGGGATCAAAATTTGGGTTTTTGAGTGAAAAACGGTGTAAAAACCGTAACAACAGGGGAAAACTCGCTATTGGCAAAATCTGTCTGGAACATATTCGCTATCAGCTAGAATTTCGCTATCAGCGAAATTGCATAGTGATAGCATTCCCTGTTTCGCGTTCTTGCGTGTTTTTCACACATTTCTGTTTTGAATTGGCCTTTGGTGTAAACATGAAAGTTTTAGATAATTGAATTAGCTTTCCATTGGATTTGGTTTGACATCAAAATGAGTTTTATATTTTGAGTTATGATGAAAACTCTCCAAGTAGGTCTTGGAGAAATTTTAAGTAAACTTAGCATGACTATTTCCAAGTCAACCCAAAACTTATGGTTTGTTTCCAAACTTCAAAACTTGATCAGGAGTTTAATTAAGAGGTTTAATAGTATTTAACCTATGTCTTGTTGAATCTAACTTGGTTTTGCTTTGCAAATGATTTGGTTTTCCAATATAGAAGAAATGATACGAACTTATCTTAACTTTGTGATTTTGATGATTTTGTTGGAGTTGGCCGATGAAACACACATGTATACTCTACTGCACTCATATGTGATCTAAGTGTATACATAGTTGAGGCATTGGACCTTTTTTAGTTGGTTTTGATTTATTTGTTTCAATTATTTTAAAGTTGTAAAATGAGAGACGAAGTTCGTCGAAAATAATCTTTAGGACCAATTACTTTGCAAACCTTTCGTGAATAGCTTTATATGATTGAATGAAGATGTGTGAATGATTGTTAGGTGTTGAATATGATGTTTATCATAATGTGATTCTTATCCACACACTAATGAACCGGAAGCTATCACTTGCTTTTTCTTTCAATTTTGTCTCCAACGTAATCAACATCATACAAACCAACTAGCTTATAGTCACTTGATTTCTTATTCAACAAATCAAGACTAGTAGTACCTTTGGCTAACTAAAAATCCTCTTAACAACAATTAAATATGATTCTCTAGAATTTGATTGGAATCTTGCAAACAAGCACAAACTTAACAACTTATAAGGTATTGAAGTTGTTAAGTAAAGTAGCGAAGCAATCATACCTCTGCATACATTTGAATCTACCTTACCATTAGTGTCAGCTGGACCTATGATAAGAATCATACAAACAAGTTACAAGAAATTAGCATAAAAGCTTACAAACAACAACCCTAATTTCTACCAATTTTTCAAACCACCCATACTCACAATGAATCCTAAGAGAAAACACTAAATGAAATTTTTTGATCTTTCCTATAACGAGATCTCACTACCCAACGTATTTACAAAAGTTTCCCAACCCAAAAAAAAAAAAATCTAACCAAAGACATTGAACCCTAAAGTTCCCTCCTTCGATTTTTCCTATAATGAGATCTAAAAAAAACGAAGAATGAGGTCTTAAATAGTGCACAGGTTTCGATAAAATCGGGCTGCGATTCCCCACTATCGTCTCACGATTTGCGAGTTCGTACATAATACGAACTGAACGTTATCCATAAATCGTTTCACGATTTCTCATCTTTGCGTCACGATTTTACTAGAGTCAATACCTCCAAAACCTGAACCAAATCACGTTGCAATTTTGACTTGATTTTTTCCGAACTTCAATCATCAATTATAAATTGATTTCAACAACTTAATACTATTTCGGACCGACCATGAGGCCAATCCCATAGTGACACGTGGGAAAAACGCCCACCGACTTAAAGCGCATCGCCTGAAAGACCACACCAACAACCATATGCCTTACCCCACTAGAATGCCCCTCCATGCATCAAGCACCAAACATGTGTTCCTCAGCAGACCCTGGTAAGGCACCTCTTTGCACGGAGGTTATTCCTCACACGCGCCTATATAAGGGTGACCTTGCTTCATCCTCAAGGTATGATTCACTTTCCCACACTTTCTTACACACTCCTCTCATTTATCATACTGACTTGATCGCCGGAGTGCTAATGTGTCTGCAGACACCTTTCGTCCCACTATAAGATCGTTTCGTCACCGTACTAGAACACCGTGCCGTTACCGTTGCTACCATCCATCCTTACCGGACAGATTAGTTAAACATACGGACTGCTTTTGATCCTGGGTAATGCTTTAACTTCATAACATATCATTTTTTGTAGTGTAAATATATTAATCGCTCCCACTGCGGTCACAAGCAGATTCATTTGGGATCACAAGCCAAGTCATTGTAGCTGACATTTTTTCAATACCTACAAATAAGAAGAGAAGAATAAGAAGATAGACACTGATTTTAATTACATCCTTCAACTTAATTTAAGCTAATTAAGCCAAATGTCAAAAGTTGAAATCTAATGTAATCAAATGCCTTATTTTGTAGTATTTGATGAATACGAAAGTAGTATAATACACAAATATTTTGACATTATAAAATTATATGCTTCTTTTAAGTGCATCCGAAGAGAAAGAAAAAAAGAATTAAAACCTGGAAACGTTGAAATAAACGGTGTTTGTGTCCAAAATTGTGTAAAAACACATTTCTCTATCTAATATCCATACCAATCAAAAAAAGGTTGTAGTATAGACATTTTCCATACTACAATCTAAAATAAAAAATGGAAACCAAACACTTCAACATTAGAAGTTCCATAGTGATACCTCTTCATCTTGAAAGTCTTGTTCTTCAAAATCTTCATACTCATGCTCAAAACTATGTGCAGGGGACATTAGCGCCATATTCCTCCACAACTCTGGCATATTCAACACTTCCTCTTCTTCTTCGACTTCAACACAAAACATATTCAACACTTCTTCCTCTTCTTCCACTGCAACGACAACAGCCACAACCGTGTCAATGTCAGTAGTCATTAAAGTCTTGTCTGGTCTGAAAGCCTCGGCAGCTTCTGCAGCCGCCCTTTGAATGTCTTTTGCCTCAGCGGTGGCAGGAATAGGAAGCCTCCACGCCGAGTCTGCAAAGTTAAGACAGGCGTAGCGGCCCCTCAATGCAATTGCTGCAACGTCGTGTGCACGGGCAGCCATCTCGGCTGTCGCAAAAGTCCCTAGCCAAATCCTAGTCTTCTTATTCGGTTCCCTCATTTCACACACCCATTTGTCTAAGTTCCTCTTCCTCACACCTCTATACACCGGGTGGCGAGTCTCCTTAAACTTCTTCCTCCCTGCTGGTTTTTTTGGGCAACTTGCCGCTAACCGCCCCTCCCCGTTGTTGCCTGTAAACATATGTATGTATTGGAGAAAGTTGAAAGAGGTTTTGAGAGGGAAGAAGGGTGCTTAAGATAGAGTTGGTGTTAAGTGTTAAGAGAGTGAAGAGTAAGGTGTTATATATAGAAGGAAGAATGATTGGTTTCAATTGAACAAAAAATAAGGTAACAGGCAGAGTGTGAGCATGTGTTTGTTTTGTTTGAGTGATTTGGATATTTTAGAATTGTAACTGTATAAGAAGCCAGGTGGTTGGCTATAGTTATTGTAGACTTTGCGATTGGTCATTAGTTATGATGAATTATTTTGAAGAAGTGTAACTGTGTAGAAAAATTACGATTTCATGCCATCAAAATATCTATTTTCTTGAGGGCATGTTATAAAAATATCTTTCTTCTTGAGGCATGTTACGAAAATATCTATACTACACGAAATAATGTTGTTAAAGGATTCAAAGGAATATACTACTATTTTTGGGGCTCTGAAGTTTCCAACTTTTGTCTCATGGCACAGCACTGTGACCATGAAGATGTATATAATACTCATAACTTACCTTCTTACAAAGAATTTAGAAAAAAAATGTCAAACTCATGATAAAGACCAAATAGGAAATTAGAAAATTGCTTCTCAAAGAAGGGTTATACGTACTCTTTAGAAATAAAAATTTTGAAACTTGAAAAATAATTGGACCCAAGCCCTGCGTAAAACTATTAGAATAATTTTTTTTTAATACTCCCACTATAAATTAGAATTAGAATATAAATACAAAATGAAGTATTATAATAAAAATATATAATAATTATAGAGTTTTATTTAAAATATTCTGGAAAAAAAATATTTCACTTCTATACAGGATATTATAATTGCACAAAAAAATAGAAGAAATAATAAATGTTTTCATATGTGCAATAATATGCGATAAGTCACAAGAGGATAAAAATAATTAAATCATGACTTACCTCGCAGTGTGTGACATTCATCCTTATACTTAGAGTCAATGACTTTTGATGACTTAACGAGAATATCTTATAAATATCGTCATCTCAAAATAACCATGAATAGAGAATAAGTTATTATATCTAAACATATATGAGACTCTAATTATAAATCATTATGATTTATATTATAAGTGTTCAGTTGTAAGGATGATTTAAAATTGTCTAAATTCTTAATATGTTGTTTTGATAATATTTAATGGATAAACAACAAAATAGTTGTGCAAATTTTAATTCATAATTAGAATTTTAGCATAAAAAATGCAACAATGCATTATTCACTATATATAATTTAATATTATTGTGATTTAAACATTTAATTGCGACAAGACACATAATTAGATGGTTAATAGTGTTTGTCACAAAATTTAAAGTAACAAATTATGAGTCTAACAAGAAATAATATGATGACAATTGGACCCAAGCCCGATGGGCACCTGCAAAAAATACCCATGATGGACTCGTAAATAGCCGCATTATTGGGTATGGGTATGGGTACAGGTAATTACCCGCAAATTTGAACGGGTATGGGTGCGGGCACTCTAGTGCCCACCCCGCCCCATGTGCGCACATTATATATACTATACCAATATTCATGTTTGGTGAAGACACCTCTACCAGTAGAAACAACAATGCTTTACCATATGATTATGGTGACAAGAAAGATGAGTCTGGTAAAGTTCTAAAGTTTAATGGAGATCCTGAACAATTTTTTTGGTGGAAAACCAACTTCTACAGTTATGCCATGGGTTTAGATGAAGAACTATGGGACATTCTGGAAGACGGTGTTGGTGACTTAGTCCTTGATGAAGAAGGAGCTGCTATTGATAGAAAGAAACACACTCTTGAACAGAAAAAACTTTACAAGAAACATCACAAGATCAGAGGATCACTTGTCATTGCTATACCTAAAGCAGAATACATGAAGATGAGTGACAAATCTACTGCAAAGACAATGTTTGCTTCTCTCTGTGCAAACTATGAAGGTAGCAAGAAAGTCAGAGAAGCAAAAACTCTTATGCTTGTTCATCAGTATGGGTTGTTCAAAATGTAAAATGATGAAAGTATTGAGCAAATGTACTCAAGATTTCAAACTCTAGTTTCTGGACTTCAAATACTGAAGAAAAGCTATGTAACTTCTGATCATGTGAGCAAGATACTGAGAAGCCTACCTGCAAGATGGAGACCTAAAGTCACTGCTATTGAAGAAGATAAAGATTTAAACACTCTAAGTGTTGAAGATCTTGTCAGCTCTCTCAAAGTTCATGAGATAGGTCTAAATGAGCATGAACCTGCTTAGAAGGTTGAATCTATTGCTCTGCCATCTAAAGGGAAGTCATCAAAAGATTTTAAAGTTATTGAATCTGAAGATGAATCACCTTATGGAGATTCTGATGAAGATCCTACTAAGAAGATGGCTATGCTTTCCAACAAGCTTGAGTATCTGGCAAAGAAGAACATGAAGTTTCTAAGCAAGAGAGGTGGCTACAAAAGCTTAAAGAAAGAAGATCAGAAGGGATGCTTCAACTGTAAGAAACATGGACATTTCATTGCTGACTGCCCTGATCTTCACAAGGAAAAGTCAAAGGACAAGTCAAATAAATCAAGTTTCGACTCAACAAAATTCAGGAAGCAGATTAAGAAGAGTTTAATGGCAACCTGGGAAGATTTAGACAGTGAATCTGGGTCTGAAAAGGAAGAAGCTGTAGATGAAGCAAATGTAGATGTGGGGTTAGTAGCTACTCTAACATAAGAAGCTGAACCTGACTCAGACTCTGAAGATGAAAATGAGATATGCCTGAGAGCAAAGGAAAAGCAAAAATCATGGTACCTAGACAACGGTTGCTCAAGACATATGACAGGAGAGAAGTCTATGTTCCTCACCCTCACAATGAAAGAAGGAGGAAATGTGAAGTTTGGAGGCAACCAATCTGACAAGATCATTGGTATAGGAACTATTGGTAACTCCTCTATCTCTATTAATAATGTGTGGTTGGTATATGGTCTTAAACATAACCTATTGAATTTTAGTCAGTTTTGTGACAATGGTTATGATGTGATGTTTGGTAAAACCAACTGCATAGTAATCAACAAGGATGACAACTCCATTGTATTCAAAGGAAAGAGGATAGGAAATGTCTATAAAATCAACTTCTATGAATTTGTTGATCAGAAGGTAATTTGTCTTCTATCAGTGAATGATAAGAAATGGGTATGGCACAGAAGGTTGGGACATGTTAACTGGAGATTAATCTCTAAGCTTAGAAAGTTACAACTTGTTAAAGGTGTACCTAACATTGACTATCATTCCGATGACCTTTGTGGTGCATGCCAGAAAGGAAAGATTGTGAAATCATCTTTTAAAACAAAAGACATTGTCTCAACCTCCAGACCCTTAGAATTGAAGGGATTTTAAGAGGGTTTTTTCAAAATTTTAATCCTCTTTGCGGAAGAAATCCCATTGAAAATGGATCTTGATTAAATCATTAATCACAAATCAAACAGAAACTTAAACACTTTAAGATTCATGTGTTTACCTCTTGAAGAGCAGAACCTTTGTAGAAGAAATATTTCTGATCACGAGCAAAGCAAAGCA
>Ga0228710_1008426_pt1 | contig 14787 bp, 3 predicted proteins | sample MedpolnodulmetaG_FD_177995 | JGI IMG/M metagenome (GOLD analysis project Ga0228710, IMG submission 177995) | Root nodule microbial communities from Medicago polymorpha collected in Santa Monica, California, United States - pink nodules | ecosystem: Host-associated > Plants > Roots > Nodule...
TGAGTATGTGAAACGGTCATGTGAAACTGAGTTTTAAATCAACTTTCTTAGTTTCTTAAGATGTTTATTATTTTGTTCCAATTACTCTCTGTCTGGATATGCAAGGCATGCTATTTTGAGTAAAATAATTATGATAACAGATTTTATTCAATTGTTAATCTCTGTTTTTGTTTGGTGACAAATTTTATGCATCAAGTTTGAAAGAGTTTAAATAAATGACATTGGAGATGCAATCAAACTGAAGGTATCAAACTAATGGTTTTTATTCATGGCTTGAAATTTATTGTTAAACAATTTTTTGGACTCTATATTTTATATAGTTTACATATATGTGTGGCTACTTCTGGCCGATGAGTAGTTTTTTTATTTCAGATTCCAAAAAAAATCTATGCATGTAGTTTTCTAAAAATGAAGTCTTTATGCTAAATATGCATTATAAATGTTCAAAGGTATATAATAGATATTGTTAACTCTATTTTGAATTGCGTTTTTAAATTTGACCTCACTACATGAATAATGCCAAGCTTTATTCCGAGACATAGTTTTTCTTAAAAAAATGAAGGATCAAACCTTGAAAATTGATGCTGCTGTTTTTGCTGCATTAACTCATGGGACTATTAGCAATTGTGAAACTGACTTATTAACACCTATTTGAAAATTATGAGAATGTGGAATTGTCATGTGAAACTGATGAGTAGGTATAAGCCTAAAAAAATTAAAAATTTACATACCATGTTCTGACCTTACATGTATGTGTAACTTACTCATTAAGACCATCAAATATGAATTTGGTTATATGAAACTTATGAGTATTTATAGGCCTAACAAAGTTAATTTGAATGTTTGTGATTTGCATTAAGTTAATCCACTGAGTTTAGAATCTTTTACCATTTTCATGAGATTGGGATTTAGCCAAATATTTAAATATTTGCATAATGTTGAAGTTCAAATTTAATCTAAATATGACTCTTTCTTTTGGTTTTTTCTTTGATAATCTTTGTATGATATTTTTCTATAAAAGGGTATTCTTTGATTGAATATAATTCTACACACATCTGAGTTACACACATGCACATTGTGCACGCTGCTCTATTAAATAACAAAAGTCCAACTTAAAGAGACATTATTATAACTTTTCAATGCATATAGAAAGATAGGTAGGTCTTAGAAGTGATTCTCACAAAAATTAGTTATAAGATTATTTTTTTCTATCATTGTTAAGGTACATATTCTGTTTTAGTTATTTACTATCTTTTCTACTTAGAGTCTTAGTGTTTTATAAACATGGTATTCGTTCATAAGATGGATTAGCGGTCATGCTTTTGCCACCATTGTGTAATGTAGTAAGTTCTAAAATAGCTATTTTGTCCATCCTGTTATCTGTGCAGTCTGAAGGGATTCAGAAACAGTTGTGTCAGATGGTTAGAGGCAATTAAGGATCTATTAGGATATTCAGTGTAGAATTAAGCAACAGTGAGAGTCAATTGAATTACTTTACCTATTTTGTTTTTCAGATCGGTGTGATTGAAAAAATGAGGCAGTTCCAAGTGAATGGATCGTCTACAACACTGGTGAAGTTTTTTGAATTTGTTTTACAGTTTCTCTTCTCTTTTTATCTCAGTCTCAATTGTTTTACCATCTTGATGATTATAATTATTAATAATCATAATTGTTTCATGTTTATTGATGTTGTTTCGGTTCTTGATTATAAATTTGAAATGCAACTTTTTTAGTGTATGATATAAATTGTGAATTGATGAAATTGTTGTAATTAGTATTTTGTTGATTTTATCAATTCTTGATGAAATACAGATTTTGTTGTTTTGATCACTTGGTTTTGAATTGGTGTTAAATTTGTCTTATTTTTGTGTTTAGATTAACAAAATGGTTTGTAGATCATTTGATTTTTTTTTTATTGTGAAATTTAGCACTCGACAGGTGTTTGAGGAAACTAGGTTTACTAGCTTTCTTGCATAGAATTGTATATGCATATAATATGTCAGTGTGTAAACTATCTAGACTTGAAATTCACAATTTTCCTTTTATTGGTTCAACTTAGTTGCTAAATTTTTTGTTGCAAAGAAAAGCACAATATGGTCATTCTTGGATATCTTAGAAAGGGAATCAATGGTTGTTCTTGGTGCTTTTTACTAAGGATGTTCATGTTTAGGATCATTGAGGGATCTTCATACTAAGAGCTTGCATTTAAGACGATCTTTATGATCATTGTTGTGATCGAAAACAAAGGGGATGATTGATCTGTTCTATGTCAATTGCTAAAGGCTGCACTCATTGGTGCGTTCATGATCATTTGACCTTTACTCATTTGTATTTTTTTTAACTATTTTAATGCTTTAATGCTTATACGTTTTGTGATATATAACGTATATGTCCAAACATAGCTAAATGGCAATTTAGTTTTCCCATGACACTTTTCTAACTTATTCACCTAACAAGTTAACTTATGTCCTAACAAGCACTGTAGTTTTAAGGATTTTATAAGGCATCACATCCAATTTGGTCGAACATCAAAAAGAGATATTATATAATTTTTCTTATACTTGGTTCTTTTCATTGTCATTAAAACTTCAATGATTTCTAAACTTAAGAGTATTTCCTATAGAAGACCTTTGTTCATGAAAACTTTTTTCTTTCACACTTTGTGTATGTTTGGTTGTTTGAGCTCCAGTAGAAGACCTCTGTTCAAATTTTTGTGTTTTCTTTTAATGCTCATATCTGCCTACATGTTGCTTGATTGAAGGTAACATCAATTTATAAGGTTGTGGATACTGAGAAAAGTTCACGACAATTGAACTCCTATTTTGTAGTCTCTTTCTCTTAAGTGTACCATATTCATGTACCATTGAAAAGCTTATTCATGAAATGATATACCTTATCTATTTTTGTTTCCCTGAAATTTTGAAATATCAAAATGTGGTTTCTCTAACTTTTTGTTTTCCTAGGCATGTTCCTATCTCTATAAATTGTTGTGTTAGGGTTCACTCCATTTGATTTACTATATTCTATGTGTGTAGGTGATTGAAGTGGGTGATAAAGTACAAGCAGAGTGAATAAGAAATGAAGTTCAAGGGCAATGTCAAATAAAGACTTTTCTTGATTAATTATCCATTGTAATCTATCGTAGGAAATATGAAAAAAACTTCTAGAAGATATTCATTTTATTTATTATTATTTTGACAAGAGGTCCTATTTTTGTGAGAATTTGTCGGTTGATCAAATCATGTGTGATGGTTTGTTAGTTCTTACTTAGCTTTGCTTTCTTCCCTTTAAATGTTATAGTGTCAACAATTAGTTAATTGCATACTACTTTAGAAATTTGTCAGTTGATCAAATCATGTGTGACAATTGGAGCCATCAATAGACATTGAATCTATTTTTGAGAAGAACTTTTTTGATCAAATCATGTTTTCACCATGTGATTTTACGATTATTCGTCAATATTGTGTAATGGAATGAAAGTTGATATAATGATATGTTCTTGATTGACATTTTGATTTGTAACAGCATACTAATTTTTTTCCTAAAAAAAAACATACTAATTTTTATATTTTCCATGAGTTACATTATATATAAGTATTATGAATTGTATTTTTAGAGTGAACATATACAATATTACAAAAAATATTCATTTTTCCCGTGCGTTGCACAGGTGGAAATCCTAGTACTATATGAACAAAGATTTTAGAAAATCAACCCATTGGAAACACGGGTTTAGCCTAACATTTGTCAAATGTTACAAGATCTAAATAGTAACATTTGTTTTTGATTCAGTTACAATTTTGAAGTGTTACTAAATCTCATATATGTTGTAGTGCCACAAACCATGTAGTATGATTGTGAACCAATAAATCCAACTAACAAATGAATGAAACACAAACATAGCAATTTCTCAATCAGAAGAATCCATCAATTGTTAAAATAAATAACATAAATGAAAATTAAAATATAAGTTGCAGTTAAATCCTATGATCAAGTGACATAGCCAAAGCCAACATCTCAATATCAAGAACAAGTTGTTATCAAACTCTCAACATAGACGGTTGGAACCATCCTCTTTTTGATGTTTTTAATATTCAAAAGTTTAAAAGTATCCCTTTTAGAATCATAAACAACCAACTTCGGTTTCGATATATATTTAGCTCTAGACACCAGCAGCACTTGTTCATCTTCATAAATGTATGTTGCCTTGTTACAGGGATACAAACCAAGATATTCAGCATTGGCGAAAGGAATAGTGAATAATTTACTCCAACATTCTTTTTTACCATACTCCTTCATAATCCAAACATCTATAAACAACACACCGTGAGCAAAGATGCACAAGCAATCCCTCAACACACCTAATGTCAAGCACACCACATTTAGGTCTCCATAATCAGGTTGAAAAATCTCTTGATAAGACTCATTAGCCAAATTAAGTGAAACAACAAAAAACAAAGAATTAAATTCTCTCCCATCCTTAGACGTAACCCAATTAATAGCGCCGCCGACGAATGTCCCCAATGATTCACCAACAGGATCACCAGAACCACAAGGAAACATTTTAATCCTTCTCCAACAATTGGTACCTAGAGTATGAACCACCACTTTAGTTTTCTTGAAAACCTCCTCCTCCTCCTCCTCCTCCTCATCAACATCATCATCACTGTCACTACTATCCCTCTCATCGTCATAGGAATAAGCAGCAACCACCTTATATTTATCAATTAAATGATCATAACCAAATCCATAATTTCGAGCATAGTCTAAAATGGGTGATATCTTAAATTTTCCAAAGGAAGGGTTCCAAAAAACAACATAATGTTGAATTCAAAGATGGTGGTCGGACCATTTGTTATGTCTGGGTGTCGACTGACCCTTGGTTTGTAAATATTGTATAACTGTGATTTTCTAGGGGTGGCCCTTTGGTACAGCTTGTGCTGAAGAGGCTTACTGTCAATGTTAAAAAAAAACTGTTGTCGTTTTAAAAAATTCATATTTAATTCGTTTCATGTTAAAAAATTCTAAATTTTAGTAAATGAACTTTTTATAGTGTTCTAAACTTGTCTTAAAGTGATATCCAATAATAAAGAATAATAATTATTATTATTTTCATCATTATCATGTATTTAAAATTAAATACCACTATTTAAACACTACTAATGTGTGTGTTCTATTTTATGTGGGACCCCCACACTCTATTTTTTCAATTCACACAACACTAGATCAAAGTTTAATTACTTGGTGTTTAATCTTCCAACCTTCCAATTTCTTTCCATCTTCACTCCAACAATCCTCCACTTGAATTTAAAAAATGGTTTAAATAATAACGTCAAAACGTTTCTATAAGGTTGCTAATAAACAAAGGTGTCGCCTACAACTTGATCCTCTGCATAGCGGATAGTATATTAAAGATTGTTGTTTGTGTCATTAGAAAAAACAAATTTAGATTATAATTTTTTTGTTATATTTTTTGTGTCATTGAACTAGATAATCATGGTTAGTTTGGTTTATAGCTTGAAACAACGAACATTTATATTTTTAGTTTTAATCAAAATCAAAATTTCATAAAAAAAAACATCGTTCAAAATTTTCAAACGTTAGCGCAATAAAAAGATCAAAAAGACGGGTACGTGAGTGTCCGTCTTTTCGCTAGTAAATATAATATTAAGAAGAACTTTTTGTGTAACTACTTTTTTTAGTACACTGAAAGGACAGACACAACCCATTGATGTACTTGATGGATATTTTTTAATATTTATAATGTTAAGAAGATGATGAGCTTTATAAACTATACAGTTATAAATACAAATATTACAAACAAAAGAGGGAAACATGGCTAAAATTGTCGATTTTGTTTATAGTATCATTATCTTTCTTTCCCTATTTCTGGTTGCAACGAAGGCGGCTGAACGTAAGCTATTTCTAACCATTTGAAAATTTCTTGTTTACTTCATACACAATATAGTACTCTCTCCGTTCCTTTTTAAGTGTCGTTTTAGAATTTTAACACAAAAATAGTGAAGTGTATTTTTGCACACTTTTTTTCTATTATACCCTCATTTTAATCCACTAATAATTTCCTATTTTTTTGCACATACTTTATCTTTCCAATAAATTTAATATGTAACAAACAATTGTTCGTTACTATTATCTTTCTCCAACAAATTTCTATTTTTTTTGCGCGCTTTATCTTTCTTTCATAAAAAACAATTTTCAATTTTCTAAATTTCGTGCATATCTCTTGAAATTTTTGACAAGTACTTCTCATGTTATTTATAGAATTTTAACTCTTCATGGAATTATTATCATAGGTAGCAAAATTTTGTTTAAATTTGAAGATAACAAGAAACAAATTTTTTGGGCAAGAAACAAATTTTGTTTTCCCTCAAAAAAAGAAACAAACTTTAGTTTTCCAAATATATAGCATTAATTAGTTTTATTGAAAAATATAAGAATAATTGACAAAAGGATATAATTGACAAATCATACCTTTAAAATATCAAAACGATAGTTAATTAGGAACGAAAAATTCACCCTAAAAAGACACTTACAAAGAAACGGATGGAGTATCTCCTTTTAGTTACACTTTTTATTCTCTCTTTTTTTTACTACAGGGATTTATCGATGTCTTGATCATTCTCATTGTCCAACATTTATGTGCTCCCCTGGTTTGAAACCAAAGTGTATGAATCCAAGAGTGTGTAAATGTGTTCCGGTATAATCACGGAAATATTATGCTCTCACATGATTCTTCATTTAGTGTCAGAGCCAAGAGAGTACGCAAATACTCTACTACAACATTCCACAAGCTGTCATTTAGTTAATTTCTTGCCAACCAATAAATTGATTCTTTTTCTTTTTATAATTTCAAGAACTTTTTAGCTATATATTTATACTCTAAAATAATGACAATGAAATGAAATAAGATAGCAACAAATATTAGTTAGATTATCTTCTTCTCTCTTTATTTTAGATATATCACCATAAACTTCAATTCTGGCATATCACATTTTCTTTCCCACCATGCCGTTTATTATAATATGTCTAATATTTAATTTTACAAAATAGTTTTGCTGCTTCTAAGCCTATGATTATATGTGTGTGTTATGATACTATTACATTTGCGATTTTTCTCATATTTCAATTGATATTTATTTTAAGCTTAATTGGACTTTTGGTCCCTTAATTAATTTTCAAGTTTTGTTTTAGTCATTGGCTGAAACCATCAAAAGGAATAAATAAAAAAATTTATAGTTGTCGCTCATTGGTTCACGTTGAGGAACTAATTAATATATTAATATATTATAGATTGAAGAATTTTGTTACATAAAAAAAAGATTGAAGAATTTTGTAATAAATATAATATTAAGTAGAATTTTTTGTGTGACCATTTTTTTTTAATATATTGAAAGGACAAACACAACACATTGATGTACTTAATGGATATTTTTTAATATTTATAATGTTAAGAGGAGGATGAGCTTTATAAATTATAAAGTGATAAATACATATTTACAAACAAAAGAGGGAAATATGGCTAAAATTGTCAATTATGTTTATAGTATGATTATTTTTCTTTCCCTATTTTTGGTTGCAACTAAGGCTGAACGTAAGCCATTTATAACCTTTAAAATTTTCTTCTCTACTTTGTACATAATATATTATCCCATTTTTTAGTTGCAGCTTTTCTTCTCTACTTTGTACATAATCAATGTAATACTGATTCTGATTGTCAACCATGGAAGAAGTGCCCCCATGGTATGAAACCGAAGTGTATTATTGTGCTTCGAGTGTGTAAATGTCTTGGGTTGAAAAAATATAATGTGCTCACATGATTCTTCATTTAGTGTCACACCCGAGAGAGTACATAAATACTTTGCTACAATATTTCACAAGTTGTCATTTAGTTAATTTCTTGTCAACCAATAAATTGATTTTTTTTTTCTTTTTATAATTTAAAGAACATTTTAGTTATATATCTGTATAATTTAAAATAATGACAATGGAATGAAATAAGACTGCAACAGATATTAATTAGATTATCTTCTTCTCTCTTTATTTTGGATATATATATCTCCATGAACAAGACATCGCCTAGCATAACTCATGTCTTCATGGTCCATTATACTGAATGAATTTGTGTGCTGAAGTTGGATAACTCTTGTCTTGATCTCCATTTGTCGGTGATTGTTTCCAGGCTTGGTGGGTCGGAATCTCATTGGACTGTTTTTATTCGTTACATGTCGGTGTTTCTTCGGTGTTGGCCATGTTTGTTTTTTATTGTTGTAATTAGTTCAATTCTTTGCTTTGTGCATGTTTTTCCTTCCGCTCCTTTCAATCTCACGATCGTAAAGCATCTGACTTTCTGGTGTTTTGCCTCGCATAAACAGTAATCAAACAACTATACCAACAATAAGTATCCAATTGTGTTATGAAAATTAAACTAAAATAAGGAAAAATTAATAACTAAGAAAACAAAAAAATTGGCAAGTGCCACAATAGTTTTTGAGGATTAGTTGCAAAACAAATTATTCACCTTAACACTGAATCCAAAGAATTTACATACCACTCAAAACAAGAAGGGCTCACCCCTCTTAGAATCCAAGAAATTAAAGTTATTGCGAGTCTGCTAAATTTCTGAAATAGTCGAGTGCCAAATCAACAACAACATTTTCAATCTCTTGTCTTGCCTAAGGTGAAAACAACAACTTTAAAGAAAAGAAAAAACATTTCCCTGTAATATCATTGACACTCTCTTCCAGCTAAATACCTTGTACCAAATAGAGCTAGCAAAAGTGAATTTGCAATAAGGTGATCCTCCGGGACACCAAGAGCCCGAAGACTCTCTCATATTCAAATATTCCATGAAAAAATAAGTTCGTTTTGTTTGGGAGGTGATTTAATAGAATTTTCCAGTAAAAAACAATCATCTTATATAGGCATGTATCCCTTGTCTTTGAAAGCCTGATTGATTGCTGCGATATCCTTGATAAATCTAGTCATCATAATAGTCATTCAATTTCATCAATGATGTTTTTAAATAGCATTACTCCCTTTCTAAGCATAGAGTTGTTGCATGCATCGTTGGTGAATCCTTGAGTCAATGCTGGTACAGCAAATCTCTATCCAGAGGCTTGTACTCCAACGTTGACTTCTACAGAGTTGACCTTATTCTTGATACAAATTCTTGTCTTTATCAATGACACGGAGCTCTACAAGGTCTAGAGTTTAGGCTTCTTGTCCAGAGGTTTATCTCGTAGTCCAGAGCTTTCACTTCATGTCTACAGCTTTGACTTAGACCAGAGGCAGAACTTCTCTTGGTACTTAGAATTTCCTACACACTTAAAAACACATTAAAGAATCCTAATTCTTCTCAAACATGTTTTGTACATGCCTTGGTATCATCAAAACTTAAGGACTTTCTTTTAACGAATTTTGGAAGAACAGACTATTACCAAGATTCTCCATTGAACATATATATCATTTTCTCTTCAATAATCAATGGATGATTAGAAACTGAATCTTTCTCGAACCTTTAACCCTTAGAACACTAAGATTTGGTTATTAGTTGTTGGAACTTGCACACATACAGAGTTTGAGACAAATAGTGAGAGGAAATAGAAAGAGAGTGGAAGTCCATAATTTTTGGTTATGCAACATTCTTCACATCAATGTGTACTCATACATCATAGTAGTTTCTCTTAAAAGTCACTAAATATTAATCACCTTAGATGGTTAGGTGCTTGCTTCTCAAGAAACTTAAATATCTTAGTTAGTTAGTGACTTGCAGTGAAAGAAACTCAACTAACCTAACTAACTTTCTGAATTGCAACGAATTCAGCATTTATACAACATCCTAACCTACGGAGTATTTTGAATTATATCTTAACACTCCCTCTTAGGCTACTATTTAAAAAGAACATTTTCATTTTTTTTATTAATCATAGCACACAAATAGTCTACAACAAACTCTAACCAATTCTGGTCACTACATATAGACTCTTACCTAAATGCTTAACTTCGTAAAAATTAATTAAATATAAGGTCATAACCACATAAAGTATAGAAATGACTTGCAAACTGCATTATTCTGCTATTAGTGATGCTATTTTCACCCTAATAAAGAAAACTGGATAAATAAAGAAAATAAAGAAAACTGGTTAAATATCTCAATAATCATATACCTATTAATTTAGTTTCTGTAAAACATTTTATAAGCTTATGTTGAATTTCTGCAAGATCAAGAGTTCAATACATTCTTTTGTTGAATCTCAATTTCAAACAATTCATATTATTGCTAAGGGAGGGAATTAAAAATGCTCAAACTTGAAGCTTAGTGAGTGAAAAGCTCAAGATCGTTGCATTTAATTCCCACACGTAGTTTATGATTGTTTTTATGCAACTTTATACATCCTTTTTTTTACTAGGTTTATTATATCGTTTTATGAAAATTTTCGTTTTCTAAATTTTCGTCACATGGGTGAGCATTTAACTCGGTTCACTTTTGCTTACGCAAACTAAATTCATGTAAACTCAGTTCACGTAAACTTATGTGAACTCACTTAACATCATAAAGTCTTAATTTCTAAGCTTAAAAAATTAATTATGTAGGCATACATGAATTCAGTTCACATATTAAGTTCACGTAAGCTTTCCCAAACTCAGTTCATGTAAACTCACACAAACACAGGTTGCGTATTTATATATATGTAAATTTAGTTTACATAAATTCATTTAACAGAAAGTATGAAGCTTTACCTTTAGACGACATGTTACTATGTTAGTTCGCATACAAGTGAGTTCACTAGCCCATGCAATGTAGTATTAATGGAAGATCTTGTAATTCAATCTTTAATCATTCATTTTCTTTGATTACATATCAATTGACATTTTTGAGAAAAAGGAAGTGAAGATTTTAGAATGAGTAACGAAAAATGCGCTTTCCAAAAATTTATATGAACAAGAGCAATTTTGTTATGATAAAATTTTAAATAAATTTGGTGTAACAAAATACTTTTGTGGTGACACTAGAAAAATATTTCTTTTAGCTACAAGTATTGTTGCCCAAGTTTTTAATTAACGTAGAATACCATAAACAGTTAGACAAATGCCACAATAAACCTGAGACATGAACAATACAAGTTAAGAACAAGAAGACAAATGCCATTTTCATTATGGATGAATCTACCATGACCAAACATACTATGGATGAACCTACGTATCCCTATTAAATATATATTTCATTCTCTCAATATGCTTGAGTTTAAGAAGAGATGTATTATCTCTTTCAATGTCATTGAAATCCAATAGGATTTGTAGCAAACATAGTAAAGTAAGCAAGTTTGAAATTCGAAAATGTCTACTTTGAAATCAGAATAGCATGCTCTGAATAAACCATTCACACATTACGCCTCATATCCCCAAATTAAATAATAGTTGGAACAATAATTTTAGCTTAACTTGTTCATTGATATGTAAAACAGTTTAACTATTAGCAGTTCCACTATATCCAAATATGTTATGAATAACTCAATTACATTGATCCCTAGTCAAAAAAACATACACACAAAATTACATTGATTCTGGTTTTTTTTTTTTTTTTTTTCTTTATTTTTGTCGTGATTTTGTCATTTCCATCAACCAACTCTTTTCCCTTGTATACTTAAGGGTACTGGGTTGTTTTTTCTTTTTGAAAGGGTTATTGTAACATCATGCAAATAAAAAGCATTCAATAAATTTTAGGAAAAAATACAACTAGAATGACTAAAGAGAAAATGTAACATAACAATTAACATACTAACATTTGCGTTCAAATAAAAATAAGAATTTAAAAACCATAGCTTGCTCACATTAACTTGAAACAAGGTATTACAGTAACATAACACAAGGTGATATCGAATTATCAACGCAAGTTTCTCGGGTGCGATCATTTATTAATCTCAACAAGTAAAAAAGAAATAACATAAACATAAATTAAAATATAGGTTGCCTTGAATCTCATGCTTAAGTGAATTGCACCGCATCTACGTCTTCGCACTAAAAACAAGGTGATATCAAGCTCTCAATGCAGATTTCTGGGGTGCTTTCAAACTTGGTAAAATTAAAAGTATCATTCTTGGAATTGTAAACAACCGACTTCCATATCCAGGTTCCTCCAATAGAATCGTCTAAAGAATCATCTATAAACTCCAGTAGCACTTGGTCATCCTCAAAAATATTTATTACTTTGGTAAAGCCATAAGATTTACGAGGATATTGCATGTGACAGACAGTGAACAACTTAGTCCAAGACTCTTTATTTCCATATTCTTTCATAACCCAAACATCATCACCAGAAATCATGCACAAGCAATCCCTCAACATACCCAAATTCAAATCACATGTATCTATCTCTTCATAGTCAGGCAACAAAATCTCTTGAAAAGACTCATTTTTCAAATTAAAAGAAATAATAAAACATGAATCCATACCTAAATCTTTCAAACTCCACCAATTAATTGCGCCACCCACAAAATGTCCGGGTCCCTCAATAGTGTGGCCAACAAAAGGAAACTCCTGAATATTTTTCCAAAAGCTAGTCCCCAAAGTATGAATCTTCACTTCAATTTTGTTGACATAAGTATCATTAATATCATGTATATAGTAGTGTAAAATAACCACCACCTTGTAATTATCAGTAACATGATCATATCCGAAACCAAATGTCATACCATCGTGACGAAGAGTTTTTGGCTTTTGAAAATGAGGTAACTCCTTTGATTTTCTAATGGAAGGGTTCCACAAAATAACAAAGCCTTCATTATAATCGGCAAGACAAAGGATACCATTGCAAGAACCAACTAGGTTATAATCTCCATCATAATTATTTGGAGGAAGTTCAAGTTGTGTGAAGTCGGTTGTTATGTTGGTGAAAATAGAGTGGAATGGGTAAGAAGTGAGAATATAGTTGTGTAAACGGTTGGAATAGCTTAGGAAGTGGAGCTGACGCATGGTTGAAAAACTAAGGTGCTTTTTGGCAAAGTTGGGGTCACATATTAGAGAATTCCATGACTTGCAAACGCATCGGAGTTGAAGTAAGATCTTCACCGGTAACCAACATAAAATTTCTGCAATGAGATCTAGAGGAAGGGTGGGAAGAGGTTGTGCATGGAGTGGATCGGTCAAAGAGAGTGATGTTATAGTTACAATTGAGAGCAATGCATTTACGATAGAAATTTCTTTTGTAGGTGATTGAGAAGATGGGGAGTCATTTTTATCAACGGCCTCACTCATTGTGACTATGTTTCAGACTCTTGGAAAATGAACACCCTAATTATAAGAAAACATTCCTTTTTATTTAATTATTTTTTGTATATAATAGTTTTACGTAAATAATTATTTATATGTTTGGTCAAAACAAAAAACTTTAATATTAAGTATAACGGAAAGTATTAAATTTTATATATATTTTATCATTAATTTTTTTAAAATAATTAATACTAAATATTAAGTCAATGAAATAATTTTTTGACAAAAAAAAACATTTAGAAAGTATTTCATATTAGGTATTTATCAATTTCTGTGTTATTTTAATATATTATAAAGTTATTTTTGTATTAAGTAATTTAAAACAATGTATAATTATATTTTTACAATCCAGATATTCTAGAAACCAATTGTCAATGTGTGTTATTTTAAAATTAATATATAATTACATTTACTTTTTCATAAAATTATGTTTGACTGAACTGTTTTTAAGAGTATTATAAAATATAAGTATAACATATTTTTGCGATTTAACAAAATAAATAAATGTCAATAATATATTTATATATATAACAATTTACAAATCATATCTTTGACTATCATATTAAATGTTTGACTTTTTTGACTAAATATTAAATGTTTGACTTAATTGACAAAAAAATACATAACTATTATTATACATTGTATTCAACTTTTTTTTTTTACAAAACCTTGTATTCAACTTTTAATATACTTTTCAATTTGTAATATTCAAAACAAGCAAATTTAAATTCTTAAAATTATTTTTGACTGGGTTTTTTAAAAGTTGGTATTAAATTAAAATATTTGAGTTTATTAAAATTAAATTAATATTATATATATATAGTTTTCACACTATATTCTAGAATATCATATCAATTTTAAAAGTTGGTATTAAATTAAAATATTTGAGTTTTTATTAAAATTAAATTAATATTATATATATATAGTTTTCACACTATATTCTAGAATATCATATCAATTGAATGATTTAGTTTTAAAAAAATTAAATGTTATATTTATATGAAAATTAATTTTATTAAGTGTATGTTTTCTTTCGAAGACTAAGAAAAGAGACTCAAGTTTGTGAAAACTTTTTCGGTTTTATACCTAGGAGATCAACAATGAAAGTAATATACTTACCACAACGGATGATGGAGCAGTATCGTATAGACTTGCAGATAGTTTTCATAGATTTGTAGAATGCATATGATAGAGTGCCTAGAAAGATTTTATGGGAATCCCTAGAGAAAAAGTATTGGGGTGCCCTATATTCGAGCTATAAAGGAAATGAATGAGGGGGGTCTCAACTAGTAATAGGACACAAGGTGGAGACATCAGATATTATCCCATAACAATAGGATTGCACCATGTTCCTAGGTCCTTATCTTTACACTTTAGTTTTGGATGTGCTTACGGAACACATCCAAGAGCGGGCGCAAAGATGTATGTTTTTTTGCAGATGGTACATTCCTACTTGTCGACTCAAAGGAAGAATTAAATGAGAGGTTCAAGACTTGG
>Ga0228710_1008429_pt1 | contig 14782 bp, 15 predicted proteins | sample MedpolnodulmetaG_FD_177995 | JGI IMG/M metagenome (GOLD analysis project Ga0228710, IMG submission 177995) | Root nodule microbial communities from Medicago polymorpha collected in Santa Monica, California, United States - pink nodules | ecosystem: Host-associated > Plants > Roots > Nodule...
TATATATATATATATATGTTGGTTCTACTGTTTTGTTGTTCAGAGGTTGTATTTTGGTTCAATTGTTGGAACAAATTTGATGTCTATGTAATGCCTAAAATTTCTAATTATGTATGATGCTTTGTATCACTGATTATAAATGAACTGATTATGTATTTTGTCTACATAATGCCTTAAATTTCTCCATTTGTATGGTGCTTTGTATTTTGTTAGTTATATATGAATTTGAAGAAAAGTGTCATTGCTAATTCAACTTGTTTCAAATAAACATAACAAACATAGTTATAGCATAATAAAGCACATTATGTGCATATGTCTCATTACAAATTAAAGCACATCAAGTGCACGTAATGTAGCATAAAACATAAATTAAAATGCAAGCATCTAGTTCCAAAACATAGTGCACACCAAGTGCATATGACAGACCAAAAAACAACTACATAGTAGCACATCTAGTGCATAAGTCAGACCAAAAGTGAAAGATCAAAAAGAAAATCACAGTCAATACAACTACTGTGTAGATCTTGTAGATAGTTCTCCCCAAGGCTTCATCAAGTTAAGGCAGGCACCAAGTCTAGCAACAACAGGTACTTTAGCAGGAACAACAACAACACTCTCTTGGGTCATAACACCAGTTTCTTCCTCATTATCAATTATCATAGGTTGATCAGCAGAACATCTAGGTCCATCAATATTCTTAAGCCTCTTCACTATCTTCAATCTCTCACTGCATCTTTTCTTCAAGGGGGGAGATTTCACTGTGTTAGCAGGCTTTGGCTTTGGGTTAGGAACTGACATAGCAGCAGGCTTTGGCTTTGGAACTGACATAGCCTTTGGCACCTTTGGAGCTGACATAGCAGTAGGCTTTGGTTGTGGAACTAACATTGCCTTTGGCTGCTTGGGATGCTTGGTTTGTTTTGGCTTTGGCTGCTTTGTTTGATTTGACACATTGCTTGACTGATACACATTGCTTGGCTGAGACACACTGCTTCACTGAGAAGCATTACTTGGCTGGGACACAACATTGGTGACAACAACATCTAGTTGATCAGCATTGTTGATAATTACTTGATCAAAAAAATGCACCATCATCAAATGTAGCATCTGTAGCACCAACAACATTTTCTTCTGCAGCACCAGTTTCTTCTGCTTCAGAAACATCATTTTCAGTTGTAGTGGCATTTTTAGCAGGTTTTCTCTAAACAAATCATGAATAAAAATCATGAATATATAGTCAGTCAAATCAGAACATGTATATAGTAAAGTTAAGTGAAATTGTAAACATATGCATACACCTTTCTTTTCATTGCAGTTGGGTTCGGGTTTTCTTTACATCTCCTAGCATTATGCCCAAATTTGTCACAAGCAGTGCACCTATAAGCTACTCCTGGCCTCCTAAATCTTCCATCACCTTCACCAAGTTCCTTGAACCTTAGTTTTTTAGGTCTACCTGGACCCTTTTTAAACTCAGGAGGGAGCATGTCTTCAACTTCCACATGTGGCCACATTTCTTCCCCATTGATAGGAGAAACATTAAAACTATAGCAGAGTGCATATGTCTTTCTTGTGTAACAGTTATCAACATAGTTTTCAGGATTCATTTGTTTATACCCAAGTGCAGTCACATCATGCCTGCAAGGAATTCCAACTAGCTCCCAAAAGTTACATGAGCATAGTCTCTTAGCAACATCAACAATGAAACCTTGACCATTAAAGGTATGATTGACTTGGTATTGCTCATCTATACTCCAGGTTGGTACCCAATGAGCACTAAATTCTACTTTCCTGTCTAGCCTTCTTCTAGGATTTGGCATTACATTATGTTGCCACCTATCAAGTTTACTACAAGCAGTTGCCATCCTATTCATTAGATAGTTTCTTATCCATTCACACATAGTTAGAACAGGTTGGTCCCTAGAAACTAGGATTGTGCTATTAAAAGACTCACTAATGTTATTCATTATCACATCACATTTGGGATAAAAACTGAAAGCATGTTTACACCAACCTTTAGTTGGATGCTGCATCAACCATTCCCATGCATCTTTGTCTACATTCTTAAGCTCATTCATCTTCTGCTCCCAGCCTTGGTAATATGTAGCATTGGCAGCACCCATCATCAAGTCTCTAATCAATGTTCCTCCTCCAAACCTCTTCTTAAAATTAGCATACAAATGCCTTAAGCACAACCTATGGTCAATGGTTTGAGATTTTTCTTCAAGCACTTGAATGAGTCCCTGTAATACACAGATCTACTATATCAAAGATCTACTAAATTCATCACAGATCTATTCTATTACTACATAAAGCATACAAGAAAAGAAGCATACTCACAGATCTACTATATTGAAGCATAGATCTATAATCAAAGCTATAGAAATTAATACCTTTTGTTGGTCTGAGATAAAGACATATCTTTTGTCTTGTCCTACATCCTCTAGCAGCAATTGAAGAAACCAACTCCATGAATCCTTTGTTTCTGTCTCAACAACACCAAAAGCTAAAGGAAAATATTGATCATTTGGATCTCTCCCTACATCCACCAACAATTGATCTCTATATTTTGTCTTCAGGTGACACCCATCAACACCAATAAATGGTCTTCATGCAGTAGTGAATCCCTATTTACACCCATCAAAGCAGAAGTAGAAATGACTAAACCTTGGTTGCAGTGTAGGGGCTGGCCTCTCCATGTTAATTTTTCAATTGTTTCGTGCACAAACTCTTTTCAACTCTGCAGCATACCTCCACAACATAGAGTACTGTCTTGATGCATCACCTTCAACCACTGGTTTTGCAATTTGCTTTGCCTTCCATGCCCTGCCTTTAGTTATTCCCACTGCATGCTCTATCCTCATATCATTCATAATGGTATGGATGTTTATCTTCTTATCAGAATGTAGTTTTTTAATGACATCTTTGGCAACCCACTTGGATGAGACAGACTTGTTTTTAGTTACTCTTGCACACGTGTGGTCTTTGTTGTATGTTTTAAGTTGGTATGTGTGTCTGTCACCCACTTTACTACAAAAAGCCAAAAACCCGCATTTTTCCCTACATACTGCCCTCACCCTTATTTTATCATTTTTAACAAACTTGATGTGGTGCCCATTTAATACATTCCATTCCACAATGGCATCCTTAAAATCATCCAGAGAGTTAAACTCCATACCCAACCTGAACTCATAACTCTTGCCCAACTGCTCCTTCCTATATTTCACATACTTTGAACCCTTTTCATAATTTGAAGCATCAGGGTCAGAGCTGCCCCATTCATCAGACACTTACTCATCTTCTGGATCAAGCACACTTGTAGAACCACGTGGCATAGAAACTGGAACTTTCACTTTCATCTTCCCTTTCAACTTATCAGCACCACCTTTCTTGCCTGGAGACTTGTTAGCAACAGTCTTCAACCTAAAAGATTGGCCTCCTATCTCCACCCTATTGCTTCCATTTGCAGGTTGCTCAACTTCAAAAACACCAAAACCATCATCCAACCCCAATGCCCTTTCCTCTTCACTATCATCCAACCTTACCCCTCTGGCTTCATCCTCACTGCTGTTATCATCACCATCATCTTCAGATCCCATCAATTCAATGCACTTAGGTTCAAATACATACTCACAGTTACTACTCACATTGTGCTCAACATACATGTGTCCATCCGTTCCTGTGTTCATTGCTTGTATCCCAACAACTTTAATATCACCATCAAGTAAGACATGCTTGAAACCCTCATCAACTCCCTATATCTTCCTCCACAACCTAAAGGTCGATTTATCATACTTCCATTCCTTCAGCAAATTCACAGCTTCAAAATACGACCATGTGCTGAGTCTTGCCCAGTAATCACAGTTTCCATCCCACCCCTGTAAAACATTGTGTCTTCTTTTACAAACTCACCATCATGGTGAAAAACAACATTGAATAGTCCCATACCTGTAAATGAGAAGAGCGTATGCGTATATTAATGTTTGTTCAAAAACCCTAAAAAAACAAGAATAAAAGCTAACAAACTAGGAAATATGCATGAATCATGACCGTTTTTTCGAAAATCAAAAGCGTGGGAAGAAACGTACCTTCAATCTTCATCGTTCGTTTTCCCTTTCGAAGTGATTCGTGACCGTCGATTTAAGGATGGAAACGAATCTTGACCGTTGATTTCCAAACCAAAATCGAAAGTCTGAAACTTGGTTTTCTTTCTTCAATCGAGTTCCAAACGTTGCTACGCCTTCTTCTTTGATTCATGTTTCTGGGTTTTGCAGTTTTTCGGAAGAACAATAGAGAATGAGAAGAAGATGAAATTTGAAGGGACTAAAACTGAATCTAGGGTTTTGACATCCAATTTATAATTTCAATTTTTAATTTTGAAATAATAATTAATTTTGTAAATAAAATTATTTATCCAAGTGGCAACTGTTTTTAATTTAAAAAAAATGAAAACAAAAATAATTTCCCAGTCAGCATGACACGTCAGCGGATTCTGCTGACAAGTTCAAATGAGAGACCAATAGTGGAAGAATCTGACATGACAGGGACATAATCTAAACTTTTTTTTATAGGGACTAAAACCGAAACTCGCTCATATTACAGGGACTAAAAGGGGTATTAACCCTTAAATCTAACTACAATTCTTTAATCCAGAATAAGTCAGTGTCCTTTTCAATGGGTCAGTTTCCACCTAAAACAATTTTATAATTAGTGATTAATTTGTCTTTTGTTAACAAGAAGTTATTGTTACAACAACAATCCATACCTTAACTTACATCTAAACTAAAAATCCTTGACCCCCTCAACATCGGCCACTGAATCCTTCCAATGTTCTCAGCTTTCTCATCTCTCCACGTGGCACTTACACCCTATTCATAGGCCTATGCCGGTTCCGATTAGTCATCATCCTCAAACATATACTAAAATAATAAAATAAAAATATACAAACAAAATAGTATCACATAACTTGTTACATTATTTTACTAGATTTGATGTTAATTATTAGCACACGGTCCCCAATCAATAATTCTTCTATACACCACCTATATTGATGTAAACTTGGCTTTAAATTGACTTTCATAACAACCATAAGTTAGTTGAGTAGCCCTTCTTAAAAAGGAAGACCCTATGGGTTGCTAATAAGGAAGAAAAAAAATATATACCCATTTTCATTAGTGCACAATTTCATTTATTGTTGAGGTTGTGAAAGAGAGTGAGAAATGGGGAATTGTCAAACCATAGATGCTGCTGCACTAGTGATCCAACACCCTAGTGGGAAGATTGAGAGATTGTATTGGTCAGTGAGTGCAAGTTATGTCATGAGAGCAAATCCTGGTTATTATGTGTCACTCATCATGCCATTGCCTCAAGAACAAGAAGGAGAGAATAGTAATAATGAGGAGAAGAAGCCTGTGCTTTTCACTCGTGTTAAGTTGCTTAAGCCTGATGACACTCTCACTTTAGGACATGCTTATAGGCTCATCACAACTCAAGGTAGTTTCTTTGTTTTCAATGGTCTGTGTTTGTTTTCTCCTTGTATTTTTATTTTATGTTTACAGTGTTGTTGTGTTGGTCTGCGTTTCTGAAAATTTGTTGCGTGTTTTGGTTGGAAGAGGTTGAGAAGGTACTGAAAGCAAAGAAGAGGAAGGCACGGGGAAAGACAGTGGAGCATGTGGAAATGATGCATCTGGAAAAGGAAAATTCAGCTTGTGAGAGTGAAGGGATGTTGGACACAGGAAAGATGTATCAGGTGTGTTTCTTTTAGATCTTCATCTGTCATTTTTGGTTTTTCGTTTTGGTAAAGTACTATTCCACGAATAACGAGAGAAATATAAACTATTATCAGACCAGGATTTGATAACTATGTACAAAATTTCTTTGTAGTTTTGTGTCTGTGTCAACATGATTAATGAGAACTGATGGTATAACTACATAACAAATTTCAGGCAATGAGAGTAGACAGACAGAGGCTAAGGGTAGTATCAGTAAATCCTGCTGCTCCGAGACCAAAATCATGGCGCCCGTCTTTACAAAGCATCTCAGAGTTTTCCGGTTGAGTGGTGGTATACCTTGTGAAATGTACTACCGTGTCTCAGAACGTTATTCATTGCCTCTTGTGTCGGATGCTCCTCCAGGTTGAACTCCTGATACATGCATAGGAAAGGAAGTTCAACAGAGGCTCAAATTATTCATTTCTCTTCCATTACAGTCACAATCTCAGTAACCGTGTTCAGTTACAACAAAGTTTGTATAGCACCAAAAAGAAAGAAAGGAAAAAAATAGTGAATGCAAAATCAAAATCTACTAGAAGTTCTTTTTATTTAAAGCATACAAAAATGTTACAAGAAAATGATAAATCTTTACATTGTAAAAGAGAGAAAAATGTAAAAGTACAAGTCATTTCAGTTTTGAGTTCCAAATTTCCCAATCTTCATCAACATAATTTTGTGCCCATAATAGTGATGCTCTGGCTGCCAGAGGTGCTCCTGGTAATTTTTTCTTCTTTAAAGCTACAAACATATCTGTGAATGGTGTCACCAGCACTGTCCCAGGACCTCCATACTCCTTGTGCAAAAACTCACTAAATATCTGTTTTCCATCAAAGAATGGTTACTATTACGACTCATTTAATCATTAGTTCAAAGTAAAATATAGTTTGAATCACGGTGAATTTGACAAATTCATGGTTACCACCAGGGGCTTTGTTGAAGTTCCAAAGTGTAATTTTTGCAAAAATCGGGGTGGCGGCACCATGATTCTTTCGAATTCACCACCAATTCAAACATGCACACAATAGATTAAAGTCTGAAGCATCAAATATAGGTTGCATGTCAAAACATGGTCTGTTTTGTGCCAAATCTGTCAGAAAACTACAAAATAATCTGATATAGGGTGCCTATAAAATTGTGCTGAGTTTTCTGTTTGTTCCTCTTTGGTTAATAATTGCATCATTCTAGTTCAGGTTAGAAAAGAAAGGAAAGAAGTTTCTTTATAGCAGAAGGTAATAAATATTCTGGTTAATTTTGACTTTCCCATGTCTCAAGAGTTGGTCCTTGGTTCTATTCTGCAATTGTAGCGGATAGCGGCAGTCAATATTATGAAGGAATTTGACACTTATCTACCTGATTTTAAAGAGTTTGGAACCATAATGACTTGGGAAACATTCATCACTAGTTACTGGAGATCAATCACAGAAATAAGATAATGCATTTTTACTTGCTTGTGCTAACAACAAAATAAAGAAGAGACATAAAATAAAACCAGTTCTTTCTCTTCAAACAAGTACCCCATGAAGTCATAACCATAAACATGCAAGTAGCCAATAAAAACTTGCACAGACCTGACATATCAATAATCAATCAATAAGAATGCCCTTAACATTAACTTGCAAGCAAGGTGAATTCTTATGAAACTGATTAAGTCAGTGCTGCTATCAAATAGTATCATTTAATGGCTACAAACACAATAACTATTATCAGAGTATTAAGTGTATATCTTTCAACTTCGTTGTTAGTTTGCAGGTGATAAACACGGCGCAGTTCTTTGATGGAAAAAACAAATGCAGCAAACGATTTTGTCTTTTATATATTTGCTTATTTTCACAAAAAGACTATTTGATTCAAAGGGAATACACGCGATGTCTAGAGTAGAAAAGATTTCATATGATCTACTGTGTGGATCAATGCTTAAGTGGTTTGAAACTCCAACAACAACCGATGAACACTCCTCGGAAGTACAAAATCATAGCATTAATCGCCCTCACGACTAAGATAATGACCCAATCGGTGTTGATTCGGAAACAGAAATTAGTATTCAAAACTCAACTTATGTTTGTGTTCTTTTGTTTTTCTCAAAACAACACCAATTAGATGACTGTCTCAGCCGTAAGGACGTGGAAGACCCTAAACTTCTACTCAAATGTGGTGACTGTCGTGCCAAAGTTTTCAGTGACTTTCAAGTATTGGTCTACCGTAGAACACATATCGGTTACTCAGTCTCAAGGCTTCATCTTTTACTGTATACACTACAATACATTACTAACACTGCAGTAATTTATTGTTTTAATCAACAAAAACTTTTCTCATGTTCAATGCGTAAAACATGAAAGTGTAGACCTATTTTCTTTTGTTTATAGCCCGATTGTACACACAGAGAAAGATAAGGAAGAACACAAGAGTAGTCAGATGCATACTGAGTCAAATTGTCAACTGATTTCCAGCAAAAATGTATATAAATTATAAAGAAAGTCGTATATTATCTACAATAGTGATAGTTATTGCACACTTTTATGTTGATTGATAAAATTAATGCAAAGTGTTCGGAGAGTAAATCCGATTTAAAGAGAACAGATAAATAAACGCACACAAAAACACAAACTATTGATCACGGAGTTCAGCCAGTTGTGCCTAAGTCTTTGAAAGGAGAGTGGTTGTTATAGTTTTTCGATAATGTAATTCTCAAGGTTACAAAATACAATGCAGTGAATATAAGTCATAGTCAAAACAAAGTGTTCAACGTGCAACTAAATCTAATTTGAGGGCTGGACAAATAGCCTCACATTTAAAGGGAGATAGAGAAACTAATTGACTTTTGTGTATCTATATATAAAAAAGGCAACCTGATGATCTAAAGCTCCCGCATACGCAGGGTCCGGAGGGGTCCCACCAATTGGTGTATTGTACGCAGCTTTACCCTGATTTTTTTACACAAGAGGCTCTTTCTAAGACTTGAACCCATGACATTTCAATCACGAGACAACAACTTTACCGTTGCGCCAAGCCGCCCTCAACAGTTTACACTATATATGATGTCCTAAAATAGTTTACTGAAAGCAATGGCATTAAATGCATAGATTATTTAAACAGTTACACTTTCAATAAAATAGTACTTATACAGGTGAATGTGTAAACATCACAAGATATTGACATCACAACTGCTATGAAAACGAAAAGTGAAGACATTTAAATATTAAAGACTAGATTTCAGCCGGATTTGAATAAGTAAGCTGTAAGCAACTTTATTATAGAACTGTCACAATCAAATCTTACTTAAAATCTAAAACCCCAATCATTGACTCTACAATGTTGAATCATATAACCAGTATCTTCAAATGGACCAAACAGAAAACAACAAAGTTGCACACATGCGCTACATAATTGAATCGTACTATTTTTATGATTAAGTATATTTTTGGGTTAAATGCACCTCTGCCCCTGCCATGAGCAACTCTTGCGTAGACACAACCCAAATAAAATTATTTGGGCGCACACACATGAATGATAAAGTTTAAAAGAGAAATAATATTAAGTGATGTGACTAAATTATTTCTCTTTTTGTACCAAAACAAAAATTATTTCTCTTTTAAATTTTATTATTTATGTGTGTCCAAATGCTTTTGATTTGGGGATGTGCCCAACAGGTATTTCTCTTCTACCATTTGAGCGCATTTTGATTTATCCACTTTATTTTATTTATTTTTTTTAGGATTACAATCTTGTATTTCAAAAATTATTTGCTTTTAGACCTTTGAGGCATCCAACTGTACAAAACAGATGATGTGGCATGGGGCGAAAGTACCCTTAATCTCATAATTTAATGCCTTGAAGGTGTAAAAGCAATGAATCTTTGAATTACAAGGGTGGAATTACAACAAAAAAATTACAAGGGGAAAACCATAATTCACCCAAGTGGCAGGGGGCAAAAGCATCTCTAACCCTATATTTTTCATCTCTATAAAATTAACGTTTTTTATTTGTTTTTAGTCCATTGATAAACATTAAATATGAACACCTCTCCTAGCTCAAATTTTAAGTTTAGTTCACCAGTTGTGAGAGACTAGTCTCGTCTGCTAAACTCATCCCCTATTAGTGTCCATCTATCCGTTTATTAATCCGTACAGATTACAAAACTACATATTTTTAAACCCTAAACAGGACTAGATGCATGCATTCTTGTAATTTACCTCCCCGAAAAAAGTGACTACTGATACTAAAATCAAATTTGAGATAATTATAGTTAATAACCTATGTAGCACCGAGACGTATTGGTGTCCGACAAGACAATGACGCATGTGATTGCGTTCAATTAACTCATTTTTCAAATTTTTACCAGTGTTGATGTGTCTGTTGTCCGTGTCATTGATTTATAGCGAAAAACAACATATTTAACCTTTTTTCTAATAATATTTCCAATGAATCAATCACAAATTTGGTTCAAGTTTTTTCTCAAGCATCTAGCACTCAACTAGAACATTACAATGCAAGCATATTTTTCAAAGAAACCCACAAAGTTTTGTTCTTAGAAAGAAAAATGAAAAAACGATATTAACCTGAGCACAAACGTGAACAACCGCATCAAGTTCATCACCAAACACATGTACATCCTCCGAAAGCTTCTGTAACAGTTCAACTTTGAACTTTTGAGTCTCAAATTCTGCAAATTCGGGAATTGGGTCAGGGTACACGTGCTTCTGTGAGTCTCCGAGAATGCACGTGAGGGTTGTTCTGGAAATGGGCTTCGCAAAGTGGAAAGAAGAAGAAGAAGAAGAAAGTTGGCATCGGAGATAGTGGCGCAGGATAAGGAAGGATGTGCGTAGGATAAGGGTTTTAGAGGGTAGTGGTTTTGTAGCGGAAGAAAGAGTAACCGTTGGAAAAGAAGAAGATGAAGTGAAAAGCAGCATTTGGTGCAGGCAGAACTTGGGTTGATTTGATTTTATCTCTAGTGTTTTTCTTCGACAGAAAAATCAAAAATCTTTTTCAGTATCTCATAAATTGTTAACATCATAAAATAGTTTTAAATTTATGGATTGATATTTAATTCTAAATTCCAGAATAATATAGTTCATTAAATGATGATTTTTTCAAAAGAATGCATAAGGCTTTTAACAGATCCACTGGGTTCTATCAAGGTAATATAAGAGTATCGATCCACAGGGAGTTACTTGTAATTACCACTTCACTTTTCAATGATGATTAGCCGAAACAATCAAGATTTAAGGGTTTAACAGATTAACGGTTTTAAAATTCAGAATTTAAAAACGGCTTGGGATTATTGGTTCGTCGTAATGACAAATCACTTTCAATCCAAACCTATATTTTCCTCTTACGTTAGATTTATTTTCTAAAGACAAGTTTCTCTAAGGTAATTCATATCTCCCTTCAGTCTCCGTGAATGTATTTCAATAACAACCATGGTTGTCACACGGTTGATTGTTATTGAAACCCGTTAAAAACGAAACTTATGGCCTTAAGACTCCACAAAACTATTCATCTGGGGTGTTCCCATCAAGTTTTGTCTTGTCTAATCACATTTGTTTCAATATCAAACTTCTTCTTTCGATCCATCGCTTGATATTTGAGATGATGAAATAATAAGTATTGAACTTCTTCGTTCGATCCATCACTCAATACTTATTACTGAGTTTAAAAATGATGTGATTAGATTAGAAATAAACCAACATAAGATTAGGGTTCTAGGTTTGGATTGATGGGATTTAAGTCATTAGACTCATCCAACAATCCCAAGACCTAGAGTTCTACTCACACATGGTCATGGTAGAAGAAGAATTAAAATTAAAAGAGTAGAAAGACATGAAGATAAATGGTTGAAAGTAAAAGTACAGAATTGTAAAGAACAAGAAGAATAAAAGAACAATAGAAACCTTCATTGCTTTTTATTGTTGAACCTATGGTGTCTCATGATTCTATTCCTATTTGGTTCTGGAGAAATATTAATGTTACTCAATTTTATGTTAATAAAAGAGAACTCATGCTTCCTAATCTTTGGGCAGTTTGGGGTCCCGATGTTACTTTTACAGTTATTTTTGCATCATCTCAGTGTCTGGTGCTGGAGCATGTTTGTAAGGGAACTAGAGTTTATATTGTTGGAGTTTATGCTAGCACTTCATATATATTGCGAAGAGAACTTTGGGCAGACTTGACTTTGCTTCAGAATAATTATTTCGCTCTGTGGATCTTTCCGGGGGATTTTAATGTGGTGTTAGGTGCTCATGAGACAAGGGGTCGTCGTCTTCCGCCTTCTATTTCTTGCACGGATTTTCTTTCTTGGACTAATGCTAACCTTCTGCTGCATTTGAATACTAATGGTGTGCAATACACTTGGAATAATGGCAGGTTAGATTCCGCGTCTGTTTTTTTCCGTCTTGATCGTGCTATTTGTAACGATGCTTGGACTGATTTTTGGGGTATTACATCTTGTACGGCCTTGTTGAGGACACATTAGGATCATCATCCTCTTATGGTGCATTCCGATTTTTCTTTTGTCTGTAGGACCGCTTCATTTAAATTTTTTAAAACATGGACCACACATGTTGAATGCCGACCTCTGTTGTTGAATGTTTTGAAAAAAAAAAGGTTGTTGGTTCAGGAATGCATCGTTTACAGACAAAATTGCGAAGGGTAAAAGATGCGTTCAAGGTTTGGAACAAGTATGTTTTTGGTGATGTTCAAAGGCAAGTTAAGTTGGCGGCTGATGAGGTTGAGCGCCTCCAGGCCTTGATTGATGTTGAGGGTTTGGATGCGGATTTACATGCTCAAGAGTTGCAAGCGCAACTGACCTTGACAAGAGCTATGAATTGTCAGGATCAGTTTTGGCGAGAGAAGGCTAGGAATCAGAGTTTTATTTTTGGTGACCGGAACACGACTGATAGACAATTGACAAGTGTACCAAAACTATCGAAGTAATAAAATAAGTTTGTATCCACGAGGACTGTGTTAATCTCAACTTAGCAATAAAGTTAATATCTAGAATGTGTAAATTTTATAAGTGTCTGAGGCAGTAGGTTAAATTGCATAAAATGTAAATAAACAAAAAATAAAGATTGTTTGGAAAATATAAAGAGAGATGAGATTAGGTTTTTCGAATCATCTATGTTCCCCTAATCAAGTTCCACGATAGTTAACAAATTAGTCCTAATCAATCCCTTGAGTTAGAACCCTCTTCTCAAACTACATCCCCTAATTCCTTAGGTGGTCTAGATTAGGTCTAAGTCGAAATCGTTCTCACTAAATCATGTTTATATTTGACCATGATATAAAAAGCATTAAGAACAATTGAATTGAATAAAAACTAGATTGTCATTCACAATAAATAGAGTTTCACAACAACATGTTTCAAACAAGGAATCATCTCAAACCTAATCTCGAGAAAAACTTAACAACTCATGATAAAAAGATTAAGCAATATTTAATAAAAGAAATTACAGATTTGGATCATGAGAATTCCTTGAATTTGATATGCTTAGTCCTTTGTGCATGCGCTAGTCTTCTGCCTCTTTTCCTTGTCTCGGGATCCGTGCGTTTTTTTCTTCCAAAACGTGATCCCGTCAATCCTCTTTTCTCCCTGGCGTGAATGAATTTTGTGATGTGCAGCTTGTCCTTTTATATCACACAAGTGACCTAGTTGCTTGTTCTCTTGAGTCAACATCATGATGTTTTGGTCAAAGCCCAATTAGTTTTCTTAATGCTAGCGACACCTCCATGTATTATGTGTATCAACTCAAAAATATATGCCACTATGGTATGCTTCCTGGACTCACTTTTCCTCTTTTGTTTAATTCACACCGCAAAAAGTAAACACTTTCAAATTAGGGTATCTAAAATCGTGTCACGAAATAGCCATCGTGACACATTTTAACCAATGTCGAATAAACCTCATCCTGTGTTTCAAATCGTGACACATTTTCAACAACCGTGACATGATTTTGCTTTCTTCAAAATCTTCTATTTTTCTTGCTTTCTTCGATGTTTAAGCTTGCTTGTGAACTCAAAATATCATGAAAAGACTCTAAAAATGTGAAATGACGGATTGTCATCACAACCCCAAACTTGAACCATTCCTTGTCCTTAAGGAATTTACTTGCAAAATTGACAATCGACAGTAAAATAACAATTACCTGATCAAGCGATAGTACCCAAAAGTTCAACTCCTTACTAGCTAAAGATGTGCTAGTTTGACTTGTACGCATCCACCAATTCACAACTCCACGCAAAAAAATGAATAGGGTTCACACACAGTCGGCATGCAAATCTACATATTACATACCCTTGAAAAGTTTCTAAACGTCAATCAAAATCAATATCACAACACACTTTGAGGTCTTAAAGGGTTATAACGGGGCTTAGGTGAAGATGAGATAATATTTGGATAAGTAGGCTACACAAAATTATAAGTTAGGCATTCCTACGGAAGTTAAAGCACAAAATTCAATCCAACATTCACCTTTGAAACCACAATCTTGTGAAGGTACTAGAGAATACTTGTAACTGTTGGGACAATCAAAATTAAAGTTACTCGGATTTTCAATGATTTGTCCCTTTTCATTGTATTTTTTTTTTTGATACACCATTTTTGTATGTATTGTCTTTTATGATAAAGTTCTTTCTTTGTTCTCTAGTATCCCCACCCCAAACTTAGTTGGTTGCAAATTCCAATAGCAAACCCAAACTTATTATTTAGCAACATTCTACAATGCCTAACTCAGATATAACAATTTGGGATAAATCCTAAAAGTCTCTAAGCTTGTAATGTAGTTTGTCACCGAACAAAAAGATCTAAATCTACCGGCTCAATTTAGCTAAGAAAAGGATAAAAATAACAATTAACATCAGGGTAGGCTTCAAAAGGCTCACAGGACCAAACACTTTTGCCTCAGTGTGTATATGACAAAGATCAATCGACAGTAGAGAAACAATGCAAGTTCTAGAAATGTAGATGCATGGAACACTCTTTATAAGTAAATTGGAAAAATAAAATTTGGCCATGAACCTTA
>Ga0228710_1008430_pt1 | contig 14779 bp, 18 predicted proteins | sample MedpolnodulmetaG_FD_177995 | JGI IMG/M metagenome (GOLD analysis project Ga0228710, IMG submission 177995) | Root nodule microbial communities from Medicago polymorpha collected in Santa Monica, California, United States - pink nodules | ecosystem: Host-associated > Plants > Roots > Nodule...
AAATGTTTTCCCAGTACCTCCGTAACCATATAGGAAAAAGAATCCACCTGAATCTGACACAACAGATGCAATGATTCTGTCATATACATACCTTTGTTCTGCTGTCAAGGACGTTATCATAGATGAGTGGAGTCTAGTCATTTCGTCTTGATTATAGCTCAGTTATGCTGCTATGAACCTGTTTTCATAATCATTCGCGCCTGACATCACCGGAGTTGGCATGGTGTCATAGTCTTCAAGAGATCTACAGTTCAAGTTAAGCAATCTCTCTATTTTTATGAGACATAGATTTTTCAGCATCTCATCTCCAATGTGCAGATCTGCAATCACATTCATCTTGTTAGTAATAATAGTGAAAAATCTATATTATCAAAAGACAAAATTAAAATTTAGGTAACTAACCTGGCATGTTAAGTTCTCTCCTCCTCTCATACAATATTCCATCAGCCAATAATTTCCAAGTAGCATTCCAAACATCAAATGGTTCTGTCATTGTGTTCATATTTAACCATGACACAAAAAGTTTACGAAGTTGATGACCAGAAAATAAATCACTTGCTTCTTTGATTGCATCTATAAACTCTTTATCGTCAGCTAGTAGTCCGAGTGCGTAACATGCATCCTTATACGTGTCGAGTACTACATTGTTGACTCTACGCAGACATTCATATCCTTGGCAACCACGCTGAACAGTTAGCAATATTCGCAAGTAATAAATTTGGCCAGCCCCTGGAGGAACATATATGAGTCTGCCAATACTTTGACCTTTATCCCTTGGATGCCACTTTGTTTCCGACTTTGAATAAACAAACTTAGTAGGATATTCAGAGTTGAGAAATTAGGTGAAGTTTTGTTTAATATTATTATTGATGTTGCTTGTGCTTGTGCTTGAGTATTGTTTTGTAGTTGAGAAAATGAAATATTGATGATGATTGAGAAGTACTATGAGAATTTAAATAAAATGAAGGGAGGAGTCAAAATAAAATAACGTAGAGTTGGGGTGTAAAATATAAGTTTTAAATAAGTGGGGGAGGGGAGGAGTAAAAGAATAGTGAGTAGAGGAGCATAGAATCTTAACAAGTGACAGGCCCTAATATAAATAGAAAGGTTAAGAGTTAGAATAGTCAATACTACTGAACGTGGAAAAGAAAGAAAAGAGGAGCATAGGAGGAGAAACCCCAGCGGCAGCAAGGTCAAGCCACAAACCGGAATTTCTAAGGATCCGAGGTAAGGGGGAGAATCTATTCATCTCTAGGGTTTATGTTTTTATTGTGGGGCTGTAAAGAGGTTAAGGTAGGATGTTATTGTTATGATACAATATTGTGATTAGAGATTGTCGTCGAAAGAATTAAAAATGCAATGTTGAAAGATGAGAATTGAGGAAACGAGTATAAGTTTTTGAATTGAGTTTTTAGCCTTTGTACTTGCAAAAAGTACAATAATCGTAATTAGGGTTTGTATTGTATTGGTCATGCCTTGAGAAGGCTCTCAAGGGTTGTATTTATAGCCATCTATGGGCTTGATTTGTGGTTACTTACGCAGCAAGTAACAAGGGTATTTAGGTATTTTAGGCGTGCTCTAGAAGTTTATAGAAGCAAGTAAAGGCGGTGCCTTAAGAAGGTCGCGCCTTGGGCTTCAGGGCCCTTATGGAGGGAGTTGAGGCCTCTGAGAGGGTCTAAAAGCCCTTCTAGAGGTCTTTTAGGTCCTTAGGAATATTATGACGGTCCACAACTCCCAAGCACGAGTCTTGGGACAAGGCAAATTGATTAATTTGTTTAAAAATTTTGGTTGTGCTTTGTTTAAAAAATTTGGTTGTGCTTTTGCTCATATATCGTGTATGTCCTTGGGTGTTTATCATCTGAATTCAGAGAGCCCTACTAAGATGATTCTACTTACTTTTAGAGCCCTCCAGGGAGTACATAGTTGATTTTTCTTCAATAGGTTGACCACTCACAGCCCCCAAGCACGAATCTTAGGACAAGGCAGAGTGGTCTGTAAAGGCGTGACGAGTTGGTTTTTATGGCGTTGTTGCAAGGGCGAGTTCTTGAAAAAGATACAAGGCGAGCTTTGCGTTTCATCAAGATATCTAATGGTTCAGATTTCGTGACCTTCTGATGGTTCTTGACGTGTTCGAATCATGGCTTTTTCTTCCTAGTGTCTCCACTGATTGAAGACCTCGACACATTTTTCGAGGCAACTTCAATTCTCTTCCTATTAAAGCGCAATTGTTCTTTTTCATTTCTTCATTTTTTGTTTTCACGCATTCCCTTGATTTTCCTTACCGGCAGCTTTTCGGATTTTCTTGTTCGAGACCTTGTTAATTTATCCAGGTTTTCCTTCACTTTTCCTCTTTTTGTTTATAACTTTTGAATTCCTTAGCTAGTTGTATATTTAGAAAATGGTTTTGATTGGAGAGTGCGATGATACAAGTAAAGTGATTGATCCCACTGATCTAGCTAAAAGGGATCAGTTGAAAAAGGATTGCTTGAGGCATGCCACTAGACCGAATGGTGTAATCGATTGGAGGGCATATAACCTAGGGCTTTACGGGGAACATTTGTTTATTGATTTATCTAGTGATAGTAGCGATGGTTCGGGTAGCGGTAGTGATTGTGTGTTTCTCTATGCTACCTCAGGAACAAATCCGAATGAGGAGGTTTGTCGATAGATCAGTCAATTCCAGCTGCCGTCGTCTAATTTTGAAAGCGGAGTGTCACAGTCACCAGCTTATAGCGAGTTGAAGATGACTCGTTTTGTTGATGAAGTTCGTCAGGAATATTCTCTGTACACTGATGTGCCAGATATCAAATTCTTTTAGAGTAAGCTGGATATATCCGCCACCGGGAATGAGGAAGATGTGGTGGTGCTATCATGTGATTTGGATGAAAGGGTTCGTGATCAGGAGATGGCGGGCGCCCTGGATAAGTCCTTTTTGATGTACATAGCGGTTTTGGAGGAGTTTGGAGTGAAGATCCTGTTTACGGCGTTTGAGATGGACATTTTAAAATTTTTGAACGTGGCGCCGTCTCAAATCCTCCCTAACAGTTGGGCATTCATTCGAGGTTTTGAGATTCTGTGTAGCGCCCTAAGTTTGAAACCTTCAGTTGAAGTCTTTTTTCATTTGTATGGGACCAAAGACGTTAACAAAGGAACGTGGATATCCATTAGCGCCCATCCAGGTAAGAGGCTTTTTCCCCCACATGCTTCCACTTTAAGAAAGAATGGCGAGATTCGTTTGCAAGGATACAAGGGGGGTCGGAGTTCCCATTTCGTTGGACTTATGCTCCTTTGACGGTGATGGGTTATGATTTTAAGAAAATGACACCATACGAGCAGGGTATAGTGTGCTTTTTGGAGAAATTTCCTCTTATCAACATACATGATTTGCTAGATCGAGAGGGAGATGTCGAAAGTTTGAAGGATTACTTGCGTGAGTGTCTTCAGATTAATTTTCTTGTGCTTTTGATTTTTTGTTTACGTTTTAATTGATTTGCTTTTCGTTGTTCTTTTGTGATGTAGAACTCATGTTGCCACTGACTGGCGCGAAGCGTAGGAAGTATTTTGCAGATTTGGAAAACAAGAAGGGTACAGATGGGTATGTGTCGAGTGACCCTGCGGGCGTGCAACAGTGGAAGTTGAAGAGGAAAGATCTTGCTAACAAAGAAGATGTTGAAGCTAGAGGGATGGATGTGGAGATAGATAATGTGGATGCCGTTGGTGATGGCGTTTTAAATTCACAAAATGTCTCGCCCCAACCTAAAAGAGTGAAGATGGGGAAGGGCGCTGACACTGGTCGAACGCGCTCAACTCCTGTGCGAGGCGGGAAATATGTTGGGGTGGGTAGCACTTCTCTGAATGCTCAGGCGACGAAGTCTTTCTGGCATTCTGAATTTGACTTCCGCAGGTGTGAAAGCTTTGTCTGAATTTTTTCTTTTGTTTGTAAAATTGTCTTTTCGTCTATTTGCTTAGAGTTTTTATCTTTTGTAGGTATATGGCGGAGTAGGTGCGTTTGACAGCAGTTGACGTCGACGTTGGTGTGAAGGCTAAATTCAGTGATCTTGTGGTAGATGCGGGAATGGCAGCAATCTGGATCTTGTTGATGGGGCATGCTATGGAGGCGAAGCATATGTTGTGGAGGCGAAATACAAAGAGGCTTCTGAAGACGTCGAGAAGTGGAAGCACAAAGCTACTAGTATGGAGGCGAGGCTGAAAGAGGATTTGAAGGATAAAAAGACTGCTGAGAAGGAAGTTGGAAAGATGAAACAGGCGAAGAAGGTTGTTGAATCAGAGAGGGATTCTTTGTAGGAGAAGGTAGGCGAAATTGAAGAAAAATTGGCCGCTGCTAATGCTGCTGTGGAAGAAGGGAGGGCGACGCTCGCCAAGTACTTTAATGACGACTTCAAGCGCGCCAAAGAGAAGGTTTTGCACTTCAATCTTGATGCCAAAGTGGATGAGTTTGATCCCTTCAAGATTCCGGTGGATAGGGCGTTGGAAGATGAAGAGTGATGGTGATTTGTACTTTATTTATGTTATTTTCTGCTAGTTGGATAATCTTGTAATTTAAGCGTATTCTCGTTCCTTTTGGTCCTTCAAGGGGCCTGTGACACTTTTATTTATTGGTACTGTCTTCTATAAACTGTCGGTGTTGATTTAACTCTGGATTTTAGGTGCTTTAGTTGCTTTCCTCTGAGTATGTTTTATTATGCTTGTTCTTGTAAATCGTTCGTTTCTATTTCCGTCTTGTCAAGTATGCTGCGTTTGTTTAAAATAGCCGCTTCTGTTTTGCATGATTTTTTGTAGAAAGTTGGCAGGTGAGTGAAGATGAGGTTTCTTGTCATCTTATTCGTTTTATGGCGGCTGGGGAGTTTTATATTATCCAAGAACTTCGGTGAATTCTTGTAATCGCTTGTGAACGTTGAAAAGTTTCTTTAATGGTTTTTTCATGATGTGATAATGTTTTCATTAATCTTAGTAATGAATCAAACTTTTCTGCTGATGTAGATTTTATATATTGCACGTTTTGCTATGTGGCGACTTAATATTGATGTAGGTGGTGTGATTGCTGAGTTGACTTGTGGCGTGTGTTTGTGTCTTCTCATCTATTTTAGGCTTCGTAATGCAAAGATGTGTTCAGAGCCTTTCTAAGGTTGACACTTTTAAAAAACTATTCAGAGCCACGAGGGGTTGACAAGACGTTTAGAGCCACGAGGGGGTGACGCGTTAGTTCAGAGCCACGAGGGGTTGACAGAGCGTTCAGAGCCACGGGGGGTTGACGCATTAGTTCAGAGCCACGAGGGGTTGACTTAAATTCTGTTCAGAGCCACGAGGGGTTGACAGGGCGTTCAAAGCCACGGGGGGTTGACGCTTTAGTTCAGAGCCACGAGGGGTTTACTTAAATAATGTTCAGAGCCACGAGGAGTTGACAAGGCGTTCAGAGCCACGAGGGGTTGACGCATTAGTAGAGTCATTATGTGGACTTGGGAGTAGAAACATCTTGTAGAATGGCGAGTAGAAACATGCTGTAGAATGGCAAGTAGAATATAGAAAATAGGACGCCTCGTTAAAAACCTCTGCCCTTGCAGGGGCGACCACTTGTTTCAAGACAAGAATTCCTTCTTTCATTTCTCTGGCTTTGACTTTTGAGTTGTATCGGCGAGCAGCTCTTTGTTTCGCGGAGAATTCTTTGATATGGGCATTTTCGCGTATTTCGTCGATCATATCCATGGTGCATCTCAGGCCTGTCTCATTAGCTTTCATAGAATACCATTTATTTAGAAATCAAAAGTTTTTAAATGAAACTTCGGAACCTGAAAAAAGCAAAAGGTTAGTGAAACTAAATAAGACTGCGTACCTTCCTCAGAGAAGTTGTCACGTAGCCATGTGGGTGTGTCGATTTCGAAGGGGAGCATAGTGTCAGTGCCGTAGATCATAGTAAATGGCGTTTCCTTTGTTGTTGAATGAGGTTTAGTATGATAGGACTAAAGTACCTCGTGCAGCTGCTTGGCTTAAAGGCCTTTGGCTGCCTCTAGCTTTTTCTTGATGCTGTTCAGAATGACTTTGTTGGAAGATTCTACGTGTCCATTGGCTTGGGATGGATAACGGAGACGAACTTGGTTTGGATTCCCTAATGTTTGCAAAAATCTACAACTGTTGTGTTGGTGAACTGAGTTCCATTGTCTGACACAATCTCTTTTGGTAGCCCAAAACGACATATGATTTTCTCCCAATAGAATCTCTTGATTCTTTCTGCTGTTATCTTGGCGACGACTTCTGCCTCAATCCATTTTGTGTAGTAGTCTACGCCTACTATCAGGAATTTAAGTTGTCCAGGCGCAATAGGGAAAGGTCCCACTGTGTCCACTGCCTACTTGCAGAAAGGCCAGGGTGAGAATACTGAGGTTAACTCATTTGCTGGGGCGTGTTTTTTTATCAGAGAAACGTTGACATTTGTCGCACTTTTTGACAAAATTGGCGCAGTCTTGCAGCATGATTGGCCAATAGTATCCCGCTTTGAGCAATTTGGCTGACAATGCCCGTCCGTCAATATGACTTCCGCATACTCCTTCATGAACTTCCAATAGTACCAGGTTTGTTTTGTTTTCTCCGAAACACCTGAGCATGGGTGTTGCTTTTCCCATTCTGTATAACTTTTCTGCTACCATGGTGAATTTTGACGCCCTTCTGCGAACCAAAGCTTCTTCTTCTTCATCTTTGGGGACGAAAGATCCCATCAAATACTTAATTAGGGGGGTCATCCAACCTTCATCCTCTTCTAAGATCATGTGAACGACCATTGCTTCAGTGCTTGGTTTAGAGAGTACTTCTTGTATTACTGTCCTATTGTTTCTGAGCTTCTTGGTGCTGGCGAGCTTAGCCAAAAGGTCAGCACGGGCGTTCTGTTCTCTAGGTACGAAGATGGCTTCCGAAAATTTGAAGTTATCTGCCAATTTTTATTACCTTGGCGAGGTATTTGGTGAGTTGAGTATCTTTGGTCTAGTATTCTTCGGTTATCTGACTTGTCAACTACTGAGAGTCACTTCATGCCCTAAGATTTTCTTCTCCCATCTCTTGTGCTTGATTCATTCATGCAATGATGGCTTCATATTTTGCATGATTGTTGCTAGCCTTGAATTCGAATCCAAGGGATTGCTCAGTGAGTAGATCATCTGGTCCTTCTAAAACAATTCCTGCACCGCTTCCTTTTAGTTTGGAGGATCCATCGACAGACAGGAGCCAAACGTGGGGCGCCTCTTCGTGTATCGGCGACGTGAGTTATACTAGGAAATCTTCTAAGACCTGAGATTTGATGCTTCCTCTGGGTAGGAACTGGATTTCATATTCTGATAGTTCGATTGACCATGCTACCATTCGCCCGATGAGATCTGGTTTGCCAAGCACCTGTTTGATGGAGTAGTTGGACTTGACGACTATTCGGTGGCTTTGGAAGTATGGCCGTAGTTTCATGGCTGTTATAACTACGGCGAGGGCGAGGAGTTCAATCTTTTGATATCTGAGCTCGACATGTCGAAAGACTTTGCTGATGAAATATATGGGCTTATCGCCTGTATTAGAATCTTGTACTAGCATGGAACTCATGGCGTTATTGGATATTGATAAGTACAAGAAGAGGATTGCACCTGTTGTTGGGCGGTGTACGATGGGTGGATTGGACAAGAAAGACTTTATCTTGTTGAAGGTGTCTTCGCATTCAGGTGTCCATTCAAACTTTTCTTTTTTCTTGATGGACGCGAAAAAAGAAAAAGCCTTGTCGCCGACATAGGAGAGGAAATGGGATAATTCTTCTAGCCTTCTAGTTAATTGTTGAACTTCTTTGATGTTGGCTGGACTTCGCATATTAGTTATGGCTTGGCATTTGTCTGGATTAGCCTCTATACCTCTTCTCGTTAGTAGGAATCCTAAGAATTTCCATGCTTGATCGCCAAAAGTGCATATAGCTGGGTTTAGTCGCATGCTGTATTTTCTGACCTACTGTAAGATTTCTTTTAGATCTTCTACGTGACTGTTGCCTTTCTTTGTTTTGACTACTAGGTCATCTATATAGACTTCGAGATTTCTCCAATTTGTTTGGTGAAGATTGTATCCATTGAACGTTGAAAGGTTGCACCGACGTTCTTCAGGCCGAAGGGTATCACTTCATAATGGTAATTCCTGTTGTTAGTCACGAATGTTGTCTTCGGGGCGTCCAAGGGATCCATCTTTATTTGGTTGTATCCTGAGTATGCGTCCGTAAAGTTGAGAGTTTTGAATCCCGAGGCGTTGTCAATCAAGTAATCAATGTTTGGGAGTGGATAAAGGTCTTTAGGGTACACAATGTTTAAATATGTGTAGTCTACACACATCCTCCATTTTCCGTTTGCCTTCTTAACTAAGATAGTGTTAGCCAGCCACGTGGGGTATTTGATTTCACTGATGAGCCGGGTGTCTGCCAACTTTCGCTTTCTTTGGGCCACCGGTTTGATGCCAGGGTTGATGGCGAGATGGTGGCATACTATGCTTGGATCAATTCTTGGCATGTCCGACGGTTTCCAAGCAAACAGGTCCAAGTTATTTCTGAGTAGTTGTGTTACGCGAGCTCTTCTTCTAGTTGTAGAGAGGTACCTAGCTTGGTGACTTGATGTGGTTATGGGCCTATGTGAACTTCCTTCAGATCTTCCGTAGGTTCAATGCGTTCTTCTTGATACTCTTCTCTTGGATCAAGATCGATCATGTTGATGCTTAGATGTTTGTCTTCTACACCCGCTTTCTTCTTTCCTTTATGTAACCTTAAGCTGTTGTGATAGCATTCTCTGGCTTATTTTTTTATCTCCTCAGATAGTTCCTATCTTCCCTTTCTCCAAAGGGTATTTCATGATTAGGAATCGGTTGGAGAGAAAGGCGCCAAGGAGGTTGAAAGTTGGACGCCCAATGATAATATTGTAAGCGTTAGGTGCGTTGATTAACAAGTACTTCACTCTGATTGTCCTGGCGTTTTCTCTTGTTCCGAATGTGGTTTTTAAGGTGATATGACCTCGTACGTGTACCTGCTACCCAGTAAAGGTTGTAGTTGTTCCTTTTAAAGGTTGTAGTTGTTTTGGATCTAGCCCCAATTTCTCGAAAGCGTCATAATAGAGGATTATTGGGTCGTCGTCGTGAGGGATTATTCCTTCATAATCATTTGGTGAGAAGGTAATACTCTGTTCTCGCCTTGGATCAAGTGTGTTGTCGTCAACAAACATTATTTGCCTGACATATTTGTTTCGGGACGAACTAGATTCTCCTCCTCTTGCAAAGCCTCCAGTGATGGTGTTGAGAGTGTGTCTTTCTTTTGGGTCCTCTCTATGACTCTCTTTGCTCTTTTCCTCAGCCTAGCGATGATGATCCTCGCCTCGTCCACTCTTAACATACCCCCGAAGCTTCCCGTCCTGTATAAGTTTCTTAATCTCCTTCGTGAGTTGCCAGCAGTTATCAGTGGTGTGTCCCGGATTTGATGATATTTACACCAAGCTTAAGGATCAGTGCCCATGCGGTCAACCCGAGGTTCGGGTGGATTTGGAATGAGCCTGAATTGGTAAAATTCTCGGTATATCCGTTCTGGTCTCGTATTCAACGGCGTGAAGTTGTCTATGTTGAAAATCTTCCTTTCTTGCCTTTTGAAGGTGCCTCTATCTCTAGTTGGGGCTGGATTGTAGTTTCGTCTATCTTCTATGTAATTTCCCCGTTCGTTGGCGTCCTTAGCTTTCTTTTATGCGTTACTCACCTCACCCTTGATATAAAATTCAGCTTTGGACATGATTTCGTCCATGGAGTCCGTCGGTTTCTGTGCTAGAGACTTGTTGAAGGGGCCTACTCTTAGTCCGTTTTGGAAAGAACCTACGAGCAACTCTTGGTTGGGATGCACAACCTTGATGGTGGCGTCGTTGTAGCGAGCAAGATAGCTTCTCAGAGACTAATTCAACTCCTGGCGGACGTTGAACAGGATAGTGGTTAAAACCTTTTGATGGCGGCTTGCTGAGAATTGATGGACAAGCTTCCTCATCATGTCATGGTAGCTGATCACAGAAAACCTAGGCTGGTTCATGTACCAGCAAAGGGGGGTGTCAGTCAAAGTTCCCGCCAACAATTTGAACTTGAGGGAGTCAGGTGCCATGATCACAACCATTCGGGTATTTAAAGAAGTGATGTGCTCTACCGGATCTCCTTTGCCATCGAAAGAGGACAACGATGGGGATTTGAAACCATCTGGTACGAGTGCGTTTCAAATCTCTTCTGACAGCGGTTGGGTTTGTGCTCGTCCAGCTCGCCGTGATGGGAGTCTGTCTTCTCTAGATTTTGATGTTGCTGGATAGTTTTGATTGAGGCTTGAAGGGCTTCGTTCTGCTCGAGTAGTTGAGTGATTTGGGTTTTCATCATTTCAGTTTCTTCTGGAGTAGCCATGGCGATGAAGGTTTTTTAAATCACGACGAGGGGTGCGATTTAGGGTTTCTTTTGTGAATGGTTAGGATTTCCGAATCGCAGAGGTGTTCTACGATTCAGAGGGTTTTTGGTTTAGGTTTAGGGTTTCCAAATCACGATTTGCGATTCAGAAACATGGTCAAGGTTAGTTTTAGCTCTTCCCACAGACGGTACCAACTGTACTTGCAAAAAGTACAATAATCGTAATTAGGGTTAATATTGTATTGGTCATGCCTTGAGAAGGCTCTCAAGGGTTGTATTTATAGCCCTCTACTGGCGTGATTTGTGGTTACTTAGGCAGAAAGTAACAAGGGTATTTAGGTATTTTAGGCATGCTCTAGAGGTTTTTAGAAGCAAGTAAAGTCAGTGCCTTGAGAAGGACGCGCCTTGGGCTTCAGGGCCCTTATAAAGGGCGCTGAGAGCTCCGAGAGGGTCTAAAAGCCCTTCTAAAGGTCTTTTAGGTCCTTAGGAATATTATGACGGTCCAGCCTTAAATTGAATGGGTAATCCAATAGGTTAATAAAGAATTAGTGTTTGAATGACATGGTAATCATGGGGTGAAGTTTAGGGTTGAGTTCGACGAGTTCTAGGTCGAAAATGAGGTTTCAAGAAGGTCCCCTTAAGTGAATCATTGGTTTGGGTTGTTGGTTGAGGTTTAGATGATGCTGATGTCAAGTTATCAGAAGTTGTCTGAACTTAATCACCTTCAAACTTCTCATCAGGATGCATAGTTTGAAGTGGTTTCAAAAATGGAGGTTGAAGCCAGTGATTAATATGCAGATTCTTACAAATATCAATCCTTCTTTGAGCCAAAGAACCAATCCTTTCATCTATGTATGGTGGCTCAGATGTATAAGCATCATCAGGCTTTTTAGTAGTTTTGGTGGACAGTGATGGGGCTAGGTCTTTTTCTAAGTTTGTATAGATTCTACTCAAGGGAATGTCATCTATATTGTTTATGGGTGAAGATGGGTAAAGATCTATTGTATTATTAAGAGGACAGTTAGAATTATTACCTTCTGAAGCAACAACTTCTGACTGAACAGGATATGTAATGGAATGCATTTTTCTTGAGACACGCGTAAGCTTGGGTGCTTGAACAACTTCTAAGATACAACTATCAAATAATCAACATGCTACACTAAAAACACAAAATAGATACACACTAAAATCAACAACATCAAAAATAACTAGCTAGAGGCTTCACTAATGTTAAGTATATTTTCCAAATTAAATAGCTTAGTGGCTTAGTAAAAATCAAATTTTGGGGAAAATGTGAAATAATATACATTTTAATGGCAAAAATCCTCGTAGTCATTGGTTTTAATGACAATAAACTTTTTGATAACAAAAGAAATCTTCTAAATCCTCTGATTTTCAAAACAAGAGTGCATTTTTTTTCTTTTAAAAACAACTCAAAGCCTTGAACTAAAGGATCCACGACCGTCTTTAATTTAAAATCAGAGTAAGTAAATCAGCTCGAAAGCATTTCCTATATTACGATCTGAATCAAACACCATATTTTATAAACCAATTCTATGCAATGAGTTTCCAACTTCAAATCATACACCTCAAAACATAAAATAATGTACGAGTATTCTTTATCATTTACAACAATGCCCAAACAAAAGATTAGAAAATTTATACACATAAGACTATACAAGAAAACATCTAAGTTGATCCTTAACTCTGAACTGAGATGACAGGGTACAAGATTCCCCCAATGGCATCAAGCCTGACTGTCAAACTACTACACCTCCAAATCCTTTTCTATTCCCGCAAAGCACACTCCCTATTTGGATATGGGGCAAATTCCAATCCACGAATCAATGTAAAGGGTCACGATCTAAAAACAACATAATTACAGAAATACAATATGCACAACATACATGCATGGTAAATAGCATCAAGATAGACATTCCACATACAAAGTACAATGATAGATGATATGCCTAACAAATGCAGACTATATAAGTGTGACACCTATCACGGGTCGTTACATACATGATTTCAGAATTGATCAAGCCACACATGCATACCGAAATTGATCAAGCCACACAGGATGAATAAAGCCACAAAGGCATGCACACCACAAAGGCTGTGAAATGTCATGATGCATGATTTCGGAACTGATCAAGCCGCATAGGCATTCCGAAATTCACCAAGCCACAAAGGCTACACCACAAAGGCATGCACACCACAAAGGCTATGAAATGTATGATAATGTAACACACCACAAATGCTAAATAACGCCACAAAGGCTACACCACAAAGGCATGCACACCGCAAAGGCTATATAATGCCACACAGGCTAAAGAATGCCACAAAGACTAAATAATGCCACACATGCTAAACAACGAGGATTTACAACTTTTCACATATTAGCAGACATTTAATATATTGATTCACAAATCATATGAAAGCAAAGCACATCAACATATCATAATCACATTGATAGCATACAAATTCTCATTGGGAAAACACATTCACAAATACACACAATAGCACATAAACCATCCAAGCATTTAAGTAACTATGGTGTTTCGAGAGAGTGCCCTTACTTGAGCAACACATTCCTTACAACATACAACTTTACAACTCGTAAGCATCTACAACAGGAACATCTTTCAACCATCGAGCTAAGTATCCTAGCAGATACAATAACTTAGGTAAACATTGGCTTTAAAGATCTCTACCCATCCTAGGTAAAATTCAACTCACTCGGAAATAGGATCAACTTAAATATTTCCATAAACTTAAACAAAATGTTTTCCAACACGACATTCGTCACAAAAACCCTTGAAGATACTTTAAGTCCTATCATGACCTTAAAGTTAACAAAAATATCTAAGGAAATTATTTTTCTGGAAAGACTTTTCTTTCCTAGATTTATCTTCTCAAAGCATTCTTAATATGATCACGAAGTAGTGTTTCAAAAATATTCTCAAATATTTCGGTGACACTGAATAAAATATCCTTTTATTTTTTAAACTCACCCATGAAAACATTTTTCTCAAATACTTTAAGTCTATTAAAAGGCCTTAAAGAGGTCAAAACAATTCATAAAATATTTATCATTTCCAAATGAATCCCAAATTGTTTTCCGTTTTGAAACATCTTTTCAAAACCACCCCAAAACTAAGAAAATGATTCTGACGAATTTTCGACAGAGTCTCCTTTGTGTTTACATTGTATACCAGAGCCTCTGGCTCAGTCAACCTAACACAAATTCACAGACAAAATATTTTCACAACTCAACACTTCAAACATTTAAAATTTGAATTCTGAAAGTGTCAGCAGTCACTTACAGCGAAAGCTTAGACATATATTATTTATAGAAAATCACAATAAATTCATCCATCGTCGGAACGTCGCGAACCATAGATCCATTTCGACTGTCTCAACGACGCGAATCCATTGGTCAACTCATTTTCACATTTCAGCAGTGTGAAAATGACAAAAATGCCCGTATACAGTTCAGCCCTTTCGTCGGGACAACATTTTTCAAAAACCAATCGGTTGAATCAACTTATTCACTCATCTAAGGCAATGATATCAAATAAAATTCACATTCCGTCACTTTTCTAAAAATGATAAAATTCTTAAATGGCCAGATCATCAATATTTTTGCAGATCTATATTCATACAGACTTACCCAACAACATTAATACATAACATCTTGCAAGAAAATCGAAACTCAACACCCAACACCAACGAACACTCAAAACCGAGTTTTAAAAGAGGAAAAAGGGGAGGAATACCTCATCTAATGATAGTGTATCACGCATAGGGAGGTATGATTCGTCGCTAGCTTAGTTTTGATATCTCGTTCGCGCGATTCGAACAAGGAACGATGAAGTTATGGCCAAAACAAGAAGAAGAGGGATGAGAGAGGGTGGATTACAGATTTGTTAGGAAGAGAGACAAAATTTGTGTCTTTATGAATTTTGGACTAGAAACTTACTATATACAATAGGTGGAGTGGTTCATAAATAAACCAGACTCGGTTCTCGTGGTTTAAGGCACACATAACTGATAAAGTTCTATCCTAACTCTGATGAACTTCTAACCTGTCCCAAACATCTTAGAATTGTCTCCTTATTCAAAAACCACTATTCATCTCTAATATTTTCTTTTCAGAAATTTTCTCAACTTGCAGGTATGTGTTGGAACAAGGGTGTTTCACAAGTCACTTATTGGGTTTTGACAATAACAAGGTATTAAAAATAATCAATTGGATATGCTAAACAATTTGTTCAAGTGTGCAGGATCCATAATCAAAGTACTATTCTTAGAGATTCTGATTGAACAAGTTCAAGAGCAAAGG
>Ga0228710_1008431_pt1 | contig 14778 bp, 7 predicted proteins | sample MedpolnodulmetaG_FD_177995 | JGI IMG/M metagenome (GOLD analysis project Ga0228710, IMG submission 177995) | Root nodule microbial communities from Medicago polymorpha collected in Santa Monica, California, United States - pink nodules | ecosystem: Host-associated > Plants > Roots > Nodule...
GTTAAGTGTTTTTTTATTTTAATTTAATTATAATCGATAATTGTAATTTTATGTAATTATAAAAATAAAAACAAAAATATAAAATTAAATAAGAATAAGAAATAAAAGGTGGTGGGGTAGAGTGTTAAATGAAAAAATCATTGGATTAAGAGAGAGAAAATGATGTGGAGTGTTGGTAATTGAAAAAGTGAGTGTTGACTGTTGTTGAATGGTATTAACCATTGTAAATGGTCTAAAGAATTCCATAAAAAAAGGCAATCGAATGCATTCATTTATCTTTATCCAAGGGCACTCTTTAATTTATTGTGTACGTACGTAGGACTGTGTTTGTGTGTGAAGCCAACTCAACAAGTATAAAGATTAAGGTTTTGGCAGAAAAAGACAAACAAGATCGAGAAAAATTAATGCAAGGAGAAAAAGAACATAAGACGTCGCATTCATATGGAAAAGGACAAACTATATATTTTGCCATTTTAGGCAACTTTGTCTTTGAATTTGTACTTTTTTTTAATGGAGATATGTGTACCCTTTCTGAATAAATGGATATCACTCTTTTAGAATAGGATTAAATATTTTTTGATTTCTGCTCTTCTTTCAGCAAGTTTCGTTCGCAGTCAAACTGACCAAAATACCCATGCGTTAGTTAACTAACGCAAGTGTAAAGTTAACTTGACTTAAAATTTCGTTTGTTTTACACATACGTGACTTAAATCACGCCGCATGAGTTAACTCACACATGTGTTATACCGCACGTGAGTTAACTAGTTTACATTCAATGCTGTTTAGAAGTGTCTTCACGTTGATCAATGGGGAGGCACCATGTTTACTTATTTTGGCTGCTAGTCTTTCCTAAATCCTATCTGTTACTTTCTTTTTCAACTTTTTGCTGACTCAATAGAAAAAGGCACAGACTAGAAAGTGAGTTGAATCTTCTATAATTAACATTCATAGTGCCTTGTTGGAATTACCATGATCTGATTCTATGTATTAGACAGTGAACTTTCTTAATTCACTCCCAATCTGTTCATGTTATTCACAGTTGTTACGATATAGCTTACGTTACAGGAGGAGCGGTGGTTGCAAGAGGACGAGGCGGTGGTTGCAGGAGGAGGAGGACCAAAACCCAAATTCACTATATTTGCAGGGACCAAAAACATATTTTAACCTTTAAAATATATAAATACTAGGTGTATAGGATATATATTAATTTTTTTTATAAATGATAAAATAATAATTTAGTAAATATATTTTAATGATCGAGAATGAATGAACATGCTTTAAAGTATGGTGATATATTAATTTACTTTTAAAAAAACTATATTTAATATTAGTTTATACTAAAAATAAGATAATTTTTTAGAAGTATGTGAATTCTTATAAATTTAAACTGCAAATTTTATAAATATCTTGAGGAATATTAATATAATAACTTTTACATATTTCACATATTAGTGTAACTATTTACATTTTATATATTTCACACATTTTATATTTTAGTAGTCCTTTACCACATTCTACTTATAATAGTGAGTCTGCATAATCTCTAGTTCTCCACGGGGCCGTTCTTTGGGGAGTGTAAAGAGCTCAACCGATAGTTATCCACAAGGCTGTTCTTTGGGGAGTGCAAAGAGTTCAATCGAGTTGGGTCTCCTAAAATTATGGGCTTCAAGAAAAAAATCATTGCTCAATATCCCCCACCCCCGCTCAAAAAAGAAAAATAAACATGTTTCATGTTTCAATTTCTAAGTAAAAAATCATGTTCCATGTTTCTATTTCTAAGTTAAAAAACATGTCTTTAGTAAAAATAATTGCTAATTTTGATTTAGGTGACTAATAATTATTATACGAATGTTATTTTCAATTTAAATAGAAGATTAATCTTTTAAAAAAAATGAATTATTGACACTTGATGATGTATATTGATGTTGATAAGTTGGATCAATTGAAGAATATAGAAGGAGCATGTGCATGTGGTTAGTTTGGTTATTAGGCGTAAAGATTATTCTAGCTGCTCAAGGACTTGGAAATATATTTGTACACATATTTGATTATGAATTTAATTAGTATGATATGTACAATTTTTTTCCACATGCATGTATTGATGTGTTGTCACATCAATTAATAAATATATGAAAATGCATGAGTTGTTATATTCATTGGTAAACATGACAACACCTCATTCCATGCACAAGATGGAAATTCGCAGCTTGTCAACTTGCAGCTCAAAACGCGTTCAAGAAATTTCAGTAATTCCACCAAAGTTGAGAGAAATAGATGCATTAAACTGCAAATCATTGACATCCCAATCATAAAATGTATTATTGAGGCAGGTTTTCGTCTTTGATGCTACATGTTTGAATTTTTCTTGCATCAATTAGTGTATGCTTTTTTTTCTCAAATATTTGTTTCAATAAAATTGAGTATTTCAAGTGTGATCAGACATTTCATGAAACTAGAGCCAGAAGAGTATAAGAGCGGGATACAAATTGCATATATCGTAAGATACTGATAATCATGGTCTGAAATAGTTTATATCATACATATTCTCAATGTACCTATTATCATCTTATTCTATAGTATATAATGGTGAAAATAATGGAATGGTTGATAACTTAATATGGAAGCAACTGGTTTTAACTTTATCCAAATAGACCAATCAAGGTAATCTGCATGAGAATGATTCAAAGGAAATTGTATCATATTCAGAGAAGGAAATGATTTAAAATGTTAACATATTAACATGATAAACGATCATATAATACTTCAATCACATTTAATTTATTTTAGAAAAACATGTTATATAGTCCGTAATCAAAAGATGTCCCCATATTTGTGCATTTGAAGTTACTTATACCATTTGGGAGAGACACAATAATCTTCATCTTCTCTTCCTGAGTTGCTCCTATCTTAGTCATAAACTATGCGCAACAATTGTAATCATTGTAAGATTGTGATCCGAACACCATGGAAGCACCATCCATCATATGAACAGTGATTTTTCCTCAAGTGAGATGCCATTGAATTCACCATAATTCCCTTTGACAACAAAGTGGCATGTCATTCAGAAATTAGAAAAACAAGGATATACAAAACTTGAAACCAAATTTAAATAGAGGTAGTTGTTTCATTCTTAGGTTCATAAAGTAAGTCAGTGCTTGATCTCTAACTTGTGAATACACGTGCATCAAAGTATAAGTGAACACAAAAGTATTCTATTTCAAAAAATAAATACATAGTACAATAGATATCAGTAACTAGAAATGAATCAAGAGTTATATCTCCTAATCTCAATTGTTCATTGAAGAAAGCAACAGTTTAAGTAAAATTGATTTATAAACAACTATAGTTAAATGAAATCAAATTTCTTAAAAAATATAAACAAATATATAAGTTTCATATGCTCTATGAAAATTTGTTGCAGACAACTTTGTACACTAGTGTCGGAAGACCTTTACAATCAGGACGCTGACAAAATTAATGAAACAGCTATAAGTGAACCATGTTCGATAAAATTGTGCAGAAATCCAACAAGTCTTCTAATTGAGTGGCTAGTGTGCTAAATGTGTTCCATCTGGAAGATTAAAAAAAATGCAGATATAGGTCCACAAAATTCTCCGACCAAGGCAAATTTTCCATCCCCAGGTGTATAAAAAGTTCTCAATTCCTCGAAAACATCGTTATCATCAGATGACATTCTTGTTCAGAAATACTCCTCTAAACTGTGTCCATTTTTTTGGTTTTCATACCTGATAACAAATCAAGCAAATGTTGAATCCATTGAATATGAAAAGGTGGTTCACATTATTGATGCCCATTGTTCCGAGCCAGCTCAATGGACAAATCTTAGAAAAACCTTAAAAATTGTCTGAGTGGCCCTCCCCATCTGAAAATTACAGGCATTCATGAAAAGAAAGAGGTATTGGAGAAAATGAGCTTTCATTTTACAACTGAAGCAGGAGATGTTGATCTAACAGTTAGCAAACTCGAAGATGTCGATTTCGAAAACTTGCCTGTCAAGACAGTAGGACCAGCATATATCAATCTGTAGAGAGCGGTTCACATGGGTCAGAGGACTTTTGCAGAGTGGATCGAGAGAGATATGATCAATGCATATACCTTGAGTCCTGAATCGGCATTATCACCTCTCTTTTTAGGCGCTTCACCTAAGATGGGGATGTTTCTTAATTGAATGTGAAAACTACAACCAAAACTTTTCGTGATTACTGAACAGAAATCAAATCTGAATAGATGTAATTTAATGGAGAGAATCAATCGAGCATTAGGTGGATAAGTAAAAATTGAAAATGAAGAATGTCATGAGATGGTATTAAATAATTTGTGCTAATGAAGCACTGAAACTAGAGGCTCAAGAAGTTGTATGCCATGCAAAACTTATGACGATGGTTGGTGATGATGATGATCTATTTGGCATATAAGATGCATACATCAGAGAAAAATGAGAAAATTCTTATAGGCAGCCACAGTTTCTATTTGATGCTATGTCACTATAGAGAGCCAAAATGACAAGTATGGTTTATTTTTAATATGCCGGTGCAGAATATTAACAGAGACAAGGAATTTGATTAAATCATGGTCCAGCTATGATTAGAAAACAGCAAATTTCACTGATAACAAAGTGGAATGAGATTCAATTCTTTTCTTTTTAATAATAATTTCGATCATTTCTTTCTAACCATAAAAAGTAAAACGAAAAATCACAGTTAAAGGTCATATCCTCACCTTATAATTGGTAGACACAAGTTATTCTCCCGCCTCTTTTCTCAAGTCTCATGAAAAACAGACAATTAATGCTGCTCACCTGAAAGTCACAAGAGTATCAATGAGACCCTAAGAAAGGGATTCAGAGTCACAAGAATAACAAAGAGAGGATTATATGGTGAATTAAATTAAAAAGAATTACAAGTGCAACAAGAGGCAGCGTCCACACATCCAAAGGTGAGGCCTACAGTTGGACCATGCAGGAGCTTTGTGGAAATGGAATAAACAGCCACATACTTCTGGTTGTGCGTGAGAGCAGTGGTCGTGCATTCATCTGGTCACGAATGAGAATGGATGGTAACAAAAGAGCATGGTTTCAGGTCACATGTAAGCGGTCAGAAAAACCATTGCAACATATATTGGTATCACAAACACCATGCACTGTTCAACATAAAACATAGTATCTTATGCATTATTTTTACTATTTAAGAAATTTTTTACTAATGTTTGACAAGTATAAACAGATTTGTGAATGTGGTGCACCTGGCTACAATAACATCCCATCTCATCTCAGCCACAAATCAGGAAATTGTCACATCGGGAATGTGACTAATTGTATGCCAACGCTCTCCTTCCTCCTTTTGGTACAGCTGCTTAATTAATGGACAGTCATGAATGGACAAAGTAGAAAGGGAGCTGGGTAGACCCTCTTCTGGCAATCTGTCAAGACAAGGGCAGTCTTCAATATATAGAGATTCAAGTGAAGTGAGGTGGAGAAGACCCTCGTAGTTTATTATTCTTAGATTGGAACAATTTGTTAACTCAAGAGATTTAATAGTTGATGGCAGCAGACTCTCCTCCGGAAAAGACTCCAAGATTTCAAAATCATCACTGACGTTGAATTGTTTCAGAGAATTGAGTTGGAACAAACCCCACTCCTCTCTTGAAGCCATCAATTTAGGACATCTTTCTATTCGGAGGCTGCATAGATTCGAAGGCCACTGCCTCCCAGAAAACGATTCTAGCCATGGACTATCGTACAACATGAGAGAATGAAGATTGGTGAACACGTGCAGTGCAAAAGGCAAGGAGGAAGAGTGCCAACCTGTTATAGTTAGAGTGTGAAGAGAACCACAGCTACACATATCCGAAGAGGACCATTCTAGATTTGGACCAAAGAAGTCTTCAACTTCCAACTTTTCAAGAAAGGCACTGTTAAATAGAATTTTCTCTAGGGTGGATTCAATGACCCGAGATCCACAAAGGATGACCCTTTTCAAGCTAGATGGCAATTCATTTATTAAAAGGCCATCACATCTCTTTAGTTCTAGGTCACTGATATTATCAGCCTTGGGAATTGAAGCCTGCAACTCTTGGCAATCAATAATTTCCAATTTTTGCAAAGAAGGAAGGTGTTGAGGCAGGGAACTTTTCAACTTCGGACAATGTTTTATACAAAGCTCTTGAAGCATGGGGAAACATTCAAGACATAACCATTCCTTCCATTCAGACATGTGCTCAAATCGCAAAGTTTCAAGATATTTAAATGAAACATTTGATGAATTATAGCTGCAAAACTCTGTACCAATGATTTCTATTCCATCACAGCCTGAAATGGAAAGCTTCTTGAGAGAGTGGAACTGCCCAAGTGGTGGTAACTGGGAAAAAAGTTTACATCCCAACAATTCAAGAGTAACTAAATTGGGTAAATGACAATCCCCAAGCCAGTTCGGAAAGCTACTTCCTCTGTAGTCTTTGATGGTTAGCCTCATGAGGTTTCTATTTGGTTGGAGAGCCTCTAAGACAGAGACATGTGCTTCAGTTACTGATCCATCCATTTCTCTCCATTCATCATATGACATGCTTAATTCTTCTAAATGTTCTTTACCTTCCAAATTTGCTGCCGCAGCATCAGCGGGATCAATGACATTATTTAACCCTGAAATTTGAAGCCTTCCTTGAAGATGGTTGAGTTCCGCCAACTGTTTAATGTCAAATCCGCGCTGCTCTCCCACAACAAAATCAGTCAGCATCTCAAGATTTTTTAACCTACTTATATTCGGTGGCATCTTCTTAATATGAGTGCCTTTCAGATTAAGATGACGTAAATTGATGAGTTTGCAAAAATCTGAAGGGAGCTCAGCCAATTTGAAACATTGTTCCAATAAGAGTGTCTGCAAATTATACAGCATACAAATGGAATTGGGTAAGCTTGCAATCTCAGTGTGAGAAAGGTCTAGATAGCGCAGAAGCTTTAAATTTCTTATCTCATCGGTTAGCTCTACGAGATTGCAACCAGAGAGGGACAACACCTGCAAATATTTTAGTCTTGAAAACAAATTTTTCTGTACACTGGGGCTTATCTTAAAGCGTTGGTCACCACAGCCCTGCACTTCTACCATCAGACTGTGCAGTCCCTTAATTTTATGAATATGATCTAGTTTTCTATCACCATCTTCCAAATCAAGGCAGCACCAAATGTGGCGCGTCCTTTTAGGGATTTCTTGCACATTACCATCCTCTATTCGTAAGCGGAATTCTCCTGACACTGATTTTGCTAAATCATTGACAAGATCGTTCATGATGAAGTAGTACTTACCATCCCATAATGGCATAGTTACTGATTGTTGGAAAAACGATATTGACACTAGATGATTGAAGAATTCATTACCCAACTCGTCTTCACTTTTGTCTCTTCCCCGATACTTTAGCAAGCCTTCAGCCATCCAAAGCTTGATTAACTCACTCTTCTCAAACTCATAGCCCTTCGGAAACATGGAACAATAAGCAAAACAACGCTTCAGATTGGAAGGGAAGTTAAGGTAACTCAATCTCAGTACGGGGTTAATGTTGTCCCCGTCTGATAAACGCCACATATCAGTCTCCAATATCTTAATCCATTTAGTTTCAGAGAATTGATTTTGCAAGAGCTGCCCCAATGTTTCTAGAGCTAAAGGTAACCCCCCACACTTTTCTACTATTTTCTTGCTGATCGACTCGAGATTTGGATATTCAAATATATTCTTGCCCACAAAAGCATGATGCACAAATAAACTCCAAGAGTCACTCTCCTTTAATTGATTTAAATAAAGTATCCGGGTGGATCCCATGATTGATGCTAATTCCTTATCATGCGTTGTCACGATAATCTTACTTCCAGAAGATCCATGGCTAAACGGAAGTAGTAGCTTCTCCCAACATTCCTCATTCCCTTTCTAGATATCGTCTAAAACAAGCAAGTACTTCTTGCCAGCTAGTCTCTGTTGCAATTGACGTTGGAGTATTTCCAAGTCTTCACTATACGCTTCTGATGAATGAAATTCCCTGAGAATTGATCGGGTGAGATGAACAAGATCAAAAGATTTTGAAACATAAACCCAAGCTTTAAGTTCAAATTGCTCATGTATCTTGCGGTCATTGTAAACAAGTCGGGCAAGGGTTGTCTTACCCATCCCAATCACACCCACTATACTGATTATGGGTACATTGATTTTACTGTTACTGTCTGAAAGTAAAAATTCGGTCATTTCCTCTTTCTCATGCTCCCTACCATATACCGCAGATTCATCCACGAAAGGTGCAGTTGGTAATATCCGGGGGGTGACTCTACTTCCATTACAACCAAATATGCATATTCGATGTTTCGATACAGCTCTAAATTCTCTTACCAATTTCAAGACTCCAATTTCACAATCACCACTAGTTAATTTGTTAAGTCCCAATCTATCCTTTTGATCAGCAAGAAACTCTAGGTTCTGCATCAATGCTTCAATCCTATCTTCAAATCCTCGCTTAATAAAAAGCGAAAGAAAGCGTCGCATCTTACCCCTTGGCCGTGTATCAGTAGCAATCACATCGAATAGTTGCTCTAATTCGTATACATTATGTTTGAGATCATCAAGCCAATTCTTCACGTTTCGGTGTTGGTACTCCTTCATATCTGCATCATCCAATACTTCATTGATAGAATCCAGTGTCATTTCAAGTTTTTTCACCAGCCTTTCATGGAAGTAGTCTCTGAAATCTCGAGATGCCAACCTCTCTCGAATCACTTGAAAGACAGACGAAAGAAATGCACCACCAACAACGCCTGCCATGATCTCAATTCTGATCGTGGTTCAAAGTTCAAACCTCCAGGAAGCTATCTGCAAGAATAGATGGTTATGAACTATCCTAGTTAACTGTTAAAGCGTATAATCGTAGTTGAACTCAAGTGGTTAATGAGTTTAAAGACGAATCGTTCAAGTTTAGGAATCTGAGAAGTGGAATTAAAGAAAATTATTAAGAATCTCTTCTCCAAGTTTCCCCTTTACAACACTAAAAGTCTATTTCACAATTCACAATTATAAATATTTAAAAATACTGTCTAAAATTTGTGTACTTCTATTTAGACACATACTCATAACTAATACAATTAACAGACTAACTTCTTTAACAACTCATAATTTAATAAAATCCTTAATCACATGCCTCTTGATAGGCAAAGATTATATAAAGAAGGTTGCTCGGACAACATCATTATCAATCCATCCGGTCCATATTATAAGAAAGGACATGCTTTTTATGTTTATTCACTTATTAAGTAATTGATATATCTGATTTATAACGTTGATCATATCATATACCTCGGTTATTCAATAAATTTAAATATATATATATATATATATTGTTTCTTGTAATAAAGACGAGAGACAATATTAGAAGAAAACTAAATGGGAGAGAGAAATACCTGAGTTTGTTTGAGACTGATATCGATCACTAAAAAGAGAATATAGAATGAATGAATGAAGGAAGAAGGAGGTTGTAGAAGATAAGCAAACATAAAAATGAAATGATATGTGACACTTTTAATCTTCTACCACACGTATACTACGACATAAATCTAACAATCACCATGACCATTCTTTTCATTTTCGTACTTAAATGTTTAACTAATAAATATAAATGTATCAAAATTGTGCACTATTTTTTTAAGGGAAGTCTTTGTGCACTTTATTATTTAAAATAGTCTTTAGCATTAAAATAATATTTTGATGTTAACAATAATTCTTCTATTTTATGGACTTATATGATAATAAATAAGTATTTATATGGACTAATATGAAGTATATTGAAGGACTGGTATGACAGTAGTAACGAAATATTTTAATGCGAGGAACTATTTTGATTAACGGAGTGCACAATCAATGACTATTTTGCAATTTCGATGCATTCAAGAGAATTAATTAACGGAGTGCATAATTATGAATACGAGGTAACTAATATAAAACCTATTTTATGGGATGATGAGTTTATTGCAAGGAAAATGCTAGATATCAAAAATGGATTTTCACGATGGATTCAAGAATGACATGACAAAATAATCACTAACACCCACCATCTCAGTCTTATTTATTTATTGGCTAACATTAATTTTGGGATAATTTCTTGATAAAATCTTTCTTGATATATAACATTGCTCTTATTGCAAATAACATCGTTGCAGTTAAGTACGTTTGCTCCCGAACTAAAAGTTAAGGAACGAACAACTATTAATTGTCGCTGGGATAATAAAGGTAATTTTGGGTGCGTAGAACAATTTTAGAAGTTTAAAGAGCAATACCCTTTTCATTGATATCATGACTTGTATCTTGACTTTGATTTCTACTAAAATGCAGTGAATTTACTTTCCTAAAAAAAATGTCACCGATACGTTTGATAGAAAAATGGTTTAAATGAGTTTTTTGTTTTTAGCGGCTTAAATGAGTTTTTAATCTCAATAAATATTTTAAATTTTGATTTTAGTCCCTCTAAATATATTCAATAAGTTTTGGTCCCTAGATTGTTTTTGATGAGTTGCTGTTATAGGGGCATAAAAAATATGTAATTAGAGTTATCGTATCCACAACTCGTACGATACTAATTAAACATGTTAAAAATTCTTGTTTAATGCATTCCATGTTATTAAATTCTAATTTTTTTAAGTGAACTTTTTATATTATTCTAAATATGATTGAAAAAATTCATGCAAAACTTTAAGAGCTTAAGATAAATTAAGCAAATTTAAATATATAAAGGACTAAAACTAAGTGATGGAATTTTTTTACTGGGATGCAAACGTGCTGCTTTTTGTTACGAGGACGAAAAATCAATGTTCATAGTCTGAGTTGTTGGGTATCAATGTATTGTATTGTATATGATTTGGTGTTTTGCTGCTACTATTTGTTGACAAACATGCTCTATTTATTCTGGTCTATAATAGAGGGACGAATATCATCAAAAATTCACACTCACACAATAATTATACATTTATTTATTTTTACTCAATATAAAATATGTGGCCTATATTGACATCACATCTATCAAATAATCATTTTCACCACACACTATTATTATTAAAATAAAAGGAAAGAAAAAAGCTAAAAATAATGGAATGACCAAATCAAAATCTAATTAAAGTAAAAAAATAATACAATTATGATATTTAATACGAGCAAAAAAAATGAAAAATACCAACTATTATTTTCTTTATACAAATAATTTTTTTTGGAGGGAATTATCCAAATATTTTTAGTGAGTAGGTTTACTGGGACTCATCTGTAAGTTGAATCATAATCTTGAGGTTAAGTAAACTCCTTATAAACTAGGCTCATTCAATTTATTTATTTTTTTTAAATTTATAACTTTGCACACGATAATTTTTAGGCTTTAATACAGTTCTTACCTTCAAGTTTCATAATTGTTTGATTTTGGCCCCGCAATTTTTAATTGCTCGATTTTAGCCTCTCAAGTTTACCCAGTTTTACGTTTATTCTTAATATTGTTTTTCTATTTTTCAAAAAATATATTTTCTACATAAAATATATATTTCAAAAAACTATATTTATTACTTTGATCCTATCAACTAATTATTTCATTTAGTATTTTAATTAATTTCTCATTAATTTTTGTTTCAATAAATATTTAGTTATTTTTTCAATTTCTCAATTTCCTTCTTTCTACTTTGCATAAGTATCTCTTCAAATTACATATTTAATTTGATCATATCCCCTTGATATTAAATTTAAATTTTTAATAATTTCTAATTGTTTAATTCTTAATTAATTTTTTATTAATGATAGTGACACTAATGTATAATTAATTTTAACATAATTTGTTTCTATAAATTAAATATACCTTTTTAAAAATATTCCCCTAAAAAATATATTATTTTTTGACTAAATAATTAAAAATATAAAATAAAAAAGTTAGTGGTCTGACAATTTGCCTATATTAAGATTTGGTAGGAGAACATGTGTGTTATTATAACGGAGATGAAGACTGCAAGACATTCTGCTCTCAAGGTCGCATTATTGGTTGCTCTATTCATCATCGCATCAGGTCTGAGCAAATTTTTTATACATCTCATGTTGTTATTTTTTTTTACTACATCCATCAAATCTTAATTTTACATGTCACACACAAAATATTGTTCTCACGTTCATGTATTGTTTGTGTGTAGTTATGTGCATTAAATATGTAGAAGGACGAAGAAATGGTAAGATTGTACCACAATGTGACATGAATTGTCCACCCTCCTGCGACAGTGAGGCGGCCTGTATGAATTGTTGTAATTGTATTCTAGGGGGTGCTAGTCCTACATGTGATGAAAATCAATGCACATGCATTATATATCCACCGATAATTGCAAATTGAGTTTGAGTATTGTAACGCCATGGTCATGTATACATGGTATACCTAAATAATAAAGGATTGGCATCTTTAATCTCTAGAACGATTGTAGCTTTGATGTACTCACAAATCAAATCAAATTTTAACAAGCAAAAAAAAAGACTGGCACTCACGCGACCGTGTTTTCGCTCTTTTTATTGCGCTAACGTTTAAAAATTATGAACGATGTTTTTTTTATGACATTTTGATTTTGACTAAAACTAAAAATATAAATGTTTGTTGCTTTTAAGTTATAACAAACCAAACTAACCATGATTATCTATTTCAATAACACCGATAATATAACAAAAAAATATAATCTAAATTATTTCTTTTAATGACACCAACAACGATCTTTATTATAGAAAAGGTTGTTTAAGGGTATAATTGGGATAATAAAAAAGTAAGTATAAATATACTCATCTAGTTTGTTACACTTTTTAAATGATAAAGAAAAAAACGAAACATATATATATTCATATCGTGTTTGTTACATTTGTTTAATATTTACATTTATTCTTATTTATTTGCTACATGTGTTAGTTGTATTGAAAATTGAGGATATTTTTGGAAAGGAAAAAGTCAGTCCAAAAGGGCTGAAAGGGGTAGTTTTATTTATATATAGTATAAATGATAGTTGTAAAACCATTTTGTAATAACTTTTGTAACAATTTTTTCCTCTCTTCTTATTGGACAAAAACAATAGAGAGTATGAGCGATATAATTGTCACAAAATTTATTCCAAATGATTGAACAAAAATGAGTTCTCCAAATTTATTTAAGTGTGCTTTATCATTTCAAACACACATCATGGACATCTTTGTATATGGTCATTATCCATAATAAAATTTAATATAAGAAACTCATAATTATCTTCAAAATTCATGGGTCCCAATCATAATTATCTTCAAAACTAACCGTCACCCTCCTCCTTTCCAATCCAACCTATATCCGTCGCGATGTAGATTCAGTCGTTGGTGGTGCGATGATTGACTTTGACCGTCCGCATCACTCGGCCACTAGTTTCTCTCGGCGGTTGTTTTCTCCATCGCTGGCGTTCATGGTGGTGTTAGTTTGCTGCGTTTTTGTGGTAATTTGTGATGGTTTTTGGGGGGGTTTTGTGGTGGTGGTGCAGCTAGTTTTATGTGGTGGTTTTCGGCGTAGTTCATGGTGGGTTTTTATGGTGCCGGCCAGATGGTTTGTGATTGGAGCTCGTTTCTATGGTCATTCGTGATGGAGGTTGAAGATTTGTCTCACCTTTTTGTTTATAATATGTGGAGGTTTAGCTTTGAATTGGGTGTTTGCTTTGGTGTTATTAGTGGTTAGTTTTTGTATTGGTTTTTGGTGGTAACCCTCGCTTAAGTGGTATCTTTATTGGTGTTTTCATGTCCGAGGTGTATGAATTTTCTCTTGGGTGTTCCGTCTGTTGGAACAAAATACGTTTATCAAACATTACCCTTAGAGTGGGGGAGTTTGGTAGAACAAAAATTGTTTAACATATGTCACCTTTAAGGTTTTGATGATAACAAGGTATTAAAAATTGTCAATTGGATATGCTAATATTTGTTCAAGTGTACAGGACCATAGACAAAATTTTATATCTTTAAAAGGTTTTGAAAGAACAAAAGAGAGCAAAAGAATCAACAAAAAGGAAGCTTGAAACGTCTGAAGTGAAGTGCTCCTGAAGTTCAAAGTGCTCCTGAAGTGATGACGTCATCAGAAGCAAAGTTCATCAGAAGCGCCTCATCAGAAGCAACCTCACCAGAAGCTGAAGTTCATCAGGAGCTGAAGAACTTAAAGCTTCAAGAGCTGGAATCTCTTTTAATCTTGTCTAAGAGTTGCTAAAGACGTAAAGGAGTGCAACAACGGTCTTAAGATGAAAATGGAAAACTTTGGATGCTTACTTCTTCAAGAGCGTTGAAAAAGGACAAATGTACGAACTGTACAACTACCTTCTCCACTATTTTGGTCGTGCTTTGCAACAAGACAAGGATAACAACTCTGCCTGCAGAAATGTTCCCTCATACAAGGAATGAATTTGAAATTGATCCTTCATAGGACATTACCCATATCAGGCAAAAGATCATTGGTGATCAACAAGCTTCAAACGACTATTTTATGTATGCGTGCTGGCTGTTCTCCAACGTCTCTTTCACACCACTATATAAAGGAGTGAAGGTTTTCAAGTTAAGGAGAACAACAGAATATACAGACAAGAAAACATTTCACACGCATTCAAAAGCTAGACTCTCTAAACATTTCAAAGTTCATACTCTGTTTTGTTTGCATTTCAAAGTTACTTAGAATTTCTTAAGAATAGTCCACATTTTAGAAATTCTATAGTCTCAAGAGTCTAAAGAGTCTGTAACT
>Ga0228710_1008435_pt1 | contig 14767 bp, 7 predicted proteins | sample MedpolnodulmetaG_FD_177995 | JGI IMG/M metagenome (GOLD analysis project Ga0228710, IMG submission 177995) | Root nodule microbial communities from Medicago polymorpha collected in Santa Monica, California, United States - pink nodules | ecosystem: Host-associated > Plants > Roots > Nodule...
CTTAGTAAATCTTGACAAAAAAAAAAAACTTAGTTAAATAGGCAGACAACAGTAACAAATACAACTAACATTACACCAAATTACCAGACAGGAAAACCCTCGCACTTACAAGACTCTCAACTGGGGTAAAAGGAAAAGGAACAGAAAATAACCAGACAAGCAATTCCTAGAAGGTTAAGAAGTGATTTTACCGATAACAGTCAGTACATGCAAATAAAATAACAGATAAGCTCTAAAAACTTAAGAAGAAAGTTATGTTTTCTCAAAGAATATAGAAATATGATATTTAATTTCAAGTCCTGTCTGAGCATCAGATCAGAATATTGTACAATGAGGAGTTTTATGGTAAACAAGGTAACTACTTCTTAACCTTGTTTCAAATAGGTGAGAATGTGTCAACAAATTAAATGAATTCAAAGCAAGAATCAATGTGGAAAGGAATGATGTTGGAGGTAAACATCGAGCGTGCATTGACTCAGTTCCTTCTAGGTTTCAAGACAATGAGCATCATTCTAGCAAGACACTAGTTGAAATAGCCATGCCAGAAAGATGAAAGAAAATGGGGGATGCTGGAGAAGAAAGAGATAACTATTCCGACTATTCATGTAACTTGCATTTCTGCAGATAGGAATGATTGTATTTAACATATTTAGTCCAGTAAGGCCGATACTTTGTCATGGCAATCGCTAGCCACGGCTTCATATTACCATTGTAGTGCACAACTGCTGCATTCTCTATCATTGATCGATCTACAGTTGGACTATAACCCAAACCAAGAACATGCCACGATTTATTTAGTGGATGTGTCAGCCCATAGAATGTCATTAGTCCTGGAGGTAATGTCCCCAGCTTCCAAAGCACCCTGTCTTCATTCTAGAATCAGATAAAAAAAAGCTAGGTCAGTGAAAGATTTTTCGTACTAATCTAATTGTGTGAGAATAGACAGTATGATGCAAACTAATGCTTTAATCAAAAGCTCACCATATTTTGCCATTTGTGATATATGCCAGTGATATCCTTCTTTTTCCACTCCTTGAGATCAAATACGTTCATGCCATATGCCCAACCACAAGCATTTGGATCAAAGTTTCTTGCAATATGCGGATTTGAAAAGTTAAGATATTTGTCAAAACGGTGAAAGCTTTCGCCACATGTTTCCACTGCACCATTTACTTTCCCCTGAAGATCAACTTCCCATAATCCTGTCAAATCCTTCTGAACGACGATGTCATCATCAAGAAAAAGGATTTTATCTAATTTGGGATAAACTTCTGGAAGATAGAATCTAAGATGGTTGAGCATCGAGAGATATTTCGGGTTTCTATATTTCATATTGGAAGCACCAGAAGAAAGGGTGGTTGGATGGCCAGCCTTGAAATAATACTCTTTCATTTTTGCAGATTCAAGCTGCCGCAATACAGGGCAGTAGGATGAGTTCAACCACTTAAAATCATCTACATTTTCAACATGGATTGTTGCTTTTCCAGGAGGGTTCAAAAGAAACCACATGTTCATGGCTCCAAAATTGAGTTTATCAGTAACAAGGTGGAAAACATGCTTTGAAGGATCCTGCAACATTGAACACAGGAACATAAAGACAATGAGGGTTGGTTTAATGATATCGTATTTTCTCAAATCATATATGGAGTACACATGAAAGATATTCAAATCCTACAGTCGAGGAACAAATTATTCACTGTCTATAAAAGGAAATAATGCTCATGGAACATCGGTTTTGTAAATAGATCATCTTAGTCACCTTTGCATTTGTAACAGCTGAGTTCACAACAACGGATGCAGCCAAGACATTGTCTGAAAATAGTGCATAATGATAAAGACTGGGATTCTCCAAGTTCTCGCTCCTAGGGAACTTCCTTTTTTCAGGAGGAAGGAGGTAGTAATCTATTGTGAGGCGCATAGATAAGCAATGAATTCCACTTGGAATGGTCTTGGCAGCCAACTGACTGAGGAATGTGCTTTGTTTCTTCAAGCTCCTAACTTGCTCATCAGCTGTCTGTAGCATTGCTCTCAATTTTCCAGTGACCAACTTGCTGTCATACAATTGCCCCCGTGCCTTTGACAAAACTTGGCCCATAGCCTTTATTTCTTGACGTGTACTAGAGATAATTACACTAAATTAATTAAGCAGCAAATTCAGAAAAAGGCATACAAAACGTGAATGAATACCACCTAATTCGAACCTGTGATGAAGATCTGAATCAGCAATTGCATCACCTAAAGCATGTTGACTCTCTTTGAGCCTAGACTGCAGCTCTTGCAACAGTTCAAGCTTGTTGTTCATCTGTGCAATACTCACATATACCCTAGCCATAATGATCTGGTCCCGCATAAACCGAACAGAAGAATCAGCATTTTCATTCTCAATTTCTTTTCTCCAAATGCTGTATTTACCCAGTACGGCTGACTCAACAGATCTTGAACGTTCAATAGCATCATTTTCAAGTTTTACGATTACTTCATTCTCCATCTTTACCAACTCAGCAGCACGCTTTTCCTGCCTTTTTTCTATTAATTGCTGCAGAAAATAGTTATGAAGAACATGAAAAATCCCATTCCCAAAATAAAAAACACTCAAAGTCGAAAGACAATGTTTGGTTTAAACAGAACATCATTGTCAATGCTTGGCAATTGGAAAAACAAGTTGTGTCTCAGACATGCCAAAATTCAGTAAGAATGAGAATATTTTCAATCATGTTGGAGAAAATTACGTTTTAGGCTAAATATGCTCTAAAGAAAATTATAAAATTCTAACATGTCTAAAATGTACTATGAACAAAAAGTTATTTTTAGCTAAAAGCTAATATCATTTGAGGTGGAAAACATAAGTACTGTTTACTTTCTGAAATATTTTCAGTTTTAAATTTTCTAAGATTTAAGGAGATGGAAGATTCACGTAATAAACATTTTTTATGAGAGAAGACGGAAGACTATCTGGGAGGAATGTATTGTTAGAACCAATGAAAACACTGTTGTAAAATAATATCATTTGAGGTGGAAAACATAAGTACTGTTTACTTTCTGAAATATTTTCAGTTTTAAATTTTCTAAGATTTAAGGAGATGGAAGATTCACGTAATAAACATTTTCTATGAGAGAAGACGGAAGACTATCAGAGAGGAATGTATTGTTAGAACCAATGAAAACACTGTTGTAAAATTGGTTAGACTATCTTTTCAAAAATTGTAAAATCAAATAGTGAGGAAAATACTAGAGCTATATCTTTTATGTCTATTAGTTGAAGTGAAAATGTAAACATGAAACACGGGCCCTTGCTTTTTCCTTTGTTGTTGTCAAAAATAAAAACTAAAATGGTGCAAGTTCTAACAAGAAAATGTCACAAAATGATGCTCACCCTTCGGACTTGTCGTGTAGGGCTATCAGTCCAGTGAGTAAGACCCTCTGCACAAAAAAATAGTTGGAGTGTAAATTAAGCAACAACACATGCATATTATACAGTATAGAGTGTGATACCACCTGAAGATCTTCCTTCCTTCACCTTTGGTTTTTCTTGTGTAACATGTGTTGTTGGTTGCTTTACCTTTAATTACAAAATCAAACATGAATTAACATTTGGACGCAATAAAACAATAATGGCTTTTTATACTTCTTTTAAATTCTTTTAAATACAGGAATTAAAATTTCCATGCAGAAGCACATCAGTCCAAACCTCATAGGCAGCATTTGAAGTCTCTAATCCAACAACTCTCCATGACGCAGACATATTTTTTCTAAAATTGTCAAGACTCAAAGGCCCCGTATCATCTGTGCTGGATACAATAACATCAAAAACCTAAAATATAACATTAATTAGAAAATTCTTACGTGAAAAAATTAAATGATGGATCAACTGTTTATAAGCCTGAACTTGCCTCTTTCGAAAAAGTTGATTTAAGGTCTTGCAACGCATACCATTCTCTCCATTTGGCAGCTGGCTGCAGTCAACAGTTAATTCCAGTCAAACAAAAAAGTAATCTCTAAGTGATATCCATTATTTAGTTACATAGCCAATATCGCACAAAACAAGCTACCTGTCTATTTGCAACAGCTGAAATGTCATCTTGGTCTGCACAATGCATTTCAAGTAAGTAGACCGGCTTAAACTAATAAATATGCATGTAAAGAAATACATAGCAATTGTGTTGTGTCAATTTCAGTCGTAGTAAATAGCAGTTTGTTCAAATTTCGTTACACTACAATGCTATAGCCCCAATATTTGAAAACACTTTGTACTAAATTAGCTTATCACAGAGCAATAGCGACTCTTTCAATTTTCGCTACACTACAATGCTATAACACCGCTATTTGATAACACTTATAGATTTGTTTTTCTCTTTCTCATTGAAGTGAAATAGACGGAAGAAACAGAAGATAGATGAAGCACATTTCAAGTCTATTAGCGCAAATGAGGACTGGCAAAGCCTCTCGATCATCAATTCTACAACATGGAGAAGAAAGGGCAATCTATTCTATAAAGCTCCTACCATGGAAGAATCCAGGAATGGACCCACTGTAGGTTTATAGACAGCCTTTACCTTACAATTGCAAGAGTCTAATGTCACAGCACAAAGTTGCGACCTCTAGACACATAATAGTAACTTTAATTGTTGCACCAAGGCTCCCTGTTCAATTCTAGTGCGTGTTTATGTTTTAGACTATCCAAATATCACATTGGATCCCAGCTAATACCAGTTAAGTCAAGTGAACTCGCTTAAAAGGATACAACTATTTTTTTTTTCAATTCAGAAGACTTAGACCCAAGACCTTACTTAAGAGGAACCAAACTCCTTACTTATCCACTTGGAACAACATAAGTTGATATTCCGGTCACTTAAAGAGAATAGACAAAATATTTCAATTCTTATTTCACTAATACACAGATTTTATGCCATCACAGAAGTTCCAACAGCACAAAACCCCAACAAGCAACAACAAAATTTGCTCTTCTTATCTAGAGCTGTCAACTTTAGGTGGCCTAAAATTTGGGGCCAATGGGGCCTAACAGGGGGTCCAATAAAGGGGGCTTTTCAATTTGGGGTTTTTTTGACAGCCTTATTCTTATCCACAAGTTTTCATATTACATCAAGCACATCAAATAAATATAAGCATAATATATTGTCAAATTTAAGGATAATCTTTAAAAATTAAGGACAAGCTTCAAAACCAAATGACTTTTGTTTCATTAGAAGTATAACAAAGTATATATGGTAGCGCCTATTGTGAGAAGGTGTAGAATCTTGCCTTTGATAATATCAGCAGGTGTAAAGACCTACAGATGTGCTGGTAAGGGAAGTAATTTGTAGCCTCTCATCACTCACCCCTAATTAACTACCTAAGAGATCAATACTTAATATCCCATTTCACCTTGTCTTCAATGTGAACATGATGAATACATGGGCTCACCAAAGCCCTCATCTCCTCTTGTGAAATGCGCATTTAGGACATGCCCTTATTATTAGGACTTCAATTTGAAGGTTTTTGTGGTGGCAGCTTAATGTCTCTCAGAGGTTCTAGAGTTGCACAGCCAATCTTGTTAATGATGGGCCGTATCTATCAGTCCCATCGACTGCAAAGCCAACAAATATGCAAGTTTGCCACCATGCCGTGACAAAATCCTATTGCTATTGACAGCTGCTATTCTATTTGACGTGATCTTTTGTCCCTTTATGTTTTCACCCTGAATTTTGGTCTCCACCCCCAATTAATTGTCATTCAACAACAAAGATGCTAACTGCTTGCTTACCTTTGGTGTACCCTCTGTGGACAAGTTAAATTATATTTTTCATGCAACTATGGGCCTAACAAAGAAGGATTTTATTAGCTAAAACATAAGTTTCACATTAATTTGGGCTTGGCCAATCCTTCCTTTACCGAGAATACCCTCTTCTTTTTTGTGCCCAACAGGACAACAAACTGGCCCCACGCATGGGATCACTCTTGTCTCGAAAGTTGAAACTTCAACCTCGAAGTTGTAAAACGGCAATGCACCAACCCCCCTGATTCTTTTCTTCCACCAGAGTCACACAGCCACCATGCCGGTACAAGTATTTGGTGGAGGAAGCTTGATCGACATGTTCAAGAGTTATAGCTTCACCATTTTTTAATAACTCTCCAAAGTAAAGCTTGAGTTAAACAGTTCAAGTGGAGACGACAGTGCATCTGTCCCATTCAGGACCCGCCTTCTAGATCATCGATGGTTCTTCCCTTTTCAACGTCCCAACCTTTGTGTCCACACCAACGCCCTTGGATGCTTCTACTAGGCCCCACAAAAAATATAATTGGGCTTTGTTCTCTCATCTCTTTTCCACCATTGCACAACTCATGGCAACACCTTTCACTCCATTACCTGCTTCTGTCAGTTCCTTTTCTCTGTCTCTCCTGTGTCTAGAGTCGACCGTAGTCTTTCTAACTCATATTGTTCTCCACCACCTTCGCTGCTTTGTGTTTCCTTATGTTTTCTAATTATTGACCCTTGATATTGAGAGGTTGTGAATATTGTGTTTTCACTTCTTGGGTTGTCTTTAGTTCCAAGTTTGTTTGCTTCCCAAATGTTGTTTCTTGTCTTTCTTAATTTGTACCACCCACCACTTATTCCTGGCTCTCATCTTGAACTTCGCCCCCACTTGCAACTTAGATCCAAAATCTTGAAGACAAAGTCAAGCCTCAGATTCAAATCTCTTCAGCACTGCCTTCTTCTCGGGATGCATTCTGATTCTTTTCCTCCTTTTAAGGCCATCACATACAATACCTTTATTCCCTCGGGATTCTAATGGCTACAAAATGAAAATGCTGATATACTTGGATGAGCCACCAAAATAGGAGCTTTAATACCAGTTGATAGAAACTGGATTGAATGTTAGAAGAAATGGCGTCTATTGATTGAAAATAACTATTACAGTCTATGTATTGAAAAGACTTGGTGCTCACCCACTCCAATTTCCTTACAAAACCAAAGATACCACATCTAATCTCCTTTCTATTATTTATAGCCTCCAATCTTACGCGCATAACTAAATGACTTACTAACTAACTAACTAAGAAATTACCTTTCAAGGAATCACAATAAAGGAAGGCTTTTTTTCCCATACATGACTACATCAATTTCGGTGCACCACGTATATGGATTGTAAAATGAAAGTATATTAGGAAAATACTAAAGAAAAATCTATGGGCGACACTTAAAAAGGAAGTTTAGCACTGTCAATACTACCTAGAAAATCCATCCCTGGCAGAAATTGAAGACTTAAAACATTGTGGTTAAATAGCAGCTATAGCAGCGCTAATAAGCACTATACCGTAGCGGAATTTGAACAAATTGCAATTGTTCTGAGATACGCTATTTAGTACAAACTATTGTCAAATAACGTTGCAACGGCAATACAGCCTTTTTCCTATCCGAGTAAAAATAGTGACGTCAATAACACTAACAATTTATTGATAATTACCTTATATTCTCTTAATAACCCTTCCTTCATCTAAATTCCCAATACAGCAACAATTAAATACAATAACACTTTCAAAAATCATAAATGTATAAGTTAACCCGTCTAATACAAAAGTATACCCAATCAATTAAAAAAAATACTCCATAATCATACTCAATAAAAAAAAACATTCAGCAACAAAACAAAACAAAAAAATCAAAAGTAGTATGTAGAACCGACACTTCTGATTGAAAACGTAATGACACTACATTAACCCGTGATTACATTCAATTATGTCATTTTCTTAATTCAAAAGTGCCGTGATTAGTGTTCGTGTAAGAAAAAAGTAATGAACTAACCAGCAACGTGAAAACCTCGACCGAAGAAGAAAACAACTGGCGTAAGAACACAAAGAAGAACAAAACTGAAAACAGGAAAACGAATTCCTTTGCTTCCGTTCTTAGCGAAGGAAACCCCTCGCTTTGGCGGCATTGCGTATCAAAAACCTGCAAAACAAGACGAAAATTGAGAAAAACAAAATATACACAGTAAGAGGAGAGAGAAACAACTAGAGAGAGAGAGAGAGAGAGATCGAACTTGAAAGAGATGAACGGTTGAAGTAGTTAGGGTTTCTCATCCAAACAGTGTAAGCAAAAACACTGTGTTTGAGTTCGAAGTTCCCAAAAAAATGAAAATGTGAGAGATGATTCAGAAAGAGAGGATATTCTGTGTTGTTTCTGACACTTTCTTTTTTCAGTATTTTTATTTTCTTGCAGTTTCTATCGTTTTCTATGGTGATTAATCTAATCATGTGAGGGATTATTTAAGTAATTAAATGTTTATAGTTGAGATTTCGTAATCAGATAACGGCGCTGATGATGGATACGACGTCGTTGGTCGTCGGCAAGTAAGATTATGTGGACTTATTTTGACTTGATTGCTGATTTAAATTGGATTAGCAGCTATTAATCCGCCACACCGGAAAACAGTAATTCATCACTAAGATTTTTACATTTAAAAAAATATTCATTACTAAGATTTTTGTATATTTTTTTTATGAGAGCTTGGCTCTCTAACACTCTCTCCGCTCAATTTTTTATCGGTGAAATCAATATCAATCTCATATTTTAGAAATGAACTTTATATAAAATCATGGATAATATTTGGGTGACATAGAATTAGTGACATTGATTAATCATAATATCACAATTCTGGTGAAAGAGAGAAAAAAAAGTTATATGTGACATTGTGGTTGGTTAATGTCATCAATGTCAATTCTCTATCACTCAAATGTTACCGGTAGAATCATAAGGTTCATATTGATTTCACTTAATAAAATAATAATGATTGTAAATGAGAATGTTTTAAATATTTTTCTAACTTATATACTTCGTACAAAAAAAAATATACTCTCTTTATTCTTAAAACAATTCTCATTACAAATTTTACATATATTAAGAAAAGTTGTTAGTATAATTTAATGTGTGCTTAATTCGATTGGTATGGATATTGCATAATATATACAGAGCTCGAAGTTTAAACAATAGACACTCCACTTATCCATTTTAAAAAGATGAGTTTTTAGTCATTGGACTATTTGACCAAAAAAATAGTTAGTTTGTCCATTTTGTGTGAAAATATTAATAAATTATCAATTATGTAGTGTTCAATATTCCAAAATAAATTTAGTAGGGAGTATTACTTAGAGTTATATTTAAAATCGTAGTTATTAAGGTTTATGTGGCAAACCACCATCAATGGGTGTGGATTCGAAGTCCCAAAAGAAAAAAATCACAATTTTTGTAGGGTTTAAATTCGTCATGAAGTTGTTAGAATTTATTACACAGTCATCAAGTGTCATGTAGGATGAAATGTGTCAAACCATCTAGAATTTCAAAACAATTTATGTTTGTCATTGTATATTTAAAAAAAAAAAATGGATCAAATGTCAAATTCACTATATTTGTAAGGACGAAATGCATATTTAAATCAAAACTTAAATTGCAAATTACGGAGAGAAAAATTAAAAAATAAACAAAAAGACAATATATCATTAATTAAACATGACAATTGAAGTCATCCATTTTAATTACAAACAACAACATCAACTACATGAATCATCAATATATATTGCAACAAAAAAAAATACATATCTCACATATTCTTCCGGTATTGAATATGACTTTTGCAGTCATGTATTTCAGTCACAAATAGCATCAGCAACAACATGCACAAACCACTAATATATCTTACAAAGAATATATATCTTCCTCTTTCTTCGTGTATTAAATATGAGTCTTTGAGTCATACATGTTATGTGAGAATAAATATTATATATGCTAGAAATGTAAAGTGATTGTAATTTTTAACCTTTGTTAGATATATGTATTATGTATCTATTATCTATAAAAAAAAATATAAATAATCGTATAAAATTTGTAACTTTCTATTATTCTATGCATAAATTATAAATTAATTTTTATTCAAAAAAAAAACATTACTTATTTATTTGTTCTCTCATATGTTATCCCTCTAAATATTACTTCCTCCGTCTTAAATTATATGACGTTTTGGACATTTCACACGTATTAAGAAATATAATTAATTTTGTATAGGAAAGATATATTATGAGTTGTTTTTACAAAATTGTCCTTAATAAATGATATGGGAAAGATAAATGAAAAATTGAAAGAAGATAGAGTAATATAAAAGTTAAGGATATAATAAGAAAAATATCATTAATATTTCATAGCGACATATAATTCGAGACAATTTTTTCAAAGCAACGTATAATTTAAGGCGGAGGGGGTAACATATACTACTATAATAATTTAATGCATCGATAAACATTTATATATATAATATGCATATATTAATAGAAGAAAATTGTGATTGATGTATTTTTTTTTTATACATAATTGTGATTGATGTATGTATTTGTATTACATAAACTTTTCTCTTATTTTTCTTTGTCAACAACCATGATTCAAATACCTAGAAATATCAAACAATTGATTTTTTATGTTTCATTCAATTGAGGTTATTTTGCTTCTAAATTAACAAGTAACAGGTCTCTTTTCCTTTTTAGATAAATGGCAAATTAAATCGATACTTTTTTTTTTTGAGAAAAATCGATATAATATTTGAATACTATGATTGTTTGGTGAATATACCTTCTGATCACTATTATAAACAAAAATATAACTTTTTAGATTTATTCAATAAATGATGTATGTGGTCTATATTATAAACCACATGCATTGTTTATTTAATGAATCTAAAATGTAGATTTTTGCTAATAATAGTGACAAAAAAGTGTATATTTAAAGGGTTTTTCTATCATGTGCAAATTTATACATGTTAAAAAGATAAAAAAAAAAAAAAAAATTTTGAATTGGAATTTATATATTTAATATTAAATATGTATCTTTTTCATAAATTATTGTTGTTTTTCAATAAAAAAAATTACATTTTTAATGGTTTTAACATGTGGAATATCGCACATGTTAGACAAACTCAAATTTAAATACTATTATATCAATTAAAACAAATTGAACAATCGAAAACCTTTATTTCTCTAAAAGTGTTATTCTTTTTAACTTTCTCTAACATGTTTCATACTGCCCTTAACAATATCCAAATCCTTTACTAAAGATGTGATGGTGGTATGATGAGTGGCTTGCGCTTGAGGTGTTCGAATGTCTTAGATCTGATTTGATGCAGACTAGATTTGTTTAGCTCGAAATGGTGGTTATACTTTTTTTGTAATTTGTCATAAGGTGTTGGTCGTGAATATTGTTATGTTCTAGGTCTGTTCATTCGTTAATGGTTATTGTAACTAATGATCGATTGTGTAGTTGTTGGGTCAGGTTTCCTCCCAACTTTTTGCTCTTTTTTGATTAATATATTTTTCTTTTCTTAAAAAGAGAAATTAATTATTTTTTAGAAAGAAAAAAAATAATACGGATCCTTCCAAATACTCACGAAGACGGGATGATCTGTTCATTTAGTAACAAGGGCAACTATGAAACATGATTTAATGTTGTTACAACATGACGTTGTAATAGATCTTGGTCGTCCAATCTCCAATCGGCAGTTGAAAAAGTTTTGTTGTGTACAAATGATTTTAAAACTTGAATCATGGAGGGATATTATTTGAACAGCTAAAACTTGAGATTAACCACAACATAAAACTACGTGGTTTTTTATAGCAAAAAATGATCCGAGCAACTATACCGCTATAGTCCACAATGGCTACAACACAACCACAAATGTTCTTGCTATATTTGACCCTCAATTTAGTTTGTGCATGTCCTTCTGCGTGTGACGCCTATTGTTCATGAATGAATATTATTTGAACAGACAACGTATTTGACAATGATATAAAAATACACATTTTTTAATAACTATTAATTTGACTCAGAGAGAGACTGAACAACTAAATGGTTGTTCCGTTAACCTTTTCCTTATTTATTTATGTAAGGGCGTGTATAAATATATGAACCGTACATATCACTGATTATAAATAGTGTATTTTTGTAAGTTTTTGGTCTGTTAGATACTTTGTCAAAAAAGAAAAAATCATGTTCATATAATATTACCCTTTGCATATTACTTCTCCAAACGGACCATGGCCCTCTCTCTGTTTCTGTTCATTGCTGAAGAAAACTAAATTAAATAACCCTGGGTTATGTATCCAGATAAGACTACTGCATGACAAATTTTTTTTTTTTTTTCACAAATCAAAATTGTTAACAAAGTGGAAGGAACACCACCGGACAAAGTGGAAGCATGACAAATTGTTAACAAAGTGGAAGCTCGATGCACAAGGAGTGCAAGGAACACCACCGGACAAAGTGGAAGCATGACAAATTGTTATACTATCTTTTCACTAGTTTTCCAATTGTGAACAACCGACTTTGCTTGCTCTTGTGCGATTGAATGGCCTTTATCCCTCATCAAATTCTTGTATTACTTTGTTTCATTCTGAGTAAAAGTAAATAATTTCATATACTCCTCGTTAAATTCTTCGTAAATCCTGATTATCAAAGAATTGTTTCGATTTCTTTAATATTCCACAAAAACAAATAAACAAACATCAAACACTAATTTTCACGGTTATTAATCAAACAAAAAATAGCAAAATAGAAAATAAAATTAGAAGGTATAAAACCAAATGAGAACATGGTCAATTCATGTATTGATCAAATAGAAGAAAAAATATTCATGCATAGCCATAGAAACTCATGAAGATTATGACTACAGTAGGTCGTTGCAATCAAAGCTGATTGCATTATTAAGTAAAGCATAGAGAGAAACAATCAATGAATGAAGATCTTCGCTAAGATGTCCAACGAGAGGAGAAATTGCTTCGACCACTAAAAGTGAGCCTTTTTGCTTCGCAGATAGAAGAAGGGATGATTCTTGAACAATGAACAGAAACAGAGAGGAGGAGAAAAATAAATCACTTTCTCATATTTTGGGTTTTGTTATATTAATGGGAAGAAGAAGAAGAAAAAAAAGAATGGAGAATCGGGGATTTAATCAATTGATGAAGGTGAATGAGAGAAGACTAGTGATGAAGAAAGAGAAAGAGAGGAGAGAAATGGTTCTGGCACAGACAAATTTTTGTTGTTAAACAAAGGGCACAAATTAATATCAATTGCTGCAGTTTAAATACGATTTTTTTTAACGTGGGACCAAGAAACAATATTTTTTTTTGTTGAAATCTGCTATTAAAGGTAATATTAAGGACCATATTAGAGGCTTCCAATCCAAATGTCAGATAATATAGTTAATATGTTAATAACAATTTAAATATCAGTTGTTAAAAAATATATTAAAGTCTTCAACTCTATCGTACCCGTGCGATAGCGCAGGTCAAGAGTCTAGTTTTATACTAACATTTGGTCTTCACGTGAACAAAAATATAGGGAAGAGAGCATAATGTAGTGAAAGAGAAATGATAACTGAACACACTTTTCTTGACACAATACAGACATCATGGGCATTTTGGACTTTTCAACCTTAAAACAGGGTTATTTTTGTACATCCACCACACACATCTTCTTCCTTTCTTCTTCCCTGTGTCTCTGCAGAACTCCATTCTTCCACTATCCTCTCACTACCACCGTCGTCCTCCCCCACTGTCGTCCTCACCACTCTCCTCGCCACCACCGTCGTCGATTTAAATCCGTTTCAGATCTGGAAAACGACAAGTTCATATCTCGTCTTCTCCACTGTCATTGAGATCTCGTCAACCACCGTCGTCATCTATAATTACCACCATCCTTCCAGATTTAATCTCAATCTGTCATGAACTCCTCTTGCGGAGAAATAAATCAAAGAGAACAACAGTGGTAGACGATGGTCACAGTTGAGCGATGGCCGAAGATTTGAGAGGGCAGAGCGAGTGTAACGGTAATGGTGGAGATGAGAGAAACAAAACGGTCAAGGACAGGGACTAGGAGAAGACAGAGTCTAAGTAAAAACTGAAAGGAAAAAAAAAGGAAAAATACCATATAAACATACAGTGTATGTATTGTGTTGGTTTTGTTGTGTCTATTTATCATTGCTGATAATGAAAATAGGTATATAGAGGTAAACCATTCTCTTCTCGTTTCTTTTTTGCTCTCATAACGAGTAGCCACAGAAACTAGACATAACAAATCTATCATTTTTGCTCTCTTTTCTTTTTTTCATTTCTTAGTGCTGGCCAATTGGCAATCCATCATTTTTGCAAAGAAACTGGACAATTTATAATTTGTGACATTAACAACTAAACATTCTAAAAAGTCTTTAACTCCAAAATAGACACAAATATTTGAAGACCATCATGCATGAGCAGCACAAAACATAACAAAGTTACATAGACTGATAGACATAAACTACAGAATAGCCACATCCAAGTAATCACCAATCTGCGCATTGAAAAACAAAGTCAGCAAAAGAATTTGTGAAATGCAAGCATAAATGCATAAAGAATAATTCTTTACCTCAAAACCAAGATCAGCTAAAGCCTTGCCGTCGTCTAATCTTCCAGTTCCATAAGACAATGTCTTGCCCACCTTCATAGTTCAATCAAGTAACAAAGATAGGATATTAGATTGATTCAAAATGAAAGCTATGATTCATGATTGCAACTTACAAAAGATAGGAAGGGTTAATGGTGCTTTACCTCCCTGTAATATAGGCCATTTCCAGGTTTACCCCCTGTAAAATATTTTTTTTGATTTACCCCCTGTAAAATAATTTTTTTTTCAGAAAACCCCCCTAATAGGCCATACAAAAACCAAAATTTCTGAAAAAAAAAATAAAAATTCGTT
>Ga0228710_1008436_pt1 | contig 14766 bp, 9 predicted proteins | sample MedpolnodulmetaG_FD_177995 | JGI IMG/M metagenome (GOLD analysis project Ga0228710, IMG submission 177995) | Root nodule microbial communities from Medicago polymorpha collected in Santa Monica, California, United States - pink nodules | ecosystem: Host-associated > Plants > Roots > Nodule...
CTCTTTCAGGTGTGATTGAGCATAGAAGTCTCTTGGAGTTGTCCTTGAGCAAAGAGAAGTCTCTTTCTTGTGTGATTGAGCAACTTGTAATTTGACATTACATTTTAGTGGAACTCTCCTTGGAAGTTCAAGGGGGACAAGACTACTTCCGGTTTGTGGAAGGAACCTGTATAATTGTTTGTGTTCTTTCTTCCTCTGTTCGTTTCATTTATCCGCTGCACTAAGACTCTGAACTCACTCAGACTCTGAACTACTTCAGACTCTGAACCTGAGAACAGTTTTTCAAAACGTAAGGAAGAAGTTTTCGAAAACACAATTCAACCCCCCCTTCTTGTGGTTTTTCTCACCTTCATGCTCGTTCAATGATTGTTTTAAATGAAACGACAATGGTAAAAAGGAAGCAATCGTTACTTAAAAATTCACGTTTCCTACATCTCAACATAAAAAATAAAGCTAACAACAATGTTGGTCGTGGTAAGGGTCGAGGCCGTGGTCGCGGAGGTCGATCATAACATCGACAACGGTTGCCTTTTTTGTCACATCAACACGAGTTGGGCTTTCTACCATAAGGTGCATCGTGACAACCATGGACAATGCCATCCTGATTGTGCCCAACAACAATAAATTGGCATAATCAATTTACATCTCATCGTAAGCGAGAACCTCTTGAGTCCATGCCTCAACATGCTCGTATGGCAGTCTCGGCAAAAAATAACACCCAACCATCTTATGCACCAACTGACATTCAAGTTGTAATGTATACTATATCTATGGCTCCTCATGATGATTAGTGGTTCATGGGCACCAGGGCACCTCTCACATGACTTCAAATGGAGGTAATCTCATATCTTATCCCAATATGCGCATTAATATTATTGTTGGTAGTGGTCATAATATTTTAAGAGCACTGATATTTGAACATCCATTTGAGACAACTCTTGTGACAACTTATTTTCTCTCTCTTTTCATTGGTAAAAAACAATGGAGAGAGAAAAAAGAAGAAAGAGAATAAGAGTATAATGTGAGTATGAGAGAGAAAGTTGTCACAAAGTGGTTGTATAAATATCATTTCTCATATTTTAATTATTGGTTGTGGGAATGCATTAATACCTAATCCTCATCACTCCCTGGCCTTAAACAATGTCTTACATGTAGAGCTGTCAAAACGTGCCGGTCCGTTTAGCCCGATTAATTATAGGGCTTAGGCCTTAAATATTGAGCCCGGATTTTAATAAGGTTTTTTAGCCCGGCCCTAAAAAGCCCGGTACCCGTTAGGGCTAGCCCGAACGGGCCGCAAGTAACCCGTTAGCCCGTCTAACAAAAAAAATCCTATAAATTATATATATATATTTCAAATAATTCTTTACTTAGTTGATTATCAAAGTAAAAAATAAAAGTGAAAATTCAATGAATTAACACATATAAATATAATATAAAATTATATTTACTCGTTTCGTTATTTATAATTTTAAAGATCGGATATATAAATATCTATAACCATAACGTATCTAATTAATTTAAAATTGTTTTCCTCGCCGTTTTAGTTTACGACTAGTGTACGAAAATGTTTACAATTTATTTTTATGCTAGACATTATTTAAACATATTAAAAATATTATTTATAAAAAAATTTATAGGAGTATTTTATAGTACTTTTTTTATATAAAAAAATTAATTTTTAATACGGGACGACCCGTGTAGGGCCGGGCTCGGGTAGTATATTTCAAGGCAAGGGTCGAACTCGGGTAGTATATTTCATGCCTGTTTTTCAATTGGGCTTTTTAGCCCGGTCCGATAAAACCCGAAGCCCGTTAGGGCCGCCCGTTGCAAAGTTAATTAGAAACGTTGTTTCTTTAAGAAAATTAACCATTGATAATATACTTTTGTTGAATTTGTTCACTTTAGTTTTTCTTTGATGGATTTTCAGACATAGATACTTTTTTACATAGATGTAATAGTCGGGGTGACTTTTATCTAATTTCTGCAAGACCCCACTACCAATTCCTCACCATCCACTTAGAACAGAACATCCTAACGCTCTTTTTTAAGCTCTCTTCACAGAAACAATTATGTAAAATTGAGATGAACCGGTTTACTTTGGTAAAACAGTTTAAAACCGTTGTAGACCCGGTTTATTTATCTTGGTTCAAAATTCAAATCACATTAGTAGGAACCAACCACCACATCACAGATCGATCGATCTCCATTTCCAATCACCACCGTACCGGTGAACAAAATTCCGACCATCTCTCCGATCCCTACTTCGAGAATCAATGTCTGATCAAGAAGCATCAGTCTCCACGGAAGTTTCTGGAATCAGCGAAGTAAAAGAATGGCTATCCAAAACCTTCGAAGTTGCAGGAAAACCCGTTCCTGAATTCGAATACACTCCACGCAGTGTCTCTCACTTGCACCATCTCGTTACTCTCTCTAAAGCCAAAGACGAAGCCGCTCGTCTTGTCGCTCGTGATTTTCGCCTCAAAGCCGCAGAATATCGTTCCCAAGGTAAGATAATCACTTCTATTATCACCAATTAGGGTTTGGGTTAGGGTTTGTTTCTCACTTTATCTTTCAATTTCATTTTTCAATGTAGCTGCAAGGATTAGAGAGATTCTGGAGAATGTAGGTTTGGCTCAGGAGAGTTTACCGTCCAACGTGGTTGCGTCGGCACAGGTTCTAGCAAATGTTGCTAATTTGTTGAATATAAGAGATACTGAACTTAGTAGGTTGGTTTTACTCTCTTTATTTTTGATTTTTTGTTTAGTTTTTGTGTTAAAGTTTGAATTTTTGAATTGGGTTTGTTTAGTTTTCTTGTGGCAATGGGTGATATTTCACTGAGGAAGACTGGTGTGGAGGAGAAAAGGGCTAAAGTGCATAAGGAGTCAAAGTTTCTTCTCGATTATACTAGAAAGGCTATTGCGAGGTTAACCTATTTGAAAAGGTATGTTTTTGAACTAAAAATTGAGCATTGATACATGGTAGTATTAAATAATTTGAAGAATTATACATAAGAATCAGCATATTGAAATGTAGCAAGTTTTTGTGAAAATACTACATATAAGTAAGATTACAACAAATTAGGAACTTGACATTAACCTAGATAGTTTTAATTTGTCTACCAAAAACTACAATAATGTGCTCAAGGGGGACACAAAGCTTTTGGCATACGATGTTCTTTTGTTCCTCACTAGTTTAGTATGAATCAATGTTTGTGCAGAACACTAGCCCAATTAGAAGATGAAGTAGCTCCGTGTGAGGCTCAGATGGAAAGTTGGAGCAATTACTTGAAAGTGATGGCTCAAAAAGAAAGGCAGTACGTGCAACAATGTGCCAACTATGAGGTACTGAGTTTATTTGTTCTGAGGAGGGAGATGGTGTTATTGGATTTGGTTCTTTATTTTGATGTGTTTTGAGAGTGACAGGAAAACTGCATGAATGTATTGGATGTTAGATAAAAGGCTGTAGGGTTAACTTAGCATGCAAGAGAATAGTTAGAAAAAGGGACAGAAAATGTAGGAAAAAAATATCAGTCAATGAGGAAGCGGTGAATTATCCTGTACTCATTGAACCTGTTTTTATTGCATATAACTAGAATATTGAAAAAGCAGAAGTAACTTGAACATGAGAATTAAAAAGGCATGAACAAAATATAGCAACTTTTGCAAACTTGTGTGCTTTTTTGTTTTATCTATTCATGTTACAAACTTGTATTATGCAAGATTGTGGTAGATACACTGCAATGTGGTATAATTCGTTAAGTGTATTTTAGCTGTAATTTTTGTCGGATGATGGATTTGCCAAACTTAATTGCTATACGAAAAGAGAAAACATAACACATTTTTTTAACATGCTTATTGATCTAGTTGCTGATATCTAAATCTGTCATCAAGTTGTATATTGAATTGACATTCATGTCATGGAGGTTGTTAGGGTAAAGGAATGAGGGACAACAAGCGAGGCCAACCAATTACCCAGAATTGTATTCAATTAGGAACAATTAGAGAAGCTAAGTAGTTAGCAGGAAGGTCATGTATAAATAGGATAAATTTGGATGGAAGAAGGCATATATAAATACGTGAATTTAGAAAATTTGTGTAGAAGGATGTTAAGTAAATCAGGAATTAAAAATCCATTGAATAGAGGCAGTATTATTGATGAAATTCTCAGGGAACAAAGAGTTCCACTGAGATAGAATACATAGGGGGTGTTTGTTTCACCTCTATAAATTAGATTCCCAGGAATCTAAGATGGGAATTATTTATTCCCATGTTTGGTATACATGCACACAAAAATGGTCCAAGGAATAAAACATTCCCAGTAATTTTCTTTCAACCATATTACTCTTTTCTTATTCCCAGCATGAATGGATGGGAATGATGTATTCCCGATGCTTGACACAAGTTATTTCTCAAAAGTTCATTTATATCCTTTAAATAACTGCAATGCAGACCCACCACCTGCACGTCTCTACACAATTTATGTGCCACATTTTCTATTTCTGCAGTCAAACACTTTTTTTTTCCATAAGCTTAATCAATTTTCGGTCACTTGCTTTTATTGATTGAATGTAGGTGGTGCATTTATTTATTGACTGAAGGTGTTAGAACAATAAAACACTCGTGTTATTCTCCTTCAAAAAAAAAAACACGTGTTATTTTGATAGCATTAATAAAAGTAGACATGGATAAATTGATGTATGATTAATCGAAATTGTCTAACAAATAAGGGTATTTTAAACAATAATCCTGGGATAGTTTATATTGTCGATACAATGACCAACAATAATTTAGAAAAATAAACACACATCTAGTATAGTCTATTTTACATAGTAAGGGTATTTTAATAATTACATCATTTACTTAAAAACGATTCCTGGGGTTCCAAATCAACAACCAAACACCTTTTCTAAACTTTCCTAGGAATAAAGTTTCCAATGTTATAATCCTGGGAATGCATTTTGATTCTATGAAACAAACGCCCCCATAGAATTGAAGTGGGCAGTTGCAGAATTGACTGTTACCATGGTTATCGATTTGACAGGGAATTCGAGAGCCTGTCCCTCTCCCATTTATAAGGTAGACACTGACTATACTAGTATTGCTTTCTTTACAAAAGCCCAGAAGTTTCTTGGGCAGTGTCTTTTAGTCCATTCAACTTTGTGAACATTTAAAAACTGCCATTGACGGAAATATGATAGTATTTTTTTAGTGACTAGATTCAAGAAAGAATGAGATTTGAGAATTGGAAATTGGGTAAAAGATCATAAAGTTTGAAAGTGCCACATCACCCCACATGTGTTACAATCTAATATTATTTTTTTATGAAATATGGAAATGTTTTTTAGTGGGGGGATTGCGAGGAGTAAAGTTGAATCTGAGGGAAACTTCTGAACCTACATTTGCTCAAGATTGGCTCCTTAAAATTGTCAAATTCAAGTATACTTCTATAGATTAATACTTGATAATGTTCGGTATAAAATTCTCAGGCCTGTCTTTAATCCACCAAGATCATCAAACTTAAAAAGGAAAAAAAAAAGCATTCACTCGAATGGTATTATTTTAACTTGACAGAATGCAATTCTTTACTAACATGCGTATCTAAAACAAAAGCAGACATTGCAATCAATATTAATATATACGTTACTTCTGATTTCCAAATTTGCATGCTAAGAAATAAATTGCTTTAGTCATTCAACTATCAAGATTTACATGCAGAAGTTAAATCTGTAGTTTCTGCTGCACATTATGCTTCACCTTTGATTGGACAAATTAAATTTGTAACATGAGATTATTCAGAAATCTCAGTAGGTAACCACAGTTAAATAATCTCATGGAAATATTAATTCTTTTAGGGTCTGTTTGGGAGATTGGAGGGGAGGATTTGGATAAAAAGGAAGGAGAAAGTGGAAGAAATTGAAGAATTTGGGAGAGGAGGGCTTTAGGGGTTTCATTTTTCTTCATAATTCAAAAGCCCCTAATTTGGAGGAACTCAAAAAATGTACTGGAGGAGGGTTTTGGAAGGATTAGATAAATTCTTTAAACCCAATAATTATATATTTTTTTAATTATAAGTCTTCATTTATCATTCTCTGCAAACTGACTCTCTTAAAAAAGATGGAAGATTTCTCCCTTTCCCTCTAATCCCCTCCTCTCCTTCCTCCTTCCCTCCAATCTCCCAAATAGACTCTTAGTATTTGACGGATAACATATTATAAACTGACTAAACATTATTTAAATTGTCTCTGCATTGTGATTTTTTATATTTTGGTCTTGAATTTGAATGCTGAATAACGTTTGGTGCAGACGAGGCTCAACCGTGTGGGCTATACCCCAGAGATTAGCCATAGGGTTTTGGTTGACATGGCTGAGCATAGGAAGGAGCTGGAGAGGCAAACTAAGCCCATCCTCGATACTCTAAGAAGTTACCAAGACTTGCCTCCGGTATTTCATATTTCTCATGCTTTCTGTCTGTTTTAGTTCTGGAGTAATATTAAACTTTGTTGAGATTATTCTTACATTTTGCTTGTGGGTTGGGATTATCCAGGATAAAGCTCTGGCTGCCTTAGCAATTGAAGATAAAAAAAGGCAGTATGCCGCTGCTGAGAAGCGTCTTGAAGATGTATTGCAAGCAGCCCTTTTAAATGAGGGGTGATACACTAATGTAATGTAATTTCAGAGCACATTTTTTGGGTTTGGTTTTAAGCTTCTGTTTTAAACCAGGCTTAAAATGTATACTGCCTACAACAATGATATATTGGTGCTTCAGTTGATGAATGGATTCAAAGACAGTTGATTACCACTCATATAGAAATATTGTATTGGAAATTCTGTATTTAATTTTTTGAAAGTTTAAAAAATTGTTTTTTTAAAAGCAAAAGTTATGTTTTTTTGATTTTTTAATAAGTACGTAAAGGAACATGTTAGCAAGATACTTTTATTTGCTTATAGTTATTTCATTTGGGTGGGAAGTACAGGTAAATGAGAAATGGGTAAAAAGTGTTTATAATAAAAATACAAGTCGGACAGATATACTGACCTCAATGAAATAAATTAGTGAACATGTGATGTCCATTTTGTTCAAAAAAGAAAAGAAAAAAAACATGTGATGTCCATTAACAAAATGGTAGAACATAACTCTGAGTACCCACAAAGGTCTGCAATCATAAATGCTTTCTTCTTCTCAATGAGTATCAACTTACAGCTTTAAAAAAAAGAACAGAATTCAGTTAATCTAAACCAACCCACCATAACCAAAACCTCTCGTCTCTTGCCAATCACACTAGCAAAAGGTATGGACATAATTCTTGCGGGACCACGGTGAGAGTTTTCAAGTAAAAATATTGGATATATGTTGAGATAACTCTGATAGCAAATTAATTGATTGATTAAATTTGTGGGGTTTGATAAAATTAGTGGTTAAATTAGCTGATAAATCTAAAATGATATAACAAATATAAATTTAATTAATAGGCTAGTTAAAAAATCCTTATTTTGGTCATAAATCCTTTAAAAATTTACACACATAAATAGAGGAGTTGGAGCTCAAACTTCAATCACGACATCTAACCTAATAACTTTGCAATTTTTATTGGTTGAGTTAAAGTTTGTAGACACTATTTATTCTCTTTATTGAAGGTAATTCTATATGAGTGTCGATGTAAATACATCTCTCGGTCTAAAAATTTCCAACATTATGCAAAGTTTGATAGATCATCTCTAACAAACATACATATACTTTCCTACTAGAGTTACAATGATAAAATATTGAAGACAAATGTATAACAAATGTGTTATTATTACTTTGACAAGGACTAATATTTAATTTGTATCTCCAAAACAAAATTTTCTTTTATGAATTCTTTAATAAATATTCTTTTAAAGACCAGCCTATAAATCATAAACAAATTAAAATGTGTAAAATGGCAATGTCTGATAGTCCCTATTGAAAATGGACATCCTACTCTCTAAACAGTCAATTAATCAAAAGCAAACCACATGATGTGTGGTATTGTTATTATCGATCATTCAGATCCTTGGTCCATTCCATAACTTAAGAGGATTGAACCTAGCTAGCAATATGTGTCATTTTCCTTGGTAGTTAGTTTTATTTTCTCCTTTCCCATGCCAAAACTAATAATTCCATCATTGTCAATCAATCTTAATTTAGTACATGTGAATGTGATCTTAGTTTCCACTAATAATGCAAAATCAAAATAGCATAACTTAATTGACACCAAGAATGCCAGCCAACCAGAAATGTGAACGTTGAACCGAAAGAAGGTAACTTAAGGCTCTATTTGGCTAACAATTTTTTTAAAAAGTTATAGTCTTTTTTATAAGTTACTATATTTATAAATAGTGTTTGAACTTATAACTTACTCCAAAAATAGCAAACAAAACGAAATATAAACAAAAATGATAGTTGAAAAATTGTTATATCTAGAGTAAATTTTAAATCAGATACATAAATATTTTTTTAACAACAATTTTTTTATTGATAACAGCTCCGCCCACTCAAGACGGGGCAGAGTATTTATGCAAATTACGTTCTAATTACATATTTATCTGTCGATTTAAACACAAATCTTTTTAAACATTACAAATTCAATTTAATAACATGGTTCTCAGCTCATCCACTATCAGTTTATCATCGGTTATCCGCTACTTCTTCCCATACAAGATAAATTTCATATAGAAACTCTCCTAATCATTTGCCTTGAAATGACTTATAAATTGGATCACAGTTTTTGCATAAAAAATAACACCCATCTTTAATTTTGAGAGGATAGAAGTTGGACCTAAAATTAAAATAAAAGGTGCAGAATGAGTTAGTTAGGTAGTAGCTGTTATAATCCATTAAATTCTGCCACCAAAAGTTAGAAACTCATTTTTCCAAATCAAGTCCCTCTATTTATTTACTCCAACTATATAACATACCAATCATAATAACACATATTCAATTTAACACAAACTTTCAAAATAGATCTACAAAACAAAACACATAGCTAAAACAACACAACCAAAGTCCAAAACCTATTACAAAAACCAAAATGGCTTCTACAACATTAGTAGTAGCCATTGTTTCTTTACTCTTTGCATCACTCTCATTTCATGGAGATGGAGTATCCGCTGCTTCTATGGCTCAATCACTGGCACCGGAGACCGCGCTAGCGCCGTCACCGGCAGATGATGGATGCTTGATGGCTCTAACAAACATGTCAGATTGTTTATCATTTGTTCAAGATGGGAGTAAGTTGACAAAACCAGACAAAGGATGTTGTCCTGAGTTAGCAGGGTTGATTGATGGCAACCCTATTTGTCTGTGTAAGCTGTTAGGTAGTAACACTGCCGATTCTTTTGGTATCAAGATTAATGTTAATAAAGCTCTTAAGCTTCCAACTATTTGTGGTGTTACTACTCCTCCTGTTAGTACTTGTTCAGGTAAATTTCCATGTCTTTATTATTATGAGTCTTGCTTTATAACTTCTTGTTTAAATTTTAAAACATTTTGCTAGAGTTATCTTTAACTTGTAGATCTTGTAAAAACGTTACTTGTATATATGATTTAATAAAAAAATAAATAAGATGCTATGATTTTTAAATTGTAGGTGTTATTGGAGAAATAGATTATGTCTTTCATATTTGGTGACTTGATTTATTTAGAAGATTGAATGTGATTAAAGTAAGATTACCTAGATGAGAGACAATGACGAGTTAAGAGATTTTGTTTCATTATAATAACATATTGCGGTCACATCCTCAAGTTTTTTTTTTTAAGACAAAAGGATCTTCAAGTGTCTTATTTAGTTAGCCATTTTGTCAATTATTTTGATCTTAAAATGAGTTTTTTAATCTTTAAAATTATAAATAAAAGAGATATTTAGAAATTCATTTATAATTTTGATACATTTAAGAACTATAATGACATTATATCAAACAAAACTTGAAAAAATAAATAATAATAAATCTTAATCATTCATTTTCATATTATCAATGATCATGTTCTACTATTGATAATATGAAAATCAATAATGAGATCTGGCATACCTAATAAGAGAGAAAGTTACCAATTGTTTTAACATTATTTTAACAGTTTTTATTTATTTTAAGAAAACATTATTTTAACATTTTAAATTTGTTGTCGGTACTTATTTGTAAATGCTTATTCTTAAAAGAAAAATTATGGGTTACCACTCATATACCACTCTAAATAACATTTTTTATTTATATTTCTCTTCCTTTTTACCAATGCATTTTTCTCTCATCCACTAAACAAATGTCACATAAAAATATATAATGAAAGGTTACCATATAGGGTGATCTATGTATCGTTACTCTTCTTAAAAATATTCTCCTACCATTGCTGTGGATATAATAATGGAATTGGTTAGTCAAGCTGACTTCTTAGTTGATACCGCTTTCTTTGAATTTAATAATTGTACTACTAATCATATCTAAAACAGAAAAATACATGCTAACTTTTTGAATAATTCATATGTGAACGTTAGTGCACACGTGACTCTGTTTTTTATTTTTATTTTTATTGCTTTTTTAAATATAGTAATAAACAGCTATCTGAGTTTTGTGTGATACTATTGCACATGCACCCATGTCTGTTATTAATTGTTCACATTCAAAATGACAATAACACCTCTCCACCATATTTAGTTAGCCAACCACAGCATTAATATTTCAATTACTAGTATGGTAGGGATTGTTGCCCTTTACCATTCAGCAAACAAATATTGCAATAACTAATAAGTGATGTGGGACCCCAAAATAAATAATTGTAACAACAACTCCAAATTGTTCACCTTAATTTGTCATGCCATCCTTTTTGTATTTTCTTGTTTTTAAGTAATGCATTAATTTATAGATGCACATAGTTTCTATTTGAAGAAAAAAAAAATATAGACTAGTATAGAGTGTAGTATACAAATGAAAGGTAACTAAAATGTTTATGTAAATTTACATGAACTTGGATGCAATTACATGTTGAAGACTATTTCAATATTGTTGTTTCAATTTCTTATATACTATATATATGTGTCACAGCTATTGGAATTCCTGTGTCCTTGCCTCCATCAATGAGTGGAGATGCTATGTCACCAAGTAAGTTTTCCATCAGTTAATTTATTGTTGCTATAAGCAATTATTTGAAATTATGCATTCTTCTCTTAATATATCTTGAAATTGCCTTGATCATCTATGGTAACATAAATTTGTTTGTTTGTTAAAATAATGAAGATATGGCAATGTCACCAAAAGGATTAGCCCCAAGTCCTTCAACTTCATCTGATAGTTCAGGTATGTGTCATTCTAACTAATTTTTCTCATTTTATAGTTAGAGTTTGATTTTATAACTTAAGTAAAACTCATTTGGATAACTCAACCAATTGAGCTAATGAGTAACGATCATAAATATCAATCGGTCACACAAAATATGTGCTTCTTTTGCTGTGAAAGTTTAGTACTCTCCTTATTAACTTTTATGTGCATAGAAAAAACATTTTATAAAAATTTAGATATTCAAATATAGAATTTTCCATCAACATATAGTACTAAAATTTAATATTGAGGTATTTTTCAAAATTGTGCAGGTGTTCTTAGCCCTTCTGGAAGCAAAATTGGAGGAGCCTCAAGCATTCAAGCCTCTGCTGCACTGACTTTCATTTTTGCCTTGTCCACTCTCTCTGTCACCATATTCTTCTGATTTTACATTCACATTTATCCTATGTGTCATTAGTTTCATATATATTAATTTCACTTCCTATTTGTTTATTGAGTGCTTTGCTTTAATGGATTATTACACACTTTAATTAGGACCAACATCACAACACTACCAGGCTCTTCATTCTTGGTGATGTGCTATTTATTCTTATTTTTTCTTCCCAGCTACATTCTTGCTATATAGTATGTAATAATATGTTTATTTCAATATGACATTTTATTAGTGGATGATTTGAAATATGATATTGATGATTACCGAATACTATATTATATATAAGAAAATAAAAATAAAAAATAGCAATTGCAGCATATCCGGTGACCAAATTTGAATGATTTCCAGGAGGGAGCCAAAGAGTTAACATTTATATATACTTTAAATTGATAAATACTACGATGATTTTTCTTTTTGTGAAATAGTTTAGTGACAAGAATCTCATACATTAAATGTGAAAAAAAGTAAGAAATTACATGTTCGAACATTTATCATATTCAAGGTAAGGAATCAAATTATGAATGGCTTTTGGTGTTGATGAACAATTATGCAAATGAATAAAGCTTTTTCAAATGAGTTATATATTCATTCCTTTTGTCCACTCCTTATAACGAGTTGGTTGTAGAATCAGTAGCCATTTTGCACTAAGGAATATTGAGTGAATAGTTAAATATCCTCCGAAATGGTAGGGTCATGGCAATTACCCCTCTCAAAATTGAAAATTGACATTTGAATTTTTTTAGTTATACCCTAAAAATATCCGGTTATATTCCAACTTATTTAAAATTCAATTATAATATCAAAATTACACTTGTTCATTATGCAGATTAATTTGTTGTTTTTCCTTTCTCTTTTATATGTTGTTTTCGTAATCGAGTGCAAGAGAATGATAAAGGAGATAAAAAGATGAGAGATGAGGGGGAAAGAAAGAAAAAAAGCAAAAGCATTGAAATATAGAAACCAACAAATAGAAAAGTAGAGAATGCGAAAAATGTAATAGACTGGTAAAATTGAAATTTCGAACAATACCTTCACTGTTTGTGTAACTCCTTTCCTACATAACTCAAAATCAGGTTGCATAATTATGAAGAAATGAGCAGATCAAAAAAAGAAAGAAGAATATAAATGTGAAAAAAGTTGAAGAGAGAGCAAGACCCATACAACCATGTTGGTGAAACCCTTTTCAATCTCTCTCTTTTCTCGTCTTTGCTAAGGCTCCGTTTGGTTCGAGAATTAGGAGGGGAGGGTGTTGAAACAAAGGGTGTTTCTCAAAATCACCTCTTAAGTTTTGATAATAACAAGGTATTAAAAATCATCAATTGGATATGCTAAACAATTTGTTCAAGTGTATAGGATCCAAAATCAAAGTACTATTCATAAAGATTCTGATTGAACAAGTTCAAGAGCAAAGGAATTGAAGCTTAGAGCGTTTGGAAGAATGCGTCTGAAGAAGTGCATTTGAAGAAACGGGTCTGAAGAAGAGCTCCTGAAGACACGTCATCAGAAGCAAGGTCATCAGAAGCAATGATCATCAGAAGCACCTCGCCAGAAGCTACTTCACTAGAGTTGACAAAGGACAATGTACGAAGTGTACGACCACTGACTCTGCAACCACCATCTCTGCAACTTTATCTCTACATCAAGACAAGATAACAGTAACATTGCTGCAGACGTTGTTCCTTTTGTAATGGAATGGATTTGAAATTAGTTCTTCATAGGACAACTATCAAATCAGGCAAATGATCAATGGTGAAGAATCAAAGCTTCAAACAAGACAAGTTGATGTAACGGCTAAATTCTCAACGTCTCTCAAATCCTCTATAAATAGGGATGAAGACTTAGAAAGAAAAAAAAACAGAACTAGACATTCACAAGCAAAAATGCCAATACTCTGTGCAAAACGTCGCAAACAAAACATCAACAACTTAGAGAATTCTTTCAATTGTTCATATCTTAGAATTCTTAAGTGTCTAGAAAAACAGAGTCTGTTCTGTTTCGTATTGTATTGTGAATACCTCTGATTGTATATCAAGTATTCAAAACCTTATTCAATTCTTTGTAATTGTTAAGATAAGTCTCTTTCAGTTGTGATTGAGCAAAGGAAGTCTCTTGGAGTTGTCCTTGAGCATAAAAGTCACTTTCAGGTGTGATTGAGCAATAGAAGTCTCTTGGAGTTGTCCTTGAGCAAAGAGAAGTCTATTTCTTGTGTGATTGAGCAACTTGTAATTTGACATTACATTTTAGCAGAACTCTCCTTGGAAGTGCAAGGGGGACATGACTACTTCCGGTTTGTGGAAGGAACCTGTATAATTGTTTGTGTTCTTTCTTCCTCTGTTCTTTACATTTATCCGCTGCACAAAGACCCTAAACTCACTCAGACTCTAAACTACTTCAAACTCTGAACCTGAGAACAGTTCTTCAGAACGTAACAGAAGAAGTTTTCAAAAACACAATTCAACCCCCCCTTCTTGTGGTTTTTCTCACCTTCAGAGGGAAGGGGAGGAATTTTAACGGAGGGGAGGGGAGGGGAGGGGAGATATTTTAATTAAAAACGTGTTTGGTTCGCAAGGGGAGGGGAGGGGAGCGGTAGAGATTTTAAAATTATTTTACTGTTTTACCCTTAAACTTAATTAAATAAAAGAAACTACTTGATTTTATAATTTCAGCGACCAACCAATGACAAACACACATCTAAGCTGCTTATTTTATCTCAAACTGGCTCATATATTTTTCACAACAAGACATGAACCGGTGAATTAACATTGAAAAAAAGGATCAACAAGCAATAATAAGTTGAATTAAAATAAGATAATAATAATAATAAGGCCGTTGACATCAACAAAGTAGTAGTAGAAGTGGTTTTAGATGTAACAAATAAGAGTTATAGATAATATAATAATAAAAGTTGTTAAAAAAAAAATAATAATAATAATAATTGTTATAAGAATAAGATAACCTAATAATAATAAATAATAATAAAAGTTGTTACAAGGTTAATATTGAGATTTGAAATTAATTTAAGGATAATTATGGCAATGCAATCAA
>Ga0228710_1008437_pt1 | contig 14766 bp, 6 predicted proteins | sample MedpolnodulmetaG_FD_177995 | JGI IMG/M metagenome (GOLD analysis project Ga0228710, IMG submission 177995) | Root nodule microbial communities from Medicago polymorpha collected in Santa Monica, California, United States - pink nodules | ecosystem: Host-associated > Plants > Roots > Nodule...
GTGTATATATCCAAACATAAATAGCTTATCAAGTATAAGAGCTTATGATGTAAGCTCTAATGTTATAAGCCCTAATGCTATAAGCATCTATATAAGCTGTTTATCCAAACGGGGCCTTGGACTGGAACACCATCCTCTAATTCTAATTTTTTTGTATTAAAAACATGAAATACTCGATAGGATAATGTGTTATTGTCTCCCATTTGTTTCTTTGCAAACAAAATTTACATTTACCCTATTTATGTCATTGGATTTGGACATAGTGAAATATTTTTGCTGTGAGGTACATACTTTTGCTTTCTTTATTATTTCAACTTCATTTATTTGAAGTAAAATTAACTTAATTACTTAATCCAATTAAAATACGAAATTTTCTGGCATCAAGTTGCTCGACAAGTTAAAAAAAAAGTGACTTGTACATAACGACATTCCTTGATAAAAAATAGAGAAAATTTTATTTTAAAAAAAAGGTGAGATAAGAGGTTTTGACTTAATAGAAAAATGAAAATGATAGATTCGTTGGTACAAACGTATGGTATGGTATGACAAATTGACAATATTCGTCCATCTATTAGTTTAGCTACACAAAACAAGTACAAAGTAAGTAAACTAAGAGGTTAAGTATTAATTAGAGTCATATCATCAATCTCCTGTTAAATTAATTGGTTCTATATGGTAGTTGCTTGTTTATATGTGGAGCTGAATTTTTTAATTATTGATGCATATGTAAAGTTGATAGCAATATTTGCGTCAAATTATTTAAAAAGAATACAATTTGCTCACTTTGTAGCTAATATATCGATATTTTTTTCTTTAAAAAAAAATCAATAGATATTTTTGTGGACGTGTACGGAATAATGGATTATTGCCTCATGATGAATTACACACACATATTTCTTCATAATGAATGATTTTTTTAAGAAAAAAGAAATGTATTGCAGTAGATAAATACAAATATCTTCTGATTTATTAAATAAATTGTCGAATACTATGATAAATATTTGACTTAATTGCATGATTGATTCCTTATATTTATTTTAGTTTTTAAGTTGGTCCTTTATGTTTTAAAAGTTTTAAGTTGGTCCCTTACGTTTTAAAAGTTTCAAGTTGGTCCAAAACGTTACTCACGTTGGAATAAGTTAGTCCCTTCTGTCACTTAACGTTTAAAGATTTGGGTTGACAATATGAGTGATAGAACCTTAACTTATTTAGAAAATCAGTTTAAAACATTTTTTTAATTTTTTTGGTTTTATTAAACTCAATATCATGCCGCAAAAGGGACTAACTTATTCCAACGTGAGCAACGTTTTGGACCAACTTGAAACTTTTAAAACGTAAGGGACCAACTTGAAACTTTTAAAACATAAGGGACCAACTTGAAAACTAAAATAAACATAAGGGATCAAACATGCAATTAAGCCTAAATATTTTATAATATCTAATAAAGAGATCCCAAAAATGTTTAAATCCCTTGACATAATTTGGAATGGACTAAAGTACGTAATTAACTTATTTTGTATTATTAATTTTTTTAGAACTTATATAAATCTCACTAATAATTTAGTTTATCTCTTGTAAATATTAATTATCTTAACTGTTGCCAACAAATGACAAATATATTTATTTTCTTTCAAAAAAATGACAAATATATTTAGTTTAAAAAAAATTAAATGACAAATATATTGTGTTAGTTCCTCTAAAAACACAATATATAGCGGTGACGAAAAATATGTAGTGTATTAAAACTTGCTGATATTTTTTTTTGGTCAAGTTGCTGAATTTTTTTAAAGGGACTGAAAACAAATTTTAAGATATATACCCCACTAATATTTTATAATTTGGTTAACACTTTTACCTTTTAAAATTTGAAAGCTTCAAATCAATCTATTTCTTTAAACACTTTGACGTGGATTTGCTGTTAAATATATCATGTATTACTTATTTATTTACCTTTCGTTATAGAAAGGAATATTGTTTAATAAGATTGATGTTTGTAGACGATTGAGACGTATATATAAAATGTCACCCTTCCCAACTTGGTTAAATATAAATTGATAAAAATAATTTTGTAGATTTTGTTTCTTATGATCTTAGTCAACTATAGTTGTGCCGTACTCTGTAATCTGTATAGCTAGCTTCACTGCATTTTGTAAATTGTTTTGTTTGGAGCTATTGATTTTTGTTTTAGGGACTAAATTAATCATTTATTATTTTCATTTTGTCTTTATAATACCTCGTGTACGTCACTTTATCAGTTAATAGAAGTTTTTAACGTCAGTGACTAAATTGATAACAGAAGGCTTACTACGATGACAAAACCAGTATAGAAGGCATGCCATATCTCCTTAAATCCTGTCCATTGGCATCGTTAATTTATAGTCATATACATCTGGTAAAAAAATTCAATGGATGAGATCTTATAAGAACAATTTGATTTTTTTTAAGGGATAAGGACAACTTGATAGTGGGTAGTTATTGTTTTAGTAGAAATTGTAATATTTGGGAGAGCTGGTCAATGCTAAAAATATTGAAAAAAATTGTAATTCTGAAATTGACCCAATTAAAAGAAAATTCTGAATTGGAACAACAATTAAGTGTAATAATCATCTTTGGTGTCTTTTTGTCAATCACCAATTAAGTTTTACTTTAATGTGCTTTGTTATATTTGCACACAAAGAACACACAACACACACAACCAGATCAGCGAGAAATAGCTAGGAAATTGTTTCATAGACACTATCTCCCCTTGACACTATGAGAAATAATTAAGGGGTTAATTAAGTTTTTAATCTCTAAAAATATTCACAGTTTTGTTTTTAATCTTTACAAAATAAAATTACACTTTTTAGTCTTTATAAAATTTTCCATCAGCATTTTTAGTTCCTATAAATTTTTCCATCAGCACTTTGTCCTTGTCAAAAATTTCCATCAATAGTTTTGGTCCCTAAATTGTTTAAGAAAAATGTCACAATGACTAAAAAGTGTGATTTTATTTTGTAGTGATTAAGAACAAAACTATAAATATTTATAGAGACTAAAAACTTAATTAACCCAATAATTAAATACATATAGTATAATGCCATAAAAGTGATTATAAAAGAGATAAAGATAAAATAAGGTGGTGAATACGAAAATAATTGATGTTCAAATTTTCATTGTATACCGTGCAACACTTGGATAGTGTTACATCGTTCAATGATTTCATACTCCATACATAATTTACAAAACTAACAATTAAATTGAAAGTATATACGATATAAAATAGGGTCATGTTAACCGATGTTCCAGAGCGATGATTAAACATATAAAAATAGAATTTATTACCATAAAAGAAAATTTTGTTGACTTATTTATAAATTAATTACACAATTTTCAATGTAATAATTATTATATAATTTCTTTGTTTAGTATCCTTAACTAGTGCCTCGAAGGCACCAATTAATATTTTCCTATAAAATATTTTTACATGTTTTCAATAAGGAAAATGCTAGATATCAAGAATGATTTTATCAAGAAAGATTCAAGAATGACATGGCACAATAATCACCCATAGATTTCAGTCTCATTTATTAACCTTTCATAAAAAAAAATACATAACACTCACCACCCCATGATTTCCGGCCAGACAGAGATTTTATTGGCTAACATTAATTTCAGGACAATTTCTTGATAAAATCTAAGGGTGATTATTCTACCATGTCATTCTTGAATTTTTCTTGATAAAATTTTTCTTGATGTATAGCATTCCTCTTTCAATAATCTAAATGATTAGTTGAAGCGTGTCATCGTAATTAACATCTTATGCACTTTTATTAAATGATGTTAATTTTTAGAGCAGTGTTATATAGCACCACGCCCTTTACCCCACGAATTTGTACGACAGGCACAAACAACACACAATTTGCTCTATTATTAAGCTTGGAATACTGATGCTAGTTTATCCTTTTAAAAATACAACAATAAACTAAATATACTAAAACAAAAAAGTAACCATGAGATAAACAATGATGTTGCAATCACCGTCAGAGTTGGTATCAATACAGTCCAAAACAGGGTCTTCTTCAATGGGATAAGATTAAAGTGTAAACCATTGAAAAGTTTATTTAAATATATTATATTATAGGATTGATTTGTAATATCTGGGATTCATATGTTGTAGCACACAACACCCCAAGAAGAGATACGTTTGTGACTACGTTTGTGACTTCTCATCCAATAAGAGAGAAAAATGCTGTCGTGCAACATGCACCAAAATTATGTCGTGCATTATATCATTTACCTAATTTTTATGCATATCAATAACACTTTAACTGTTTTTCTATTTTTAATAAAAATTATCTATATGTATATACTTTAACTCTAAGTTTTGTAAAATATGTATCGATTACGAAGTTATTGAACGATGCAATGCTACCAAAGTTTTACACCAATGCAATTTGTGTTTGAGTTCCATTTACTCTGTATAAAGATATGTAGCTCTCGCTTGTCTCATCACTTTTTTTTTTAATTATTCAGTTGAGAGCTGATGACAGGAAGAAAAAAAAAAGGAATGTAAAATTTCAGAGAAGTGCTAACTGCTATACACTTTAGGTATATAGTCTATTTTTTAGAAGGGTTAAATTAAAACATTTTTCAGATTAGAAAGACCAAATTAACAACCGGGGTTGGGTATTTTGAAATTGAATAGACTCATACAACGTAGGGAATTAATGTTCGAATCCTAATTATTAGAAGTATATGTATTTAATGATCGACACACCTCAAATATAGTATCCTTCTCTAACGATAACATATAAGGAAAAAAAGGAACAAATTAAAGCGCCATTAGGGGTCTGTTTGGTTCAATGGAGGGGAGAGAAAAGATTTTAATGGAGGGGATGGAAGAGGAAGGGAAATATTTTAATTATATGTTTGGTTCAAAAGAGGGAAGGAGAGAGATTTTAATTAAAAATGTGTTTGGTTCACAAGGGGAGGGGTGGAATTTTATTATTTTAATTTTTACCCTTAAACTTAATTAAATAAGGATAATAAAGTAACAAAACAATAACGATGTAATTAATAATAACACGATGTAGACGATGAAATAATGAATTACTCACGGTTCACGTTAGAGGGGACACCACTTGTGTACCATTAGGATATCAATGTTATATAACATTGGCCAATGAAGGTGTGCCACATAGCACTTCACATGCATATCTTTTCTCTTTCCTCTTTAGACCTTCATATGTGGCACACCTTAACATTGGTATTCAAATGGTACACAAGTGGTGTCCACGTTAGAGGATGTCTGATGTCTGAAGCAGCGGTTGGCGACAACAAAGTAGCATTAGGGTTGGAAAAGTGATTTTTACGGGTGACAAATAAAAGTGATGGATAATCTAATAATAAAAGTTGTTACAAAGATAATATAACATAATAATAATAAAAAATGTTACAAGATAATATAACACAATAATAATAAAAGTTTTTACAAGGATAATATAACCAAATAATAATAAATGTTGTTACAAGAATAATATTGAAATTTTAAATTAATCTAAGGATAATTTTGGCAGTACAATATAATTTGAAAGAGATAATCTCTCACCCTCTTCGAAAAACTCCAATTTGGGGGGAAGTAAAAAGTGGATCTTGATGAGATTTTGCTCCCCTCCTTTCTAAAAGTTGAACCAAACACGTCAAATTAAAAATTGTCTCTCCCCTCCCCTCTAAAATTCTCGAACCAAACAAACCCTAATTTACCAATTATTTTTTGTTTTGAACAAGAATTTACAAAAAAAAAAAATATGTTACAAAGAAACTTACGTTTTATTTTCTTGTTCATTTCATATTTTATTTTTGACACAATTTTCATCCCTTTGTTAGATTTCAATAAAACTTTTTAATTTTTTTTGTTAATAGACAAAACAATAAAATATGTAAACTTAAAAATATAACTATATTTAAGAGCTCAAAATACTCATGCCTCAAGGAAATGTTATGACACTAAAGTTATTTTGATTGTTTCTATACAAGATAGAAGTTGATATGATAATTTAAACCGAACAAACACCGTGACAAGATGGAAAAACAAAGCAGCATCCTACAACGACGACAAATAAAACAATGTCGTACTAAAACTACAAAGTCATGAAAGAGGATATCTATATCACTTATTTAAATAAAAGAGATGGATAAAAACAATTGAGAGATGATTTCAGATAAAAAATTAACCCTAAATCACATTTATTTGGCAGATAAAGAAGAAAAATTAAAGTTTACCAAATTTGATGCCGGCTCAAAAGAGGAGAAAAATTTGACTCAGAACTGATATACATTTATCATGCAGATATTTGTAGGAACCTTTCAGGATTAATATCACAAAATCACATTGATATCAACTTGAGCCTAAGAAGTGCCTAGTGGATGAATGATGATGTTTTAATATATCACTTTTACGGCATTATATTATACTCTTCGGACACTCTTTAAGTATTTTAAACTAAAAAAATATTTTTAAAAAAGTTAAATAGTTTAATTTCCAATGCATTAAATGCACAATTTTTTTTTATTTATAAAAAATTATGTTTAAGACCCTTAAAAAGTGCTCTGGAGACACTTGTTACCATTTTTTTAATACATTTTAAGTATAAATGTATTTTTTTCCGATAAACTTCAAATGAGTATTTCTAAAAAAAATAAAAAATAAATGTGTAAGTTGAATAATTTGACATTCACCAAAAAAGAGTAAAATGAAGGACTTCTAGTTCTTCATTTTTTTTTGTTTCTTTGTGTCAAGAAAGGACTTCTAGTTCTAACTAATGCAACTTTGTCAAACATAAACCACTTAAATTGACAAACGGACATTAATTGGAATGATAAAACATTTTTGCATTGCATAACGACAAGTTGGAACTTTAATAAAGGCTACCACTAACTGTAACATTTATAATCCTAATCCTACATCAAAATTGTAAATACATTTTTGGTAATATATATGTATCAAATTAATTAAGTAATGAAAAAGAAATTTGAAGATTAAAAAGACTCATTCCAAAACTAAACTAATTAAAGATATACTCTGACGAGAAGAATATTAAGAACATTTATCTTTTTAATGTTGTCGATTTCACTATTTTATATACGATCTATTCTCAAAATCAGGCGTAAATTTTAGTAAATAAAAAAATTAGTGTTAAAAAATAAAGTGTTTAATATTCATCTATTTTAAAATGTGCTTACAATTTCGATAGATCAACTATAATAATGTGAACCATTAAAAGTCCGTTTTATCCAAGGTAAATGGAGGGGAGGGAAGGAAAATAGAAATGATATTTTTAATTTAACGTGTTTGATTAAATTTTTAGAAGGGACTAGAATGGGGAAACAAAATCTTTCCTAGACCTACTTTTTGCTTTCTCTAAATTTGAGTTTTTTCGAGGAGAGGGGAGGGGGAACTCTTCAAAATTTTATTATATTGTCAATATTATTTTTAGATTATTTTAAAATTCCATAACTATCTATTATTACAATCTTTATTATTAGACTATCTATCATTGTTATTTTATACATCGATTCATACATGATTCATCGTGAGTATTCTCTTTTCGATCCTTTATCATGATCCTGTATATGGCTTTATCCTGAAAGTTACGTTTACAAAAAAAAAACCATACTCACCTCATCCACTCCGTTGAACCAAACAAACCTTTAAAGATAAAAAGTTAAAATGTATTTGATCCAAAATTGAACCGAATACATTTGAGTGTGACTTATATGTTCGACGACACTATTTTTTTTCCTTTTATATTTTTGGGCTTATAATCTACAAGTTCAACTTGCATTGGCAAAATGTCAACTCCTCTCTCTCTCTCCCTCTCTCTCTCTTAATTCATATATTAATATATATGCAACACCACTTATCAAGTTATATACTCACCTAACCCCTTTCCCCGTACGTCAACTTGTACCTCTGTACCTCCCTCTATCTTTGTTCTGGTAAGACACAACAAAATATCCAAATCTAGCTGAGACATAGAGAGAAAGTGAAGATAACAACACTCACACAAGAAAGTGAAAGAAAACCAAGAAAGTGATATATTCCATCATGAAGCTTGTTTGGTCTCCAGAAACTGCCTTAAAAGCTTACATAGACACTGTTAAATCCGTAAGCACCTTTCAACCTAAACAACAAGTAAGATCAATCACATATTCAGTTTTTTTTTTGAAACAATCAATCACATATTCATACTTGTTTTTCTTTCTTCTTTCTTTGTCCCTTTTTTGAATTCCATTTTGGTTTTCCTCTTTGTATTTTTTTGTTTTCCAATATTTCAAAATATTATATATTTTGTAACATATATCAAGAATAATCGTAACATTTCCAATATTCAACATCACGAGTAAAAATCTTATTCATCAAATTATTGTTGATATGTACAAGTAAATGATCCCCTTCAATCACATAAGTCTACGTAGTTTTCTTTCTTGAATTCGTTTTTCTGAGTAAAAGAAATCTTTCTTTATTGCTTCCCCTTTTCCATTTTCATTTCCTTCTTTGTATGATTTTTTTCTTCTTATATTTCAAATTATTAATTAGTTTCCGCAATCACATCACATAATATGTATCAAGAATAATCGTAATTAAATTTTTTGACATCAAGAATAAATCAAAATCACCATTAACACGTTGTTGTTATTTGTCTTAATTTGTATTAAAAAAATTGATGATGTTTTAATATGGTATTAATTATTTTGGATTTTTTTATTACAGTGTGAGAAATTCAAGGAATCTGGGGTAGCTGAGCTTCTATCATCCATGGCAGCCGGATGGAACGCCAAATTCATCGTAGAATGTTATTCCCACGGCGGTCCAATAGCCGCAAGTGTTGGCCTAGCAGTTGCTGCTCGCAACACCGGTGCAAGACATGTGTGCATAGTCCCAGATGAAGGGTCAAGATTGCAATACACAAAAGCCCTAGCCGAGATGGGTGTAACCCCGCCACCGGAGATAGTTCACGGTGAAGCACAGACTGTGATCAAAAGTCTTGATGGGTTGGATTTTCTTGTGGTGGATTGTAGGCTTAGGGATTTTGCTAGGGTTCTTAAGGTTGCAAAGGTGAGTGCTAGAGGGGCAGTTTTGGCATGTAAAAATGCATGGCAAAGGTCAAATGTTTCTTGGTTTAAATGGAACATGGTTCTTGAAAGAGGCACACGTGTGGTTAGATCGGTTTTTTTGCCTGTTGGAAAGGGTTTGGATATTGCTTACATAGGAAGTAGAATTGGTGGTGGTGCAGCTTCAAGTAGTGCTTCAAAGGGTACTCCTAGCCGTTGGATCAAACTCATAGATCAAAAATCAGGAGAAGAACATCTTTATAGAGAGTGATATGTTTAATTTTTAATCTTATTATTTAACAGTTAAGGGTCGTATTGTACGTTATATATGTGAATATAATATAAATAAAATATAGGAATATGCTTATTGATGAAGCATATAATTTTGTAAAATATTTAGTGTGACATGAGTTTAGAGATCAAGTTTCTGACTTGGTTTGAGATTAATGTTGAGATGAAGAGAAAACTGTTTAGACAACTCATATTTTGTGAATTGACTTTTAATTAAATAAAATTAGTCACACATCTGGCATCACTAATAATTAGGGACAAGAATAGAGACAAATTTTGTCTTTTTCCATCTCTAAATTTTATCACTTTCAATTTATTTATTTATTTATGATTTATAAGAATAGGGACACATTGTCCGTCTAAAATAATAGTTTTACATATTAAAACACTTCTTTTTTATGGTAATAACACTTTACTATACCACTTTATATCAATAACTTAATATTAGGTTACAAGACTAGAGTAACGTTTTCCTCAAGAAAAAAAAGAGTAGAGTAACGTTTTAGAATGATAAATTCTCTTATTCAAATGTATTCGTAAGAGTTTATTTACACCGATGAATATGATGCATCCTCTTTAAACTCACAATTTATGTAGAGCAAAAAATAATATAAAACTTTTTTTTTTGAAGGAAAAATAATATAAAACTTTTTTTTTGAAGGAAAAATAATATAAAACTTGATCATTGCATGAATGTATGTTTTTCCTAATTGATCAAAAGAATTCAAAATATAGATATAGATAGAACGCCAATTAAAAAGTGTGGATATGTGCATGCTTTTGTTACACAAGAAAAATATTTGAGGCTTGTTTATACTATTTATAGGTCTAGCCTATATGATGTACTATTTATTCAAGCAAAGTGTCATATAATTGTGCTCCCATTTCATTTGATGATATGTTTCGCTGTTAAAAAGAATATAGACAAAGAACCAAATTGCCAAATTGCTTTAAAAAAAATCGTTGATATATGCTTTTGATGCAAATGAAAAATGTGCTGGTGGGTGTATTATTATTATTATTATTATTATTATAAAATTATTGTGTAAAGTATAAGCTTTGTCCTTGTGATTAGTTTAATGCAATGCACAGTTTTTGTCTATCAAATTTTATAGCAAGTAATTTTGTAGAAGTTTGACTTCATTGAGATAGTACTTATTAAATTGTTTGTTTTTTTATATTGCTTAATTAAGCATATGGTCATTGGCCGGTTGCTTAATTATATAGTGAAATTGAAACTATTGGCGGCGGGTTGCACTGGTTTATGTATAAAAGTATAAGGTAAGATCCACACGGTCACAATCGAGGGCTTTACATCCGTTAGCCAAAATTGTCTTTTTGTGCTATTCCTTGACCAAGTTTATTAGGAGACGAAAATCTTAATTGATGCAATGCAAACTAATGTATCAATTACTAACTTATAATATGGTGTGACATACTATTATGTACGTTTTTTTTCCTAATGCAACATCAACGAGCAGTTCTCATAATGTGATGTATTTCATTGACCATCTTCTCCCCTCCATTAAAATCCATCTCCTCCCCTCCTCTCCGTTGAACCAAACATACCTTTTAGAATACGACATTTCCATTTACACAAGAATGCCACATTAAATTTTTCAATACATTTTACACTCAATCCACCCTCTTCCTTTCTTTTGCATACATCAACCCATTTTATGAGAATAAGTTTTATGATTCTTGTTTTTGTTTTAGTGCTTACTCATCACGACGAATTGTCACTGGCCACTACTTTGACTACCACTGACCACCACCTATCACCATTAACAATCATCGACCACCACTACATCCATCTCTAATCATCTGCGACAACCTCTCTCCATTGTCGATTATTGCTCCGACCAACAACCACATACCACAAATTCAACAACCATCACCCACCACTCTAACTCTAATGATCACCGTTCTAAACACCATTGACCACCACTCTACCTACAACCTACCATCACTCTAATCGCCATATTAAACCACTGCGCCCACCTTGTTGCTAATGACCACTCTGTCTTCCATTTGCTACTACATCTGACAAACATCACTTTCAACCACTATTATTATAATTACTAGCAAAAAGACGGGCACTCACGCACCCGTCTTTTTGCTCTTTTTATTTCGCTAACGCGTGTAAATTACAAACGATATTCTATATAAATTTTTTGATATAGATTAAAATGATAACTATAGATATTTGTGAATTTTAAACGTAACAAACTCAACATACCATTTGTCAAAAAAATTGTAACAAACTCAACAAACCATATTTATCTTTTTCATTGACAACAATAATATGACAAATATAATAAAAATTATTATCTTTTTTAATAAGACCAACAATATAACATTATTATAGAAAAGTTTGTTTAAGGGTATAATTGAAATAAAAAAAAAGCCGGCCCATAACCCTCCAAAACACTCTATTTTCTTTATATATAGTATATATTACTAAATAAATTATAAATTTATAATATTTAACCATTTTGTTATTAATTAAAATATATATTTTTTATTTATAAAAAGTTTCTACCGTCGTTTAATAATGAATAATCTGTGCCGAAGAACATATGAGATATATAAGATGGATTCTTCCCTCCTAAACAATTTTTTTTCATGCACGAGTTGGGGGTTGAATTTATGACCAATTACTTAAGGGATACAAATACTTAGACCAATTCAATGTTTGATAAGAAAAAATTAATTTGTTTTTAATGTTATGATTTTCAATTGAAGTAGTGCTTATAAGAGAGTGCGATTCATAGGTCAATACCATGTATACGGTTAAGATAGTTCTCTCTAAAGTTGTTCCATGGTGGTTTACACAATAGTTGCAAGTTTGTGGTGTCAAAAATGATATTTTATTTTTTTCATACAAATTATTCTTTTATTACGTATTATTTTGATATTTATTTAGGTTGCATGAATTCTTGGATGAAACAATATTCATGAGATTTTATTTTCATTTCGGTCGAATTTCAAATTACTAAGACTCCTTCTCTTTAAAATTATAGGTTAACATAAACAAAATTATAAGTTAATATAAGCACAATAGGAGAAGCCAATAATAGTACTTACCCTTAAGATAAATATAATGAGCATACTGCATTGAAGTTGAACATAAACTAATTAGAACATTGAAATACTAGGAATTAGGAATAATCATGTGTCTCTAGCATATTAGAACAATATGTCTAAGATAATCAAATACATAACTTTGTAAGTAAGAAAATGGTAATCCAAGGTTAATTGGGTCTAAAAAGGTATTGATTCACATGTATGTGAATTAGAATGTTTCCCCCAAACATAGAGCTTTTGGTTAACCTGTGGTAAGCTCCACGAGTTTACTTAGACTATCGAGTTTGACAACCTTGATAGTAAGTATTCAATGAAATGAAATTTTGAGTCACAAATCATGTATCCCAACTGCAGCCACTCTCTGCAAACCCTGTCATAAATGTCAATAATTCAATTCATGAAACTTATTATGGAAGGAAACCTCCAAAATGAGTCTATGAATGACAATAAAAGTAGCATAAAGGAGAAACTAAACATAAACAACATTGAAACATTATAACTGAAATATTGAAACATGGAACATCTAATCACCTTTTACAAACACCTAATATCCAAACCAGGAATGCCTTTTTGATCCGAGACTACCTAACACAGCTGCTAAACCATTCTAAAAACTGGACAAAAAGCTTTGGAACTTCAAGCACACACTTAAATGTGTTCAAAACTGAAACCTTGCAAGAAAAAACCAGTGTAACCCGTTTAGTTGTTAATACACCAATAAGAAATTAGACATGATTCTATGTGTTTTCGCCAAAACCAACACCGTGAATTGAGCTTGATTAGACCCAAAATAGCTAAAAATTATGCTTCATCATTAGAGAATATTATCACATTACAACATTCCTGTATAGAGCAAATAACTGCATGTTAAATTAGGCCATCAAAAATCATTTGAATGTCCATTTCCTAAGCAACAAAACTACAAATAGTACTTGAACATGTCCAGGCCACCTTTAGCTCTCTTGCATATATCATAAAAAAACAGAAAACTCTCGTGCATGTACGGAAACAGGTAAATAAATTCCTAGTTGTTGGTCTAAAGTGGTAAATAAATTCTCTTACGCAATATCTTTTTTATGAATAATTTCTCAAAGAAGTAAATCAGAAAACAAAAACCATCTTACATATTTTAGTTCATACTTCAGCAATGTTTTCAGGATTGAGGGCAAGAAGAGTTGGATCAATTATCTTTCTCAACGATGGCCTTGAAAGTAGCATCAGTGCAACATCATCAGCGTGCACATTATGACAGTTCCTCAAATTGATGACTCTCAGTTGTCTGCAGTTTTCTACCACATGCTTGACTCCCTTCTCTGTGACATTACAACAATTTTCCAATGACAGTTGTAAAAGCCCAGAGCAACTCTTTGAGATCGCAAAGAGTGCTTCATCATCAACTTTTGTATGTGACAAGTTCAACGACTCCAGTTTGGGAACTTCAAAGTTCATTTTGCGTAGCCTCACTCTTGAAAAGTAGGCTAAGTTCAATTCTCTAATCTCACAACATCTCCTTAAAATTTGACAAATATCTTCTTCAGACATGTCAATGCATTGACTCAAATCAAGCAGCTGCAAATTGGGGAATACGGAAGCAAACATTTTGATGTTTTTATCTTTTAACCCACCACTGCCTTGCAAACTAAGTGACTTTATTTGAGGGCTTACAACAAAATCCATTAAAGAATTATAATTCTTTACACTCCTTATCTGACTTACCCAACAACAGTTGTAGTCCAATCTGATCTCACTAAGTGAAGGACAGTTCCTAATGAATGCAAACAACATCGCATAGTCTTGTTGCAGTTCATAAGGTGTAAAGGATAAAGACCTCAATGTTGGTCTCTCAAGTAGAGCAGAAGCAATGCCTGCTTCAGTTAAATGAATACATTTAACAATGATGGCTTCTTCGAGAAGCTTACAACTCTTAAACAATTGGAAAAGAAATTTTCCGTTAACGTAGTAATGATCAGTGAGATTAACCTTGCGGAGTTTGAAAAATGCCAACGATAGTTCCTCTACCTCTTCTCCATAGAGGAAGTTAACGAGATCGTTGCAATGTACAGGGTTACTGAGGTCGAGTTCTTTAAGCAAAGGAAAACAATTGGCGATGAGTGACATGTCAGTGCTATTGATAGATTTAATGCCGGAACAAATGAGAGTATTCAAAGTTGAAGGTGAGAAAAACCACAAGAAGGGGGGGTTGAATTGTGTTTTTGGAAACTTCTTCTTTTACGTTCTAGATAACTGTCCTCAGGTTCAGAGTCTGAAGTAGTTCAGAGTCTGAGTGAGTTC
>Ga0228710_1008438_pt1 | contig 14761 bp, 6 predicted proteins | sample MedpolnodulmetaG_FD_177995 | JGI IMG/M metagenome (GOLD analysis project Ga0228710, IMG submission 177995) | Root nodule microbial communities from Medicago polymorpha collected in Santa Monica, California, United States - pink nodules | ecosystem: Host-associated > Plants > Roots > Nodule...
CGGAAGTAGTCATGTCCCCCTTGCACTTCCAAGGAGAGTTCACTAAAATGTAATATCTGATTACAACTGCTCACTGCTACAACTAGCAAGAGACTTCAAATTACTCAAGCACAACTGCAAGAGATTTCCTATGCTCCTGAACTAAATCAAGAGACTTCCTATGCTCAAGCACACAAGCAAGAGACTTCTATTCAAACAGAATTACAAGAAAATTTGTTTGAGGTTGAACACTTGATATACAATCAGTGGTGTTCACAATACAAATCAGATACAAACTCTTAAGACTCCAGAATTTCTAAGATATGAACTTTGATAAGAAATTCTAAGTGAACTTTTGATGTAGAACAATTTCAGCAAAGTTTTGGCAGTTGTAAATTGTTTTATCAGTCTCTTTTATTCTCTAAGTCTTCACTCCTTTATATAGAGGTGTGAAAGAGAGGATGTGAATTGCCAGCACATCAAAAAGAGCCGTTTGAAGCTTGATCAAATCACCAATGATCTTTTGCCTGATTTGGTTATCGTCCTAAGAATAATCAATTTCAAATCCATTCCAAGTCTGGAGGAACACTGGTGCAGGCATAACTGTTGTTCTTGTCCTATTGCAGACACAGATCAGAGTAGTGGAGATAGTGGTTGTACACTTCGTACAATTGTCCTTTTTCAACTCTCTTCAATGAAAAAGTATCCAATGCCTTCAAATCCATTTGAATTAGCGGTTGTTTCATTCTTTTAGTCTTCTACAATGCCAGGAGTGATTAAATCATTTGAACAGCCTTTGAACTTCAATTCTCTCAGTTTCTAATGATCTTCAGATCTTTTGAAGAAAATTGCTTCTGGTGATCTTGCTTCTGGTGAGGTGCTTCTGATGACGTCAGCACTTCAGGAGTACTTTGTCTTCAGAACCTCTTTTCTTCAGATGCTTCAAGCTTCCTACTTGTTGATTTCATTGCTCTCATTGTTCTTCCAGAACCTATGCTTTAAAAAGAGACACTAAATTTTTGTCTATGGTCCTGCACACTTGAACAAATATTAGCATATCCAATTGACAATTTTTAATACCTTGTTATCATCAAAAATCAAAGGGTAATGTTAAACATATTTTGTTCCAACAATCTCCCTCTTTTTGATGATGACAAACATGAGTATTTAAAATGTTCAATTGTTGTTAATCTAATTAACACGTTGACATTAAGGGTATGAGGTTTGTAAGCTCCCCCTGAGTCCAATAGTACTTTAAGGTGAGGTTTATAAGCTCCCCCTGAGTTCTATCCATGTTAATTAAATTTACCATTAAAAACGTAATAACACTCAGAATAATCTCATTAAAATAGACTAAGAGATGAGATGAAGGTCCTATTAACTTAACTTGATTCAAATTAAATTAATGGGGCTCAGAGCCTATAAATACTATACATCTACTCCCCCTTTTGTCATCAACAAAAAGATAAAGGAAAAAAGAGTGAGAAAATTAATTCAAAATAAGGTAGATAATATTAGTTAAGAGGCACAAAAAGTGATTTCAGAAGCATAAACATAGTCAGAAGCAGAAAGTATTCAGAAGTACAAACAAAGAAAATAAACAAGCTAAAGGGTGTGCAACTAAGGCTTGGCTTGTTTCTGGATCATATCCATCAGATCTCTGACTAAGCTGTTTGTAGTCTCTGATTGCTTCTTGATTTCTTCTTTAAACTCATTGTTACTTCTGATAAGATTGACTTCCCTTAATCTTGCTTCTTCCAACTGAGCTTTTGTTTGCCTCTTGTACTCAACTAGTAGCAATCTTTGCTCTAGGAGTTCTTTCTTCAGTCTCTTGTTCTCTTTCTCTAATTCAGAATCATTCTTCAGCTTTTCAAGAGTAGGAGAATCTATTTGAACTTTCAGCTTAGTCAACCACTTGAGATCCAGATTTTTAGAATGAACTTTTGAAGAAATGATGCCTGAAGCATTCAAGAACATGGGAGTGTCTGAAATGTAAAGCTTGCTCCTCTCTTGAGTCCTCTTTATTTCCACTTCTTGCATGCTCTTAACAACATCTTTGGACCAATCATTTAGAGTGTTCTGAGCATTGTTATGCGTTTCAAGAGATGACTTATGAAGTTCACTCATAACAAAGTCTACTCTTTATCTCAGTCTTCTCCATTCTTTGACATAGTCTTCTTCATGGACAAAGTTGTTCCTGGCCTTTACTAACTTGTTCAGCTCCTTAAAAATACTCTCACACACATCTGCTGAGATAATAGAATCTAGAAACAGGGTCGGTGGGGAAGAGATATTTATGGTTTGGATAGGAGTACAAGTTTGAAGAGCTTGGGTTGAAGATGAAGGTAAGTCTGTGGCAGTGTTCTCAGTAATCGTCGTGTTTTAGTTGTTTCTCATCAGTGGTAGTTTGTTGGCTACCATCGCGTTTCTGCTGTATTTTTTGGATCCGTTTTGGTGGTTTCCATGTTTGGTAAGACAAATTGTTTTTGTGTGCTCCATAATCCGAATATGGTTTTTTAGTTGGGGTTCTGTTGTCCAGATCGGTGACAGTGTGCAACTGGATTTGTTGGTGGTGCTCAGTCATTACCGCTCAGTTGCATGCGGCTTCAGGTCCTTCACGATTAATCATCCTTCACAACTTCTGGATCGTTCGTCGTAGTAAGGATCGTGGTGGTTTTGTGGTTGTCTTGCCGGTGGTTGTGGTGTGTGACGGTCTATTCAGATTCAATTTGGCTTTTCGCTTGTTTGGGTGGCAAACTCCCTTCGGGGTCTTTGTGTGTTTGCTTTTTGTGAGTTCGCCGCATTTTGGTGGTGCGTGTGATGGTTAGTGGTGGTTTTGGTGGTGGTTATGGGTGTTTTGAGTTTGGATTATAGGTGTTTTTGGGGGTGATTGGTGTTGGGGTGGTGGTTTTTTGGAGGCTTTAAGACATGTTTGTAGGGAGTGGTGTTGTTGCCTTTGGCAATGTTCAAGTGGTGGTGATGCATGATGATTTTGTGGCTTGTTTTTGGTTTGTTTGTGTTCAAGTTGGTTCGATTTGTGCTACTGTTCCACCTTTCCTCTGTCTTACAAATTTGTTATCTAGATAATGGTGGGCTGATCCCTTTTGCTTTGAGATTAGAAGTTAAAGTCTAGCTGTCATTTTTTTTGGACAAGTTCAGGTGTATGCTCTGGTGGTTCGAGAGTTGAGGGGTGCCTTAGTGATTTGTGTCAGGAGTCTAGTGTGTCGATCACTTTTGATTTGAGATCGAAAGCCAACTTTTTGACTCGAGACTTTTTAGGCTTACTTTGGTGTCAACTCCGACAGACCGGAAGTTGATTCGTGGTTGAATCTGAACATTTGAAACAACAAATCATTATCGGGTGCTTAATTATTAGGGGTTTTGGCATGTATGATGGTGTTGATGGTTTTCCGCTGGGTGTTTTCGTGTTGCCTTTGGGTTTGAGTTTTGTTTTTATTGGGTTTGATGTTAGCCTTAGGTGGTATTGTGCCTGTATTGGTGTTTATGTTGTACAGGGTATTTTTTTCTTCTTCTTTAGGTGTTCCGCCTATATACGGCGCCTTTTGATGTACCTGTTCTCTGTTCGTATCGTGCAGAGATCTGGTCTATTAATAAATTTTGTTATAAAAAAATGAAATAAGATATTGTAAGATGAATAAGAGTATATATCACTAAAAACTCAATGCATATACTCTCATAAAAACCCAATCCCAAATCCATCCCTCCCTCCCTCCCTCCTTCAATTTGAGGATGATAAGCCATAACCCTCCTTAAATTCCATCCCTCACTTCCTCGTTCTCTTGTCCAAATTTTTGTGTATGTACCTGAGTATATGCTTTAAAACACAAACATTATAAAGACAATAATATTCGTAGTAAAAGTACTATAAAATATGAAAACCAATGTGTAAAATATGAAATTATAATCTTCCATTTATTCATATTATTGTATTGTTAAAAACATAATAGAACTTTCTCAAGCTCAAATATCTTATTCCAAAAAGTAACAAAAAAAGCTACAAAAGTTTAAGGATTTGTAGTTATTCTAGATGGAGGGGGCAACATGGGCCTGGCCTAAATCATACCTTTCCTCCCCCAGTCTCTTGAACAACTTCATTCCCTTGAACTCCTCCACCAAGTGTGCTCACAATGGCAAGAAGCATTACTACTAGCTTTAACACTAACTTGAAAGAAGAATCCATTTTAACTTAATTTTCTCGACAAATAATAAACCAAAGCTGTAATTAGCTTGTAATGATAAATAAGAGGGATATGTACCTATTTATACAAATTTACAAAATGTTGATGATTAACTAAATTTCCATTTACTATGTGCAAATTTTAGAATAATTTTTTGACTGTAAGTAAATTTCTATTCTTTGTTTGAATTTTATTATAGCTAAAAATAGATTACAATAAAGGGAAAAAATATAGGAACATAAACCTAACCAAAAAAAGTAATAAAAATGACAAATTAAAGGGTGTGAATTAATAGAAAAATATTTCTTACGACTCTTATTATAGAAAAATATTTCAAAAGTTTATCGGTAAAAAAAACAGTATTAATATACTTGTAACTTTTAGTAAAAGAAACAAAAGAAAGGATATTGGTCAAAATTCAATTGAGATTCTTAGATTTAAGCCTCTAAGATTGAAGTAGTGGTGAGGGGATTGAGAAGCATGCTTGAGGTCCTAATCTCAAACCTCACTGCCTTGATTCTACACACAAAACTGATGTTCTTAAATTCACTTTTTTAAGCTTATAAATTAATTTAAGAAAACAAGGAATTAAAAAATAGGAGGGTCGATAAATTAATTCTAAGTAAAAAATAATATTAAAAAAAGATTAAAAAAAACTTTAAATGAATGGTATATTCTAAGTAAAAAATTACACCTAAAAGGGTATCCCTTTATATAATTTTATTGCTTATGTGAGTAAGTTACAATCTTTTATTATATCCTGATTTTGCAACTAATAAGACATATAAAGCACTATAACCCAATGGTTGATAAGTTTTTCTTTGAAGTTTATGTTGTGGGTTCGATTATGTTGTATTCTTTTATACATTTCTTATATATTAATTAATTCTTTGTAAAAAATGACAAAAAGAATAGACAAGACTTGAACCCATGACTATGAGATAGGAAAACTTACACTTTTTTTTTTAACAAAAGGAAAACGCACACTCAACCGCTAAAGTAATGCATCATATTTGATTATGTTTTCATATTATTAGAATATAAAATATTTATTGTATAAATTATTAGTATATTTTATATTAGTTTGAGATAATTGAGGCCCAAGTTAGAGATACTTGGTGTCCAAGACAATATCATAGTATAAATACACATTATAGCATAATGAAACAGTCGGGAAAGCAATTCTTTCATGGTATCATAACTTGTCGAATTTAAGGGTCACCTACCTATCCACGCACCAAGCCCAAAAAGAGTGTTGAGCGTGAGGGGTGTGTATTGGGAAAAATTCAACTCTCACATCGAATAGATAAGACTCTTGATAAGAGTTTATAAAGAGGAGACACTCCTCACCTTACACGCCGGTTTTGTAAGGATGAGTTAAACCTTAATTTCAACACATATTAAAGATATATAATTTAAAATTTGGGGTTCAATATAAAGAAGAAGAAAAAGGTTTGGGATGGGCTGGTGTGGCAATAGCCACACTAAGCCTTGAACAAGTCCGCTCCTGAGTGTTGATAGAGTGACAAAAAAAGTCTTTTGGGATCTCCTCATGGGCTTAAATTATAACATTATTGTTTTGCTTAATCTTTTAAAAAAAAAGGTTTGGCATAGCCGCATAGGCTGGTGTGGCAATAGTAACACCAAGCCATGAACAAGTCCGCTCCTGAGTGTCGATAGAGTGAAAAAAAGTCTTTTGGGTTCTTCTTATGGACTTAAATCTAACATTATCGTTTTGCTTAATTTTTCAAAAAAGTTATTGTGTTTCTTAAGGCAAACAGATGCAGACAGTAAACTATCGAATCCATAGCCTACCACAAATAAAATATGGAAAATGCTTTATATCGCGAGATAAATCATCATGATAAGTTCACGACCCACATATCCAGCCACATAGTTGAAGGTCTTCCGTAAACTCCGTAAACTACATCCACTATCTGTCGTGTTTTCCTACCAAGGACATGATATAATTGGTTAATTCTAATTCAATAATCCCTTATTTTGAAAACTCTCGCTTGATATAACAATACTCATAAAATATTCATACTCAGAGACTTGTTTGGAGAACTTGCTTATAGTTCATGAAAGAGAGACTATGATATTGAGCGGTATAACATTTGTAATATTATTTTTTTAAAATAATTTTAAGAGTTAACCATCTATATGATATAAACGTACTATCTAATGATCAAATTTTAAAAAACAATTATATATATATATATATATATATATATATAGTAAAATGATATTGAACGGTGTAATATTGATGTAACTTTACATCCGTGTAATTATTTTAATTGTCAAAATTATGTTAAAAACTGAGGTTTTTCAGTTCAACACTTAGATCTTGGAATACACAGTCTAAGTATTCATGCCTGAATACTTAAATATTTGTATAATTTTAACATTCATTGATTTATAAACTATTCCCAATATTTAATTTATTTTAATTTTGAAAATATAAAGTATATGTTATTATGAAAACTTATAAAATGTTGCAATTCTAAAGATTAATATAAACAAAAATAAGGATGAAGTTTTGTAAGATTTAATATCAGAGAAAGTAAATATACCCAAATTAGTGTGTATGTAGGTGAGGATATGCTTTAACACGCAGATGTTATAAAGAAAATAATATTTGTAGTAAAAATGTAATAAAATATGAAAACCAAAGTGTAAAATATGAAATTGTAATCTTTCATTTATTCATATTATTGTATTATTAAAAACATAATAGAACTTTCTCAAGCTCAAGTATGTTATTCCAAAAAAGCTACAAAAGTTTAAGGATTTGTAGCCTTGCTAGAAGGAGGGGGGCAACATGGACCTGGCCTAAAGCATGGTAAATATGGCAAACAAGCCTTTCCTCCCCCACTCTCTTGAACAACTTCATTCCCTTGAACTCCTCCAACAAGTGTGCTCACAACCGCAAAAACCATTACCACTAGCTTCAACACAACCTTCAAATAAGAATCCATATTAGTTTAACTATCTCGACAAATAAACCAAAGTTGGTATTAGCTTGTAATGATAAATAAGAAGGATATGTACTTATTTATACAAATTTACAAAATGTTGATAATTAACTAAATTTCCATTTACTATGTGCAAATTTTAGAATAACTTTTTGACTGTAAGTAATTTTTTATTCTTCGTTTGAATTCTATTAAAGCTAAAAATAGATTACAATAAAGGGAAAAAAAATAAGAACATAAACCTAACCAAACAAAGTAACAAAAATGACAAATTAAAGAGTGTGAGTTAAGAGAATAATATTTCTTACGACTCTTTTATTATAGAAAAATATTTCAAAAGTTTATCGGTAAAAAAAATAGTATTAATTTACTTTTAAATTTTTAGTAAACGAAACAAAAAAATAAATATTGGTCAAAATTCAATTGAGATTCTTAAATTTAAGCCACTAAGATTGATGTAGTGGTGAGGGGATTGAGCAGCATGCATGAGGTCCTTATTTCGAACCTCACTGCCTCAATTCTACATACAAAAATTGATGATTTTTAATTCACTTTTTTAAGCTTATAAATTAATTTAAGAAAACAAGGAATTAAAAAAAAGGAGGGTTGATATATTTATATACTTTTTTTGGAATAAAATTTAAACAAAATGATAGTTTTTTTTTTGTCAAGTAGGCTAGAACTCACACAATTAAATGTGGAGAAGTGGGGTTTTTGGGGTTCGAACCCCGGCCCCTGCATATAATATGCAATATCCCTACCAACTAAGTTAAGCTCACGAGGATAAACAAAATGATAATTGAAAAGTTAATATATGTGATTAAAAATTAAATTCATACAAATTAATTGAAGCCACTAAAATTGATATAGTGGAAACGAGTAATAGCCGGCTCTAATTTTTTAGTTAGAGAAACTCCACATTCTCTCTAAGTTTTTTTTCATCTTCATTCTTCGAGAAGGAATGGTTTTATGTCTTTTTTGACCTAGAATCACCGTTCTGCATCTTTTTCCACTTTCTTTCAATTTAAATACGTGGTTTTCACACATATCAAGTTTTCATTTTGTGATTTCGTCATCTGAGTGCGGTGTTGTGTTGTTCGTCGTTTGATTTCGCATCTTGTTGCAGTGTTCATATGGTTCTTACTTAAAGATCAAGTCAATTACAAATTCAATCAATGATTTGGGCGTCGACGTTGTAGAGCCAGAAGTATGGGTATTTCGGTGACTTATAATTTATCATATTATTTGTAAGCATTTTGTCGTTGTATGCTATTAACTTGCGTGTTATGAGTTTGTTCGCAGATTAACCCTTTATGTTTTTAGTGGTGTTGAACATGTTATTGCATCTGTTGTAAACTCAATTTGAATGAACGAATATCATTTTGTTTTTATAAAAAAAAAGATTGATATAGTGGTGAGGGATTGGATAGGATAAGGTCCTTATTTCAAGCCTCACTGCCTCAATCCTACACAAAATATTTATATTCTTTTTTTTTTTTGAAAGTTTATTTTTTATATATATATTCTTAAACTTTATTTTTTTCAGGCTTAAAAATTAATTGAATTAAAACAGGGAATTAAAAAGGGGATTATATATTTACATATACTGTAACATATAGTTTTAGAAGCATTAAACTTTTTCTTCGAAAAAAAGTTTTAAACTTTTGAATCAGAACATTCCTAAAATGTCCCCGTGAATTTAGCGCAGTTGGTAAGGAAAATGCATAATATATGCAAAGTTCGAATTTCGAACTCCAGACGCCACTAGAAACAAAACATTCCTAAAATATTTGTGCTTGGTGTATTTTTTTATTTTTTTTAAGGATTTGTGCTTGGTGTTACTTGCCATATTAAGACAGCTAATATAAGATCAAAATACTTTTTTTTTAAGGATAAGATCAAAATACTTACTAATAAGTATGTTTAGTCAATTATTAAATTGTAAATAAAATCATTATAATATAGTTTATTCCTTTTATTAAGGAATATATAGTTTATTCCTTAACACTTAAGTTGTTTTTTTTTTTGGCAAAACACTTTCAAATAAGTTATCAATACTTTTTTTTTAAGGAAAATAAGTTATTAACACTTCAATAATCTATTTTAAATGTATAAATCTTATATTAATAAATAATCACCACAAAAAACAGCTACTGCCCTGGCCAGCTAACGCAGCACCGAGCAAGAGCTGTTACAGGCACCAAAAACTGCCTAAAAACACCAAAATTTTGCACAAAACAGTATCATATTTTTTTTTTCGATTTGTTTTTTTTTTTTTTTTTTTTTTAGTTGAAAAAAACCAATTGTCAAATGACACATGTATTGATGCCGCAAGTGAACTTTTTTTTATATTGTTAGTAGATATATTTAGACGACTTTTAATCAAAGAATATATTTTTATGACTATGCCACATGTAGAAAAATAGGGCAGTGCCACGTGGACAAGTGTTAATTGAATTAATAATGGAGTAAATATTGATTACTTCTTTTTATTTAGTGAATTTTCTTTATAAACCTAAGTGAAAAATAATAGAGTTAATATTTGTTGGGTATTTGATTATTGCCTTCATCTGTTGCTATAACAAATACTCATGAATGATGTTGGATACGATGTTCCAATATCTTGGAACGGTTCAGTGTACCCTGTTTATGTGGCTTGGTTTACACAATCTTTATCTTATTGAGGAAACTATGCCCTATTTCTTGGTGGTGTGTTTGGCGGTTCCTAAAAATGTTCCTACTTTTTAGGAGTTATCATATTTGTAAAATATATTTTCAAAAGAGATTTTGGAAAATATATTTTCTAAAGAATATTTGTTTCAATATATTTCTGAAAAGAATATTTGATTCAAATATATGTGTTTCCAGAAGAAAAATATTTTTCCAATGGATATTTTTATTTGTAAAATATATTTTCAAAAGAGATTTTGGAAAATATATTTTCTGAAGAATATTTGTTTCAACATATTTCTGAAGAGAATATTTGATACAAATATATGTTTAGCCTATGACGAAAAAGTCCATGCTTTGAATGGCTATATAAGGATGACTTGTACCCTAGTTTTACTCACCAATTCAATGTTATTGAATTGAATCTTTAGGGTTTTGACTTGTGCTTTATTTGCGAGCCTCTCTTTGTATCACCTTGATGCATTGAGTTGGACCTTTAGTTGAGTTGTAATGGATCAAAACCATAGATTGTTAAAAGAATAGTGTTTAGGGTTTTGAGTCGTCTTCCCTTTGTGTGTTCTACTCCTGTAACGGTTGATGCAAGTTTAGTTCTGTTTATTTGTGAGCCTTTCTTGTATCATCTTGATACTTGTTAAGGACTGTGTGTTGAGTTGTAAACTCGTTGTGTACTACACCAAAGCTTGTAAGCAAGGTGTTAGTTGTTGTGTTTGAAGGTAACTTCACCGTTTGTTTTTGTTTTAGGTCTGATAGGTCACAGGGGCTGTGACTGACCATAGGATAGTGAGATGGGATCTCAGATCTAGGAGTTCCTAGGTTGAAGTCTAGACGGGTAGGTCCTAGGTCATAAAGTGTAAACGAGGAGTTTGCTGAAAGCTTTTGAATAAGGACTACACTAGTGGATTTCCTTCATGGCTTGGTAGCCCCTAGAGTATGTGTCTTTGTCACCGAACTGGGTCAGCAAACTCATTGTGTTCTTTACCTTCTTGTTATTTATTTTCTTGCTTGTTATCTGTTTACTGCATGATGTTGGAACATTAAGCAGAACATCTGCTTTCTGTGCATCTGAAATCGAAACATCACATTGAACAGCTTCTAACTAACGCGCTAGAGTAGGTGTCTTTGTCACCGAACTGGGTCAGCTAACTCATTGCGTTCTTTACCTTCTTGTTATTTATTTTCTTGCTTGTTATCTGTTTATTGCATGATGTTGGAACATTAAGCAGAACATCTGCTTTCTGTGCATCTGAAATCGAAACATCACATAGAACAGCTTCTAACTAACGCAATTTCAACATTCGTATATTTGCCTTGATCTGTCTGTTTTTTGCTAGCTCGATGTTGAAACATCTTATTCGACATTCTGTTCGTATCTGATGTTGAAACATCGTATAAAACATTTGAAAGCTAGCCTACCGGAATTTCAATATTGTTTTCTTTTACTATGAAATTTACTTAAGTGAAAAAATGAATACTATAAAGTGCGAACACATTCTTAATGGAGTTAATATTGTTTAAATTTACTTAAGTGAAAAAATGAATAGTATAAAGTGTGAACACACTCTTAGTGTTTTCTTAAGCATTTTCTTAAACATAAGTCTCATTTCATTTCTCTTCTCTTAACAATGTCTTCGAGTGTGTCTTCCATTCAAGAAATGGAAACCAACATTTCATGGGATGGTTTGATTGAGGAGCGCTTGAAAGTCTTCACTTGGCAAGACTTTTTAGAAGTCCTTTTAATAGCATTTTCCATGTTTTTTTATACTTAAGCATCATTTTTAACCATTTACAAAGAACGACTCCCAAATTGGCATTGCATAAATCCATTGTCGTGCAGTGTGACAACCTTTGTGAAATCCCAAGATCTTCTTGGTCATGGGTTTACAAACAATAGGCACATGTGCTTGTATTGTTGACCAAGAAAGTTGGTGACAAATGAAGGGCCAAGATAGGATTGTTAGAGTTTCTGTGCTTCATTTTATGTTACGTTTTGTTACCGGGTTTGGGACATTTCTTGAGGAATTCCTCATGGAAATATCTCTATTTATGCTCTTTTTACCCTGAATTTTTCTCTCTGTTTTTTTTTTCTTTTCATTTTTCCTTGTCAATGTGTCGCGAGATGGCATCTCATGCAAGGAAAAGAAAAACAACTCATTGCCATGTTTAAAAGAGGTAACCATGCAAGTTTTCCTCCTAGTATAACCAGCTTGCCTCTTCCAGCCCAAAATCAAAATCAAGTCCCATTTTACCAACTCTTAAGCTTTGTTAGTGATATTTTTAGGGATAGGTGGGCCTTAAAAAGGATCACCTTAGTTATGTTCCTAGGTATCGGTATTGGGGGTGTTTACTACGGCGCCCCCCTTGCTGTTGGAACCCTAGGTTTCAACATATACTTGGCTGCCTTGCTTAAAGCAAGCATGAAAATCCCTTAATTCATTATCACATATTTTATGGGGGGCTTAAAAAGAAAACCTTGTATATCTATTTTTTTCAATTATGGCGGGGTTTGCTCATTATTGTGTGTTGTGGTTGGAAACCACTCACAGATCCTACAACCGATGTAAAAACCTTCTCTAAAGTTTCGAAATTGTCACCGTGTGTATTTTTCCCTTTTGATGTGAAAACCCTATTGTCCAATGTATATTTTCTACTAGTGGCATTCTAACAAAACAAAGGTGTGTCAATGCTGCGATGTGTGCGTGCGTGCACGAGCATGCATGCGTGTATAGGATTGGCATATGTGCATAGTTGTTCGTCTAGTTTAAGTTTAAAAAGTAGAAGAGAGACATTGTCATATACGATGTCCGCCATTTGATTTTCCTAATATAAACTAAGATGATTGAGAAAATTATGAAGTTGGATCTTATCATATTACTCAAACGATCAGAATAATTTAGGTATAATATTTAGGCACACTGACCAAAATACATATTATTTAAATATATTAAAATACAAATTATTTAAACTTGTTCACTTTCAATCTTTCTCTAAATATGTGAGTTTGATCAAATATTATGTTCAAATTGTTGCGATACTTCTAAGCTCTTATATGCAAGAGTAGATTATAACACTTGAGAGGTAAGAGTATATACACACAAATAACAGATACAAACAAATAAAACCAGTGAAAAAACTAGTAATTGAGTATCATCATTTTTTTTTTCTTATCATTAGCTCTTTGTTTTTTGTAGTATAAAAATTCTGCATCTACTCCGGACAACCAAAATATTTCTTCAGCCATGCACCCTTCGTGGCATTGATTTCAAATACCTATACAAAGCACTGAATTCGATACAAATACCTACCACGACATAAACATGTCGATATGGTTAATGTCAAAAAAAAAATAAAATAGAAGAACGACATTGATACCTATATATAATTTATTTCTTTCATTATATCTATCCCTTTTTTGTAAGCATATATTTCTGAGTGGAAGCCAATGTTTATAAAAAGAGGCGGAGGAATAATAATCAAGCATGAATAACCAAAGCAAATGCTCTAACAAGAAAAGATTGATTTAAGTTAGGGACAGTTGCATGATTACTATTTTAAGAAGGAAGACAAGTGACACTAAATTATTCCCTCAACTTGCCCAAATCCTATTATTCAAATGTGTCAATTCAAAAGAAGCAAATATCAACATAATTCATAACTTTAATTTTATTAAAATGTTTCAAAGCATTATTTAGAAAACTGAAATAAATCCAAACAAAATGCATGGCAACATTCTCATCAATCTATTATTAAAAAATCTTCCTCATATTTTTCACTTGCCTCCTCCACCTTTTCATCCTCTTGAGCCAATTGTTGTTTATCTTTATATGCTTTTAGATAAGCTTTCTCAGTCTTTTTCTTTGCTTCCTCCTCTGCCTTTTTCTTTGCAATCTCAAGAGATTGAATCAAATTCTTCAAGCAAGTCTCAACATCTTCGATGATCGACTTTGGCATCAAATTCTCAGCAACAGCCGGTGACATATTAGTCTCTCCCAACAACTTTTCAATAATTGGAAACAAATCACCATGAGACTCAATATCCAAGTAGTTCTTTGCAAGCACCTTGAACGCTTGATACCTACAACTACAATAGGACACATCAGGGCTTGGTTTGTTGGTGTAAAGCTTTAGCTGCCTATTCTTCTTTGCAATAGCCTTTCCTTGTTCCAACACATGTTGGATGTACGAGGTAGTGATGAGATCACCATGCATTTTGTGGAAGGTTAGGGTTAAGTATCTCATCACATCCGAATTAGGTCTTCCTGAAAATTCTTGTGCCGTTGGAATTGTGCTGTTTGCAGACCACCAAACTTTGACTCCATTAAAATCATCGGTGATCTCTTCGTTGTCGTCTATGCCAAGGACAACCGGAGTTTGGCTATCTTCGACAACTTTGGCTCTTTGACTCGAGTTAGCACCGAGATATGTTTGGATGACTGTGTAAGTTTCGCTTTGTTCGAGGGGCTCTCCAGATAACTCAAAGAAACTTATTTGGCTGTAAGGGGACATAAGGTCAATAAATTTGTGCGTGTATTTTCGAAAAAACCTACGAAGATCAGAAGGGCAGAATTGCTCAAACAAGGCACATACAAACATTATAAAAGCCACAACTGAGGCCAGTTGTGTTAATCCCCCAATTCCCATTCCCATTCCCATCGCTAACACTTTGAATCGTTTGAATGAATTGGGTTGCGATTCTATTGTTTTCTGTGTTGTTTACACTCTCTAATGGGGTGGTATTTATAAGGAGTGCTTTAGGGTTTCTTTCACAAAGCAGGTTTTGTCTTTTTCCTGCGAGTTTCTTAAGGAGACGCAAGATTTGTTTTTGTTTTTTTAAAGGAACACAATATTTGTTACTTTTTGTTTTTGTGGTGAAGATTTTTTATTTGTTACACAATTTACGGAGAGATTTAAAAGAAAGAA
>Ga0228710_1008440_pt1 | contig 14759 bp, 11 predicted proteins | sample MedpolnodulmetaG_FD_177995 | JGI IMG/M metagenome (GOLD analysis project Ga0228710, IMG submission 177995) | Root nodule microbial communities from Medicago polymorpha collected in Santa Monica, California, United States - pink nodules | ecosystem: Host-associated > Plants > Roots > Nodule...
ACTCATACCCAAAGCCAAAGGGACTTCAAGTTCAACTCTATATGTAGAATTTGCCAACCCAACATTAGTCAAAGTTCTTGTATAAAACTGTGACTCTGATGCATATGTTGCTGATGCATGATGGTTGCAGGTTGGAATCACATATGGAGTAGTTTCCTATCATGTTGTGTCTGATGCAACATTTTTGCTAGCATCTTGTGATGTAAAGTGGTGTATTCATGAAGTGTATGGCCACCAATGTGGTCACTTGTCAGCTGCAATAAAACATGACATTGTATTCTTTTACTGTAATATTAATAAAAGGTGTGCAAAACATCGGATATGCCATGGCTTTAGAGGCAGAATTCAGTGTTGTTATGTACGCAATAGAAAAAGTTGCTGAGATGCGTTGGAATAACATGGATTGAAACAGATTCTTTGGTAGTGATAAAAGCTTTCAGTTCTGACTCGCTTGAGCCTTGGAGAATGCAGAATCGTTGGTACAATTGTAAGAAGTTAATTAGTCATATCAGATGCAAGTGCTCTCATATTAGGCGAGAAGGGAACCGTGTGGCTGATGCTATGGCAAGGAATGGATAGGGTCTGGCTATGCACTCATCTCAGTGATGGAGTGAGCCACCTTTGTTTTACCTTGGTTACAAAATGGCAGCTCTTGATTGTTTTAGGTTCTGTTTACATTTTGATTTGTCTTTTCTTCATACTAGTTGTATTTGGATTAGGTTTGCTCTTTTCTTTTTTACTTTTTTCATGTATTTCTATATCTTGTACTCGGTTCAGGCATCTCTTGCGATTTAATGCATTTTTTCGCTTGATCAAAAAAAGAATATAATGGTCTTAAAAAAGTCTGGAAAGGTTATGATAGAGAGAATTTATTGATAACTTAGATATAAGTTAAAAGTAACATGGTAAATGCATTACAATGAAATCAACACAATTCAAAAGTATATCATCGCTTTTATTATTACAATGTGAAAGGGATTCTAGATAGTTGGCCGACAATAAAGTAATGTTTTCATTGTCAAACATATTTACAAGATACTAGAACAATTTGATAAAAAATAAATTAATTAAAAGGTTGAGTGAATATGAGAGGTGCATCATTTGAAGTCTCACGCTTCTCTAGAACTTCATTCTCTTCAATCTCAGATTCATATTTGGGGTGAAAGTGCTCTATAAAAAGTTAGGTGAATGTGACCATAGCTAACAATCATTTTTCTCTGCCCTGTCTCCGCATGTGTTCTCTTCTTTAGCAAACTTCCATAAAGGTACTTTCCACCGACTGATTGCATATATTTTTTCTTTTTTTGGTATGCCAAACTTGTCCACAAGTCCCTGAATAATGGTGCAAGAAGATTTTAAACAACATTGCAATATAATTAAGCATTCCCAATCAAAGTTAGAGAAGTCCCTTTGAAACATGGAAAGAGGAATAAGACAGGTTATGTATTTGACTATTCAAGTAGGACAAGAAGTGGAATTCAACAAAAACTAGCAAAAGCATGCATTGACAGCATACTAACCATAAGTATGAGAGAGTTGTTGGTATATTGTAGTTGAATTATATACTTCCAAATAGAATTATAACCAAATGATTAAACATCATCAAATTTAATGAAATCACATGCTAGCATATACTATATGGAACTGCGACTCTGAATGAAAATAAAAAGTGAAGCAAACTCATAAATATGGACTGTGTAAATAATCTCAAAATGACAAGAAAAAGGAATGGACGGAGTATTTTTAATTTAACTGTTGACCATGATGACCTTCATATTTCATTCAAAGTTGTAAGAAAAAAATCATTTGATTTTCTGCTTTATGCTCTTTAGGAGAACTACACTGAGGTACCTCCTAGTATTGCATCTGTATGCAGCAGTGTTCATGAAGACTTTTGGAGGCCAACTGAATATTTAATTCCAATATCAACTCCTGATTTGTCCTCGAGATGATACTGCTGTGCCACAAGTTTTCCGAGACATCGGCTCTGGTTTAATGGTAGGATAGAACTTTTAAGTTTCAAGCATTGAGCAATGATACTATAGTTTTGATTCAAGAAAAGCCTGTTAATGTTGTTAAACATCCTTTGCCCATATATGCTACCATATACTATAAGGATGTTTAGACACTCACAATCATGTTATGCTGAATAAAAATTCAATGAATTGACCATATTTAGAAAAGCAAGTTAATCGAATGATAAGAATATGCAAATAGAATTTATTTTTTGAACTTAATAAATCCACAAACATGTTTAAATATGAACAACATTGCCAAACAAAAATCTTTTCGAGACTGCAAAATGCGTGATTGAATTTTTCAAAAAATAAAAAATTGTAGAACTAAAGAAACCAAGTAATTGAAGATGTGGTTAATTCACCTGTTTATAATGTCTCAGACCAAAACTTCCATAATCTTCTTTAAAGACGGTTCTCAAGTCGTAACGGCGGTTATTTATTGAGAGTCGCGTTCGCCTCGTTCACACGAACAAAAGAAAGTAGGATATTAGAGATATTTGATACCTTCAAGTGAAAAAAGAGAAAGAACTGATTGAGTTTTTTTTGTATTGAGGGAGAGAAGCAATAGAGTTATAGAGTTGGATGTTGCAAGAACGTGATGAAAATGCTGCACAAATGTAACAACCGAATTTATTTTGTTCTTTTCTTTTTTTTTATAATTTAAATAACACATTTTAAAAGTAAATGATGTGGCACAATACCATTGGATGACTGTGTAAACTGGCTTTACACATACAGTGCACCATAATTAAACTCCTAAAACAAATACTTATTTTGTAGTATTACAATATCAATTAATTTCTTTTTTAAAAACTTGTTATCTGATCTATTGACTGATTAATTATAAGGGTCTAATCTTACCGTCTATCGAAATTGACAGGTATAGCCGAACTTGTGACCTTAAGAGGATCGCACTCTAAGGTCTCAAATCAATACCACTAGCCAACCCAAATGGGTTAATATCAATTAAATATAAAATTTGACTTTCTTATAAGTATACAATCTAACTATTTATTATTTCTCAAAATTTGCTCTCAATTTTTTCAAACGATTGGTCTTTTGTCGGAGCTCATTACCATTTTAGTTCAGTCACTTGATTAACTTTCTCTTTCACATACAATTAATGAAGGGTAACTTATAAAGTAAGTTATACTATAAAATCAACAAAATTATCTAGTTTGTGTCTTTTATAAGTGTAGGACTGACGGAGTAATACATGATGTGTAATTTTTGTTTACTAATATATAATGTGTTTTAATTTGTGTAAAAAAAATGAAACAAAATTTACGCACTTCACATGCACATAAGTCACTAAGTAGTGAATTATTCTCATTGGTGTTTTTTTTCTTTCTCATTGGTGTTGTCTCCTTCCTTGCATTAGTAGTAAATTCTTTTCAATCCATCAATAGTAGTAATGTACTGTTTATGTGGGTAAGCTAAGCACATGAAATTAAGTACGTTTACGTGAATGACACAAATTCTTCTTCTTAGCTCTACTATTACATTTAGTAAAAAATAGGCTCTATTATTACATTGTTCAGTTAAAAAAAGCTCTATTCCATTAAGTTCAGGAACGTACTCCACGTTCACATTAATAAATTTAATTGGAGCATGTGTACATTAAGAAATTTTACTGAAAATATATGTACAGTTGAATTATACTTCGTGACAATTCATTTGGCAAGAGTTCACATCTTTATTCTTTTTTGTGATAAAGTCAATACAGCAACCCAAAAATTAAAACTCAAATTACATTATTTGCGTGTAGAACAACAAGACATTAATTGCATAGAGTATACTTGAAAGAAAGACAAATTTTACAATTTTTAGGAGATAACAATGTCGTTGATATCAATAGGATCAAGTCTGAAGTAAGGGATCAGTCCCTCACAACGCAGCAAATTTAGTGACAATACTAGTACTTAAATATGAAGAAAAAGAACACGATATCATTAATGGGAGAAAATGAAATTCAGAATACTGAAGTAAAATAAAAACCAAGTTACAGTGAATGATTCTCCTTGGAAAAAAAATTACAATGACTCTCATTTGTTGAATAAGTGTTTCTAAAAGAGTTGATGGGCCTTTTAGTCCAAATAGAAAAGCACACAATTCTAATTTTTAGGCATGTGTCATTTATTTATTTATTTTGGGGATGGGATTGTTATTAAAGTTTAAATACATGCTTGAAATTCTAGCTTCACAAATTCACAGTAAAATGGCATGCTTTACCTTCGTCTAACACTACAAAATCTAAACCAAACACATACTACATCTATTTCGGAAGCATATGATGCCCTTTTGCATAAATATCCATCTCACAATTCTACCAGACAAAAAACCAGGTCCGCGTCCATAATTTCAATGCATAGCTACCATGTCATAAGGGAATCATAATAAGTGTTGACAAGCATAATTTTATTTAGTTCTAGCATGTTATAGGGATTTATCTGTTGATTGCTTAAATGTAATGTCAGAATACAGAATCACAATGCCAGAAATCCTGGATATCAAGTCCAGGATACAGAGTTTAAGGATTGGCATGGAAATTAAGCAATGAAATCAACATTATTACACATATGAACTCATTCTTAGCATGTATATCTGCTCCACGCTTGGGTGTTGACGCATAAAATTAAAATACCGGTCTTGGAAGTTTATGGATTAACATCAAAGTGAAACCTAATATACATTCATAAACATATAAATTGAATACTTTTGTTGTCCTTTAAAGCCACAAACTGAGTTGGCAGAGTTGCCTAAAAGGTAAAAGCCACAATCTGAATAGTCAATCGGATCATTGACCTTGCAATCTCCTCCACCAGGTGGAAGTCTCAACTCCCTGTGACTTAAATCTCTGTGAAGCAGGCGGTGTAAGAACGTCAAGCATTGTTTCCTTCTCTCTTGGGGTCAATGGAACACCTCTGACAAGATTTAGAGCCATGATGTGAACATTAGTCTTTTGTTTATGCTTCTGGTAAGCCCACACTCCAACAGCTGCACCAGCAACTAAGAGCTATTCAAAAGCACATGTTTCTCAAATCAATACAAATATAAACTGCACTACAAAATAAATTACAAGTGAGAGTGAGAGTGCTTTCAATCCACCAGGAAAAATTTACCGGTGATAACCACAAAGCAGCTGTCTGCTTATCAAACTTGGGTTCATAGAATATGGACTCTCCAAAATCAGCTTCAAGCTTTGTGTAGATCTCCTTGTCACTTTTTCCAGAACGAATTTCATCACGGATTAACTGGAAAATTGTTCAAGTGTTTAGGGTTTACATAATACCAAAAAATCTCACTTTCAAACACCGTAATCAAAACTAGAACCAGCGGTTTGACCGGGAACTGGACCTATGCCCTGTCCATTCGGGACTGAAAACCACTATGCACTAAAACTTGGGAGAAAACGACAGTTGGGCTGGTTTCACAAGTTGGACCATTTTTTTTAATAAAAATTGAAAACAACATTTTGCATTTTGGGTGAAGTGACACTTGCGATTGGAGGCCTCAACTAACCCAATACATGACAATCTGATTTGAATTTCAATACAGTACACTTCAATTTATATCTCATTCTCCACCCTCTATATCTTAAATATTTCGATGTGGGATACCTCCATGTGGCTCAATCGCTTGATGTGCATATACAAATTTTAAAGAGTCACAGCCTGGTCAAGTGCATGCACCAGCAGTGTTCAAGTCTGTTAGAGACTTAAGAGTGAAATGACATCAGTGGATGATAGAAAAGATGAGTATGCTTATCAATTTGTAGTGAAGATTGGCAGTCATGTGTCAAAGGGTTTCTAACAGTTACAGCTCTTGCTTCTTCTACCATGTTCTCATCCGATCGCTTTGATGAACAACTTTTCAAGGTATTGTTGTCTGTAGCTCTTGACTATTGTAATTTTTGTAGTATGCTGCTCCTAGGATTTGTTCTATGCTTTTGTGTTCCTTTTCCCAGTTTTATATGAATGCCAACATAAATTATTTTTTATATGTGGGTGGTGTTGGTGTGGTAACGTACTTTTTGTTCTGGGTTTACTTTTCCTTGATTTTTTTATTCCCTTCTCAGTTTTTGTTCTCTATTCCTAAAATTTTGTTTTACAGTCCTCAGACATATATATATATATATATATATATATATATATATATATATATATATATATATATATTCAAAAGGAGTTTAGGCGCTAGACATTATTTTTCAAGAATCTTACTAACAAACTCTACCCTGAGATTATTAACCTAGTTCCAAAAAATTAGCCATGACTTGAAACTTTTATTTTCTAGTGACAATGCAACAACTCCAAACAAGGCTCCTTTTATCAAGTCAATTTGTAGAAACTGGTTAGGTGATTGAAGAGAATGTAAGAGTGGATTTACCTTCCTAAGAAGAATGGCAATGTCTGCTTGAGAATCTTCAATGGATTGACTCCCACAATCGGTGCATCTCACATTGTGACTGATGTCTCTAGCCCGAGCATCAACTATTAGTTTCTCTTTTACAGCATCGTCCTTACTGGCCATTCAAACCTACCCAAACAACGTGTATTAGTATTAGTATTACTATTACTGTTATATTATTCTCTCTTTTTTGTAGACGAAGTGGCAAGAACCACCTGAAACTCACACACAGGGGTGGATCTAGATATTTGATGTTGGTGTGACTAAAATTTTAAAGAAACCACAATAATAATTGTCATGGAAGAAGAAACAGTGTTAGAAAAGAGAAATAAATAAAATTGTCAATTTATCATGAACCATAATTAAACCATTTAGTCTAGAAAAGCCAATTCACAGGACAACGAAAAAAGACATTAAATAACCATGCTAGAAAAGAAAACGAAAAACAAATTGTCATGAATCATGTCTCCTAATCAAAGCATTTCGTCATTTTAAAACAACTTAATATAACAAAATTCTAGAAAATCTAGCAACAGAGGCCTTCTCTATACCCAATTCAAAACAAAATTCCCAGCATGCCAAACTTTTTAACAAACAATTCATAACAAAAGCATCAACTTTATAAACATTCCAATTCTAACTAACAACTACAAGATCTCGGCTTCGAACCCGGGTGAAGCTAAAAAAATGCATTAAAACATAGAAAAAAACTAGTGGGTTGAAGGCAATGACAGGGTAAGTTTTTTTTCTTTCAGTTGGGCATTTCATCAAACAGCTACAAGTCAAAACTATGACATAAACATAAAAACATAGTATGGTTTAACTTTAATACTCAATGATTATGAATTATGATGATCACGATAATTAACGGTAATTTGTAATATAACACCAACAAAGAATGGAATTGTTGCAGAAGGGAAAACATGAAATGAGGAATTATAAACGGGAAATGAGGTTGAATTATAACGTTCTCATATAAAGAAGCTTGTTGGAATTTACCTCAAACAACAATAGAATTCAGTATGTTGTTGATTTAAAATGGAAAAGTTAAACAATTTGAATCCATTTAATCGGATGGCTCTCTTTTCTTTTACTGTGTGACTGCGTCATTTTTATGACTGCAGTGAATCACAGTCCTATTAAAGCTTCCTAAAAATCTATTTAAAAAAAAAAAGTTAAAACAAACGGACCTTTAGTACTCCTAAAACTATGAAAATATAATAAGTAATTTCAAAGTAATTTAAATCCATTAATTTAATCACTACTATTAAAATATTAGGAAATAATTTGACGGATTGTCATATTTAAAAAAGTGAATGATAGTCTTCCTGTCAAAAAAAAAAAGTGAACGATAGTCTAAAGTCATGTTTGATTTTGTATGCATTGTGAAGCTAGTTTTTTCTTTTGTGTGACCAAAATAACCTAAAGGATCAATCGATTATAAACTTCAAACTTAAAAGACACCTAGTATAATTTCTTTTGTGTATTGCACATTCATTGGTCTTCCATAACTTTTTGTGAACAAACAACTATCTTGGTCTCTTAGACAATTGGGAGGGTCGTTTCTATGAAATTTGTGGTCTAACTCTCATAGTAAAAGTTGACCCTTAATAAAATAAAAATGCAATTGGTTCTTAAAAGAGTAGTCTTCTATTTAAATTGAAATAATATCCCTGAATATAAAAAAGTAAATCTTTATCGCACTTTTCAGTAGTAACCACATTTTCAAGAATTCCATTTCCAACGTTAACATTATCATCGATAAGAATTTGTGGTTCTTTTATAATAAATTTATCCAGAGCTCGAGTTTGAGATTTAATTAACTCATCAACTCTTTTACTATTTTTAAGCTTCTCAAATCCAATATCAAACTTTCTAAACTTAGGAGGCAATTTATGAGGCACAAATGAAGGTTGAAAAAACATAGAACCTGAAATTTCTGAATGGTCTTGAGAAATTCTGCAGTGTTGAAGTTAAACCACATAGATATATAAAGTTGAGGTTGAACCAATAAATAAAATTAAGCGATAATTAGTAATTTTTCACTTGACTTTCGGGAGTGAATAAGAGAAAAAGGAACAAATGTTTTTTTTTTCGAAGTGGGGATATTGGGCCGTAAAAATATTTTGGAGGCCTAGCTCATTGGATTTGTTTGCATACCCCCCAAAACGGCTCAAGTTGGATATGGGACAAAAAGCTGTGTTGTGGTTTAACGGTGAACAAAAATTTTACTTTTCTTCATGTCCCTTACTTCCGATTTCTCATGTCTTTCAAATAGTTTTACGGATCATACATTGTACAATTGAAATTGTTTGATCTTATCGTTCATTGTAAAAAATAATAAACCATGAAAATACTTTTATCAAACTAATAAGGTTTAGTCATGTGCATTGAGAAAAAAGGTAACCGTAGTTTTCTTTTAATATTGATATGAAATTTCCAATGCATTCAACTTTCAAGTTCATTAATGTACTATTTAAAAAAAAAGGTTTATTAATGTCTTTCATGCCACTAGAAAAGTTTCAAATGATATCAAGTGTGAACAGACTTCAATGGTCCAATATACTGCACTTCATGCTTCAATTTTCTTTTACGGAACTAACTAGGTCGTAGTTTATTTTCTTACATTGAAGATGAACTCCCACTTTTTTATTTGGTACCACTTTTTCAATTTTAATTTTAATGTTTATAGTACAATGTACTTTTCAATAAAAAAATTGGTGCCACTCAAAAAATTGAGCGTTGGAACTTCATTCATCCCACCACCAAATAACTATTATGGATTTATGGTGAATAAAAAAAACGACAATGCTTAAAATTTGAGATTAAGTTAAGTTATAAATAGTCATCATCTTTAATATAGTGATGCATCTTTTAACAAAGAATAAAATTCTGGTGGCCTATATGATACTCGACGCGAACAATATTTCAAAACGCATTGTAAACGACTTGAGGTAGATATTTTTTAAAGATCTATATTTAGTTCGTGTGGAAAAATTGTCATAAGAGGATAAGAAAATCTTATCAATTTTTTGAAATTAACTCTTTTAAAAACTTTTTTTACTGTAAGGATCAATTGGTAGTTTGAGATAAGGGATCAAACAAGAGGCGGAGTAAAAGGTATAAGTTCAAGTCTTGATATCAAAAAATATATTAATATAACAATTAGCATCTTAACGTTTGCTATTAAAAATGATTAGTGTAAGAAACAAATTGTCCATTTTCAATTAATGTTCTATATGGTTGTCCTTTTAAAACAATATATTATAGAAAAAAACTATTTTTTATTGGATAGAGACAATTAATCCAATTTGTTTTTCTAAAGACTAAATTTACTTTTATTCATTTTAGCAATCAGTAAAAAATGATCAAACAGATTAGGTCACATGCTCTTTTTGAATAACTAAATCAAACACTACCACTTATTTTTTATTTTTTCTTCATATTCTAGTCTATGGTTTACTAATTGCCTCCCAAGCTTTTATAACCGATAAAACCGAATACAATAAACAAACTCCCACGGCACAAAATATCTGGTCTAGTGAGAATCTAGATATATAGGAATCCAATCCAACAACATACACGTGTTGTGCTAGACGGTGAGAATATCGATTATTAAATGAGCAATGATATTTGAACAACCATTTGGTGACAACTTTTGTGACAACCTACATTTTCTCTCTTCTTATTGGTCAAAAATAATAGAGAGAAAAAAAGAAAGAGAGAGAATAAAAACATAATATGAGTATGAGAGAGGAGGTTGTACAAAAGTTGTCATAAAATGGATATACAAATATCATTTCTCGTATTGAATAGATACACGGTCATCTAGGGCTTTGTAATTGATACACCCAAAAGAAACTTTTCGACACTACACCTCTCAATTAATGAGGCATATAATGATGTGTTTGCAATTTAGATAAGTTCGAGGAGTATGATAATAAGGTCTCACATATTCAAAAACTAAAATGATCGTTTATCATAAAATTAACTTTTAATTATTTATTTACATTTTTATCTTGTTTTCTTTTAGGATAGTTATAGTTGTATCCTTAGACAATTTAAGGTGGCTTATCTATGTTGGGTATTTGTATTGACTAAGTTATTGCTAAAACAAATGTTCATGATTGTGATGTTGGAAACTATGTTCCAACATCCTGACATGGTTAAGTGTGTTATGGTTGTATGCCTCTGATGTGCTGGATGATGACTCAACATGTCCATTTTGCAGTTGTGTTACTTTTCTTCATGGTTGTGGATTGAAGAAATGTATGTGTGGTATCTCTCTACCCTGTCTATATTGCCTCAGTTTGTTTTAACAACAAATAAATCCAAAGGGGGAGGAAGACTCATACCCTAATTTTATTTACCAATTCAATAGTATTGAATTGAGTCTTTTAGGGTTTCGATTGTGTTTTATTTGTGAGCCTCTCTTTGTATCACCTTGATGCATTGAGCAGGACCTTTAGTTGAGTTGTAATGGATCAAAACCATCGTTTTACAAAAGAGTCATTATTAGGGTTTTGTGTCCTTGTTATTTGTGGGTTCTTCTCTTGTATCGTTTGTGATGCAATGCAAGTTAGGACTGTTTGTTATTTGTGAGTCTTTCTTGTATCACCTTGATACATGTTAAGGATTGTTTATTGAGTTGTAACTCATGTGCTACACCAAAGCTTTGAAGTAAGGTTGTAGTTGTTTGTTTGAAGGTAACTTCACCATTTATGTGTTTTTAGTCTGATAATCACAGGGGTTGTGATTGACTGTAGGATAGTGAGATAGGATCTCAGATCTAGGAGTTCCTAGGTTGAAATCAATATGGGTAGGTCCTAGGTCTAGAGTTGTAAACGAGGAGTTTGCTGATAAACTTAGAATAAGGACTACACTAGTGGATTTCCTTCCTGTCTTGGTAGCCCCCAGATGTAAGTGAGTTGTGCCGAACTGGGTTAACAAACTCTTTGTGTCTTTTACTTTCTTGTCGTTTATTTTCTTGCACATTTTATGTTTGTTAGCATGATGTTGGAACATTAAACGCAACATCTGTTTTCTTTGTTTCTGGTGTTGGAACTTCACATCGAACATCTTCTAATCGACGAGCTAGAAATTCAACATCCATTATATTTTCCTTGATCTGTCTGTTTTCTGCTAGCTCGATGTTAAAACATCTTACTCGACATTCTGTTTGTATCTGACGTTGAAACATCGTATAAAACATCTGAAAGCTAGCATGTCGAAATTTCAATCTATATAAACATTGATACATGGATGGATCTAAGAATACATTTTAAGTGTGGCTAAATAAGTACCAACTGAAATAACGATCGATTTTTAATATTTTATATTTTAGCGACTGAATTTACGGTAATTATTTTTGTCACTGAACGAATTAGAGATCGATTTTTACCTTAGCGACTGAATTTTCAGTTACTATTTATGCCGCTAAAGTAATTGCTGACCGATTTTCATGCCTTAGCGACTGAAAACTCGGTCGTTAAACTAAATTCATGTGTAGCTATAACCACACATGGCCATGATGTAGATCCACCCCTACATTGATACTTGATAGATACACATCTCACAAGTATCTTCGTCATGGAGAGATTTAAAATGGTACATATCGAGAAGGGTGACTCACATAAACACCCCTCTTTGTGTGTGTGGAACTCATATAAACATCAAAAGATGAAATTATTCGTGGTTGATGCTTTTATTTGGTTTAATCTACTATTCACACACATTCTTAAAATTTGAATTGAACTTAATTTAATGAATTTTACATCTATCCAAATATCTTTAAACGCATTTTCTTGTCATATAATAATCAATATGAGACTCTTGAACATATTTTTTCATGCACATGATTAGATATATAAAATATAAAACTAAATGATTCAATAATAGTAACCTGATAGCAGATAATTCACCATATCTTAAATAAAGCATTATATCATTTTTAATTTAAATTGGGTTTAATTCAATATTAAAAACTAGACCCGTAAAATTATAACTAGACTATTTATAAAATTTTCAGAATATATGTCATTCAACTTTGAACTCATTACTTGTCAAAGGCAGAGCCCTTCGTAGGTTGGGGTGGGCCACGGCACAACCAAAAAAATTTAAAAACTAATAATTATAGGTCTATTATTAGGGATGTCAATGGGTACCCATGAGTACGGATAGTATGATACCCGTCTCCGTCCTGTTAGATAAATATGATACGCGTACCCGCCCGACCCTTATGGATACCCACTATACGGGTACCCGCGGGTATTGAGTCATCAATGGGTACCCATCTATGAAGCCCCGATCCTTCAAAATGGATGTTCTACTGTATCCTGCACCGATACCTGCCTGATACTTCCCGATACGTATCAGGAGAGTATACGAAGATTAAATTTTATTTTTTAAAAAAATAATTATCTGATACTTCCCAATACGTATCAGGAGAGTATCCAATAATTATCCTGCACCGATATCTGCCCCGATATTTCCCAATTAATGTTAACTAAAATAACTTAACTCTTGAGTACTAATGTATTCTTTTTTGGATATAGTGCTTCTTTTTTGGATCGATCTAGTATAGCACTAACAATGTTCTTTTTGGATATAGTATATCAATTATGGTGCTCTTTTTGGGATATATTGTGTATGTAATTGACTAATCATCTCTCTTAATCGTCAATAATATTTATATTTATGTTGATGTGCTACAAGCTTATGACTGGTTTTTTTGTTTGTTAATATATTTGTATATTAAAAAAATAGTTATAATTATATTGTACATTTAATTATATAATTTTTTATTAACGTATCTCAGCCGTATCGTATCTTGATTTTTGAAATATTTCCATATCGATGTATCTGTGCAGTATCGTATCCGTATCGTATCTCATATCCGGGCTTCACAGGCACCCATGGATTTTTTAATATTTCTTTTTTTACAAAAAATAACTTTTTTTTAATTACCAAAACACTTCAACTTTTAAACATCCATCATAATACATTCAAAATTTCATAAATCATACATAATCCATACAAATTCTTGAAGTAAAATAAAAGCATAAAAACATCTAAATTTCATAAGCATTCCAAACTTCAATACCATTTGACTTCCCAAATTTAATAAGGTAACAATTTAAGTAATAAGACATATAAGAATATTTTAGTAATTTACATAATTTATTATCGGGGATGGGTACCCAAGGGTAGGGTACAATCAAATCCATGTCCATATCCATATATTAATGGGTAGTCAATTACCCGTTTATTTTATCCGTGGATACCCGTTTAGCTACCTGCCTCGTGCCTATGACGGATTTTACCCGCGGGTACCCATGGGCATGAGTATTTTTGCCACCCCTATCTATTATGCGAGATTTTAATCAATTTTACGATGTTTTTTGTCTTCAGCACATCCAAATCTCTATAAAGCGGTGTAGTAGCCCACCCAAAAAAATAAAAAAATAAAAAATCAAAGATCAATTTTGTAATATTTTAAACAATTTTTCAACGGTTTTAGATTTCGGTGGTTGTACAAGTAGTATACATGATTTTTGTAGTGTCTACCTCTCTTACATTGTCTCTAAACTAAAACTTGTTTCAATTAACATTTGTACTATATAAAAAAATATAAAAAAAACTTCATAATTTATAGAGCCATCCATTTGAGATAGCACTTGTGTGATATTGTGGTATCTGTAACAGCCCGATTTTCTCTAGATTTAATTTTAATTGTTTTGTGTGTGATTAATTATGCTTATATGTGATTAAATTGCCTATGTGTGTATTTTAATAGGATTTCAGTATTAGAAGGGTATTTTGGTCATTTTGTGAGTAAGGGTAAGTTAGTAATTATGGTGAGGATTATTTTTAGCGTTTCGACTGAGAATCATTATTTAGTAAGTTACTAGCGGGTAGTGGTGATTTATCTTATAACCAGTAAGTGATTGTTATTATTATTATTTTAACCGTTAGTAGAGAGGAACCTTGGTGGTTGGTTTATAAATGTTGTGAGCCCATTAGAACACTAAGAGGGTTAAGCCCAATGTATAGAGACTATATATGTATTGGTCATTAAAGAAAATAGGGATAGATAATCATTTTACAAGTTGAGAAGAGGAAGAAAGAGAAAGGGGGCAAGAGGAAGAAAGAAGAGTTAGAGAGAAAGATTGAAGAACCCATAGGAGCTCAATTGAAGCTTGTGATAGGTTTGTTGCTCATTGAGGTAAGGGGGTTAGTTTTCAATTATAATCAATTAGTTGTAGCTTCTTCTCTAGTTATATGCTTAAGTGCTTAATTGAATAAGTGATTATCATGAACCTACTTGTTGAA
>Ga0228710_1008442_pt1 | contig 14757 bp, 10 predicted proteins | sample MedpolnodulmetaG_FD_177995 | JGI IMG/M metagenome (GOLD analysis project Ga0228710, IMG submission 177995) | Root nodule microbial communities from Medicago polymorpha collected in Santa Monica, California, United States - pink nodules | ecosystem: Host-associated > Plants > Roots > Nodule...
GACTATACATCTTGGTTTTCCACCAAGAGAACATTTCTGGGTCACCATTAAACATGGGAGGTTTGTTGTGATTTGCAGATCTTTCATGTTTGCTGATGTTGCTGCTGTAGTTATATGGAATAGCAGCTCCACCAGAACCAGAGCCAGCGCCAGAGCTAGAAGCTTTTTCCCCAGACATGTTTTTCTCAGATCTTACTGTAACACGGTTAAGTGCTAATTACAGAGCCAAAGCTCCGATACCAACTGAAGGTGATAAAAACCACAAGAAGGGGGGTTGAATTGTGTTTTTGGAAACTACTTCTTTAACGTTCTAGAGAACTGTTCTCAGGTTCAGAGTCTGAAGTAGTTCAGAGTCTGAGTGAGTTCAGAGTCTATGTGCAGCGGATAAAGTAAAGAACAGAAGAAGAGAGAACACAAGCAATTATACAGGTTCCTTCCACAAACCGGAAGTAGTCCTGTCCTCCTTGCACTTCCAAGGAGAGTTCCACTAAAATGTAATCTCAAATTACAAGTTGCTCAATCACACCTGAAAGAGACTTATCTTTGCTCAAGGACACCTCCAAGAGACTTCTATGCTCAATCACACAAGAAAGAGACTTCCTTTGCTCAATCACAACTGAAAGAGACTTCTATGCTCAAGGACAACTCCAAGAAACTTAACTTAACAATTACAAAGAATTGAATAAGGTTTTGAATACTTGATATACAATCAGAGGTATTCACAATACAATACGAAACAGAACAGACTCTGTTTTTCTAGACACTTAAGAATTCTAAGATATAAACAATTGAAAGAATTCTCTAAGTTGTTGATGTTTGTTTACGACGTTTTGCGCAGAGTATTGGCCTTGTATGCGTGTATGTTGTCTAGATATTATTCTCTAAGTCTTCATCCCTATTTATAGAGGAGTTGAGAGACGTTGAGAATTTAGCCGTTACATCAACTTGTCTTGCTTTGAAGCTTTGATTCTTCACCCTTGATCTTTTGCCTGATTTGATAGTTGTCCTATGAAGAACTAATTTCAAATCCATTCCATTACAAAAGGAACAACGTCTGCAGCAATGTTACTGTTATCTTTGTCTTGTTGTAGAGACAAAGATTGCAGAGATGGTGGTTGCAGAGTTCGTGGCCGTACACTTCGTACATTGTCCTTTGTCAACTCTGGTGAAGTAGCTTCTGACGAGATATGCTTCTGATGACCTTGCTTCTGATGACCTTGCTTCTGCTGACGTGTCTTCAGGAGCTCTTCTTCAGACCCGTTTCTTTAGACGCATTCTTCAGACGCATTCTTCCAGACGCTCTTAGCTTCAAATAAAATTCCTTTGCTCTTGAACTTGTTCAATCAGAATCTTTATGAATAGTACTTTGATTATGGATCCTGTACACTTGAACAAATTGTTTAGCATATTCAATTGATTATTTTTAATATCTTGTTATTGTCAAAACTCAATAGGTGACTTGTGAAACACCCTTTGTTCCAACACACTCACCCTTTGCAGAACACAATACACCCTCATTTAACCCTAAAAATAGTCACTATTTAAACCCCCCAATCATTGGTGCAAAATTTTTCACGGACACATATCCCCAAGCAGCCGTTTAAATCACCACACAAACCCTAATTTCCTTTCTTTTCACAACTTTCAGAATCAAACACAAAAGAAATATGAATAAAATCAAGAACACTAACATGTGTTCTTCATAAACCCAACAACAAACATCAATCATTTTGATTTTCTCTTCATATGAACTCAGCACAAGGTCGTTTCTAACAAACAACACCAGTAACATCACGAGGACGAACTGAAGTTAGAAATGGAAGAAAAGGGTAGGTTTCCTTCTTCGTTCGTTTTTTTTAACCTTTGTGCAGTAGATCATCTTTTCCACTTTCTCTTTTACACGATTTCAAAACCATATCCATCCTTAGCAACATGAAGGAGTTTTTTTTTTAAAGAACGAAAAGAAATCGTAAGAGAGAAAGAGTTAGATTGTAATTTGTTTTCTCTTTCTAAACTTCTTGCTTCCGATCTAGTCATTTCCCTTCATTTTTTTGTAAAATCCAAGTTCGGATCTAAGTTTACAGTGAAAAAGGATCTCTGAAAACCTAATTAGTTTTTTGAAAAGGGGTGTTTAAACTCTCTGGCGCGGTTGCGCCGCCCTGTTGGGCCGGCAATCGCCGTGCCAGAATCTGGGAAAGTAATGAAACTAGATCGGAGAAGAAAGAGATGGTTGCAGAGCTTTTCTCACTAAAAACACTTAGAGAGAGAAGAGTTTGTGGGTTATGTTTTTTTTGTGCTGGTTTTAGTATTTATACTTCTATTTTTTTTTATGTAAACACTTAGAGAGAGAATAGTTTGTGGGTTATGTTTTTTTTGTGCTGGTTTTAGTATTTATACATCTATTATTTTTTTAATGTTTCTTGTATACACTGTCCATAGCTGTTCCCATGAATTCTAAGGGCTAGGCCGTCAGATCTGTGATCTTACGGCCAAGGATGTTCATGTTTTAAGTCCTGCGCGTATAGGTTCATCGTACTACCATGTACATTCAAGTTTGGACCGTTAGATCTTAGATCTGACGGCCAGTGTTGCTCCTTGAATTAAATTGGGCGCGCCTCCTTTATTTTCCCTTAGTGTGTTCCTTTTGTTTCCAGTCTTTGGATCTAGATCCAGTGGCTGAGATCAAATCTCCTAAGCCCACTGGATCTAGTTAAGCCCAACTGCTTTTATTTTTTTTCTCTACTCTTTTACTACTGTACTACTGTTTTTAATTTGTACCCTATTTCCCTTAAAAAAAAAATTTCTTCTTATTTTCAAAAACACTTTAAATTTTTTCTAGTTGTTTATTTGTGTTTTTTTTATTATTTTATCTTATTAAGGCATTGTTATTTAGTTTTCTAGTTTTTTTTTACTTTAGCCTAATTTTTTTTCACTTCTTATTATAGTTTGTTTATTTTTTAGTTACTTTTTGCTTATTAATTAGTTTATTTTATGCTTATTATAATTAGAATCATTTCATGCATATTTATTTCTTGTCATTTTTTTTATATATTAAAGTATTAGAATGTATTTAGTGAATGATGTAATTTTATTTATCCACTTTATTTCTTGTCATCTATTTATTTTTAGACTTCAGAGTGTATCTAGGAATGATGTAAAAGCATAAATGAGAAGTAGCACCAACACTCACACATTTATTTATTCTGCTTTATGTCATGACCAAAACCAAGACCAAATCAATTAGGGACAAATTAGGATTAAATTATGGACAAGTTAAGGACATTAAATTCAAACAACTAGTAATTTTGGGATAATTCCAAGGAATGAGATTTTACGTTGGATCCAACATCCTTTGTAAATTTCTCCGCGCTTTATTTTATTCCGTCACGCTTAGTTGTTTAGACATTAATTAGCTCACTTCAAATTTACAAAAAAAATCAAATATGCAAAAACTCAAAAGTATTTTCTTAACAAACCTTGGATTTTAACCCAAGTGTTTCCTTATTCCTTTTCTTTCTTAATCAAATTTTAATCTATCTTAAACCATACTTAGACTTGGTTTCCTTTTAATTAGAATCAATTAACCTTATTAATATTATTTTTTTCAAACTTTAAAATCAACTTAACCCATTACTCGGCTTTTTAACATGAATTACATGATTTTGATCCCATTTTTTTGGGTATGTAGGCAAAAGACTTTGTCTTTCCAAATCAATAAAAAAATACAAAAACATTTTCTTTATTTCTTTATTCACACTTAGATTCTTAGGCATTTTTTTACAAGTAGTAACTAAGCACAAGATAATTAAAAACAAAAGGTTCCTATGGAATACCATAGACGTTTAGGGTGCTAATACATTCCCTTCGCGTAACCAACCCCCCAACCTTGATCTCTTACAGGGTTATTCTTTTTTTTCCCCTTCCCCTTGGAAAATAAAAGATCGGTGGTGTATCCCAAATTTGAGATTCAAGACTAATCTAATAGCTTGATATCCAAAAATCACCGCGACAATAGACTTCTCTCCTGTCTTATGCCTTGAGCAACCGTTGTCTAGGTACCATGATCTTTGCTTTTCCTTTGCTCGTAGGAATATCTGCAACATTGACAATTTTAGATTTAGGTACCCATATCTTTATGGGTCCTTTGACGTTAGTACTGGAAGTTTTACTCTTCTTCTTTTGTATCTTGTGCTGAAAGTTTGATGGCTTTTGTTTGTAACACCCTAATTCTCAACGTTGATTTAATAAATAATGCGAATAAATTTAAACAAAAAGGATGTTACACATACTCATAAATCATTGATTTGAATAATAATTAATACGTCATATTTTAGAATGCGGAAAATACTTCAAAAATATTTCATAAAATAAACATGTCTGATCCTCAATCGTCATTGTGGAAAATATCATAATGATTTCAAATACTTAAGATTCCTAACATTAAAAATTCAACGTTTGACCCCATCCCTAGTGTTACAGATCAGAGCACATGATTATTCGACTACATAAATAATTAGATAATAGCTACGAAAATATATTTCTGTCGTCACCTTCTAAACGTCCCGCACACTAGAGCTCCTTGTCCTGAGTGTCTATGCCCCAAGAGTACAGACACCATAATACACAACAACAACAAAAGGGTGAGAATATTCATCATAAAATATATTGGGATACATGAATAATATATAAATAGCATAACATCAATTGATCATCATTTACAAATATTCACAATTCTTCATCAGGTTATACGACATCATTCACACATCATCATCATCATCATAACTTAACAGTTTCAAAACATTAAGGAAGACACATAAGACTCACAATACATCAACATTAACACATACCACATATATCATATACACCTAACATGAGCCATATGCAAATACACTTCATTCTTAGACCTATATATATGTGGTACCACACCTACTCATCGTTTATTGTATGTCAGATTTGTGTTACTGAACATACTCTCATCGTTCTCATCGTTCCCTAATTATGATTCTATATGCATGCATGAAGACAGAGCCACCAAGTAATGCACATTAATAAATCATCAATAAATCATACCATAACAAAAATTCAGCTCGTCATACACATCATAATAACAGGGTATGTTTCATCGTTACTCATCGTTAAAAACAAGGTATTATCTCATTGCTACTCGTCATTATAAACTAAGTATTTCTCATTGTTACTCATCATCATAAACAATATTTAACTCCTCATTATTGAACATCATAAAACAATTATTATCTCATCATTATCGACATCATAAATAAGTATCTTCATATATATAATTAGCAACATCATCCTCATCATCATTATAAAATGAACATCATCATTTCTCATTGTTTAATCCTAAAATAGAAACTGTATTTTTCTCTTCATATGTATTTTAAATATAAGTGTATGTCATTACCCCATCGACTTTCCTGTTACAGTCATAGAGTCCTTCATTCATTCTAACTTAGATCATTATCTCTCTAATGATTCATTATCTTGCCTCATCGCTAATATTACCCCTACATTATTCATTAATTAACACACAACTTTCTATTCACATTCTATTTTGTCCTATCAATTCTCTCAACATCATATACGCTCTTAAATCGACCACACTCATTTCATTTTAACCTAAGGTCGTTACTTCATGCTTAACTTCCTATCTTCGTTTATATTTCATCCTAACAATCTCCTAGTCGTCATCAATTCTCTAATTCGACCTCACTATTTACCTTGACTCTTCTTCTCCTCAACCTAAAAACTTTTCTACGTTCACTCTCTTCTTATATACATGTCTCTACAATTACCCTTTACTCTGATTTACTATTATTTTCACCTTTATTAGTTCATGAATTACCCTCTTACAACTTTCTCTCTACTCTACCTTCAAGTCTTCCACAACATGATTTATTACGTAGTGCATCGTCGCCATATAATATTTATACTATCAACATACCCCATCATATTTCAACGTTAACATCTAATTCGTCGATTAACATCATATCTCCATATCAAATATATATAGTTTACATCTTCGTTATTTCAATATCATGTTTAGAACACACAACCCTCATTAGTTGTATCCTCTTACTCTTTTAGGCTCATTAAGTTTAGGAACATATTTTCATATATAGTTTAATCATTATTATCTTCTATTGTCTTAAGCCACTCTCACAAATTCATGTTTTGGACTCGTCATTACCTTGAGGTAATCACTCCTATTTATGCCTAATCACACTTCTTCATTTAACTTATATTTTAAATACCCTTACTTTTATTCGACACACTAACGGCTTGCTTACACTCACTATCGCTTATAGTTGTTTTAGAGTCCATAAAAAGGGTTGTGCTGAAAAACGCAGCATGACCCAGACGTGGTGTTTAAATCATAACTCAAGTTCTAGAGGAAATAATGGACTCAAATAAATGGGGAATTAAATCTAACGCACACATCTACAACTTTTATGAAGACTCCTAAACCTAATTCGAAACATAAAGTCGCAAAACAATTGATTTTCCTATGTTCGGGAAAGAGGACGACCCTGCTGACCGCTGTGTAGTATTTTCATTATATCTTGAGTTCTAGATACTAAAATAGAGTCCCTCCAAAGGATACTGAAAGCTAACATCCATATCTACAACCTTTATGAAGACATCAAAACCTAATTATGATCAGAAAAGTCTTAGTTTATATTTTAATTTTTCAGTACAGAATTCAAAAAGAGTACGACCCGGTTGACCCCTGTGTAGTATTTGAATCATATCTAGAGTTCTAGACGTTGGAATGATGTCAAACAACCGCCCAATTAAATCTAATATTCATATCTACAACTTTCATGAAGAAACCGAAATCTAATTCTGAACAGAACAGTCTCAGTTTTTATTTTTGTTTCGATTACCGAAATCGCATTTCACATCTGCGATTTAGCCTTAAGGAACTTTTCCTAACTCCATTTTCGACCCTAAACTCGTCAAACCCGACCCTAATCTTTACTCCATGATTACCCTATAATTTAAATATTTATTCTTCATTAACCTACCGGATTATCCACTCTTTTTAAGACTAAAACTCAACTCAAAAACCTAAATTAGTTTTCCTCAATTCTCATCTTTCAATTCGTTCATCGTTATTTTCTCATCAAAATTCACATCATAACATCAACAACATATTAAAATTTAAGACAACCAACTCATAGATTAAGATACCCTAAAGTGCAAAGATTCTCCCCCTTACCTCGATGTTTTGCAAATTGATGAATTCCTACGGTTGAACCTCTCCTTTGCCGTGTCTTTATGCCTCCTTTTCTCTTAACCCTAGTTTTGTTCTTTTGCCTCCGCTATCTTTTTCTCTTTTTTGTTGTAACCCTAATTCTCTAATCTCCTCCTCTATTTATAACCACCACGAGTTTGTTTCTCACTTAATCTTTTTAATAGGCTTACTATCGTCACACCCTTAGATTGGTTACTAAATTTATTATAACTATTCGACTCCACTATTTACACCTCGTTCTATTTATTTAATTAAAACACTACTCAACTTACTTAAACCTCTGTTTTACTAATACAACTCTTTTCTCTCATTTTTGCTAAAAATATCCATTTTCCATTAATCTCTAATAATCTCTTATTTTTCAACAATTAACTGATTCATTTATTCGCTCAATACCCACAACTTTTATCGAAAACATCAACAGACAATTACCTAATAATACTAATATTAAATAACAATAAGACTAGTGAATTAATATTAAAAATCGGGGTGTTAGAACTCTCCCCCACTTAAAGAATTTTCGCCCTCAAAAATTATCTAAAGGAAACAATTTTGAATATGATTCCTCCATTCGGATCTCTAACTCCCAAGTTACGCTTCGCCTAGCAAGTCTGCTCCACGTCTCCCCCACTTTGCTAATTCCCACCAGTAACCTATATAGAACAAGTATCGACAGTATTTACATACTTGTCGCATACAAGAGGATTAAAACAATTATAACTTGGTCTGACTAGACCGACCTGCTCTGATACCAACTATGTAACACCCTAATTCCAAACGTTGATTTAATAAATAATGCGAATAAACATGTCTGATCCTCAATCTTCATTGTGGAAAATATCATAATGATTTCAAATACTTAAGATTCATAACATTAAACATTCAACGTTTGACCCCATCCCTAGTGTTACAGATCAGAGCACATGATTATTCGACTACATAAATAATTAGATAATAGCTACGGAAATATATTTCCATCGCCACATTCTAAACGTCCCGCACACTAGAGCTCCTCGTCTTGAGTGTCTGTACCCCAAGAGTACAGACACGATAATACACAACAACAACAAAGGGGGGAGAATATTCATCATAAAATATATTGGGAACATGAATAATATATAAATAGCATGACATCATTTGATCATCGTTTACAAATATTCACAATTCTTCATCAGGTTATACCACATCATTCACACATCATCATCGTCATAACTTAATAGTTTCAAAACATTAAGGAATACACATATAGGTTCTGATCTCTTCAGAATCTTAATCTTGGGAAGCTTCAGGTTCTGACCGAGCAACAGTTACAGACTTAACACCTTTAGGAACAAAGAAAGTTTTCAATCCTTCCTTAATGCATTCACAACATGCTTTAAGACTAATTCCATTAGGTTTCCCTTCTGAGAATCCAATCCCTTTGCCATTGTTCTTGTAAATGCTATAAATCATAGAAGCTACCTAGCTTCTGTCAATGCCAGATATAATAAAATCTTCAAGAGCAATTTCAAGTTTACTTAAAGATTTTCCATAACACTTTTCTTGTAGCTTCTGACAAAGATACTTGAGCTTTTCTTCATAAGTGATACAAATGAATTCAAAACCTCTAAGTCCTTCCTTAGAAGCTTTTAGATCCAAAAGAGTTGATTCTTGTTGTTTCATTAACTCAACATATTTTTCTTTTAAATCTTTCAACTCATTGGTTCTATGTTCAAAGTGTGTGAGAAGCTCTTTAAGAGACTCAATAAGTTCTTCTATGAGAATTTTAGAGTATACCTCATTTTCATCTTCAGAGTCTGATTCAAGTTCAGCTTCTGAAGTCACTGTAGCCATTAACCCCATAACTACATTTTCTTCATCTCCAACTTCTTCCTTGTCAGACCCAGATTCACTGTCTAAATCTTCCTAGGTTGCCATTAAACTATGCTTAATTTGCATCTTGCATGTAAGCTTCTTATAATCTTGCTCACATGATCAGAAGCTACATAACTTTTCTTCAATATTTGAAGTCCAGAGACTAGAGTCTAAAATCCTGAGTACATTTCCTCAATACTTTCATCTTCTTTCATCTTGAACAACTTATACTGATGAACAAGCATGGTAGCCTTTGCCTCTCTAACCTTCTTACTACCTTCATAGTTTGCACAAAGTGAAGCAAACATTGCCTTTGCAGTAGATTTGTCACTCATCTTCATGTACTCTGTGCGAGGTATAGAGGCAACAAGGATTCCTTTGATCTTGTGATGCTTTTTGTAAAGCTTCTTCTGAGTAGGAGTATGTTTCTTTCTATCAATAACATCTCCTTCTTTATCAAGGGCCAAGTCACCAACACCATCTTCAAGAATATCCCATAGTTCATCATCTAACCCCATGATGTGACTGTACATAATGAACAACATTGTTACCAGAACTGGTACCTTCAGGAGATGCCATGTTTTTCTCATATCTTTATCTTTTACACTGTTAGGTGCTCAGACAACAAACCAAGGCTCTAGATACCAATTGAAGGTGAGAAAAATACAAGAAGGGGGGTTGAATTGTATTTTCTTTTTCTTCTTCTAAAACTGAATTCACTGTTCAGAACCTGATAGAGTTCAGCTTCTGAAGTAGTGTTCAGAATCTAAATGCAGCGAATAAGTAAAGAGAGAGAGAAAGAAGAAAGACACAAAGCAATTTATAGTGGTTCCTTCCATAATCAAGAAGTAGTCCACTCCTCCTTGCACTTCCAAGGAGAGTTCACTAAAAATCAATATCTGATTACAATTGCTCAAGCACTAAAGCAAGAGACTTCAAACTACTCAAGCACAACTGCAAGAGGTTTCCTATGCTCAAGCACAACTGCAAGAGACTTCCTATGCTCAAGCACAACTGCAAGAGACTTATATTCAAACAGAATTACAAAGAAAATTGATTGAGGTTGAACACTTGATATACAATCAGTGATGTTTATAATACAAATCAGATAAGACTCTTAAGACTCTAAAATTTCTAAGATATGAAAGTTGTTAAGAAATTCTAAGTGAACTTGACGTGAAACAATTTTAGCAGAGGTTTGGCACTTGTAAAATAGTTGTGAGTCTCTTGGAAATCTTCAAGTCCTCACTCCTTCATATAGAGGTGTGAAAGAGACGTTGTTGATTGCCAGCACATCAAAAGAGTCGGTTTTGGAGCTTGATCAAATCACCAATGATTTGTTGCTTGATATGGTTATTGCCCTGTGAAGGAACAATTTCAAATTCCTTCCAAGAATAGAGAGAAACCAGCGTTGATATAGTTGTTATGTGGTACTATTGCAGACATGAAGAGTGGAGTAGAGGAGTAGTGGTTGTACAATTGTACTATGTCCTTTTTCTGCGTTCTTTAGTGGATAAGCATCCAATGCCTTCAAATTCCTCTGAATTAGCCGTTGCTCCAGGCTTCCATTCCTTCTGCGGTCATAGGCATGTGAATAACAACATTTAATAGCGTTGAATATTCAAGTCTTCAGCTTCTGATGATCTTCAGCTTCTGATGACGTCAGCTTCTGATGACAACTTATGATGAGCAGCTTCTGATGAACTGCTTTTGAAGAGCTATTTCAAAAGTCTTTAGATGATATCTTCTTCCAACTCTATCTTGTAGCACAAGCTTCCACATTGTAAATTTCATTGCTCACATTTGTTCTTCCAGAACCTATGCTTGATATAAAGAAACTTAAATTTTTTGTCTCTGGTCCTGCACACTTGAACAAATATTAGCATATCCAATTGACATTTTTCAATACCTTGTTATCATCAAAACTCAAAGGGTAATGTTAAACATATTTTGTTCCAACAAAATGTTGTTCTTAGGGCTTTACCTCCGGATCATCTGGAGTTATACGCTAATGCAGAGATAACCCCTCCACAACAAAACTTCTTCAACATGATGATTAACAGTGGACATGCAGATTACTGTGTTCTACGTGGGGTGCATATGTCGTTTCAGAATGATTCTGATGTGGCAGATATTCTTCGCATTTTGGAGATTTCCTATGCTACTAGTGTTGAATCTGCAGATTATTTTTTGATGTTATTGGATGCTTCGGCTATAGGAGGTCTTGAAAATTTATGAGAAGTCTCCACTTTTACAAGATTTTTTACGGCTCAGAAGCTTCACGAACTTCGACTATGCTTTGCTGGTTGGAGAACTTCGTACTTCATTCGTGTTCGTTCCTTCTAGTGGAGCAGGGAGATGCCTATGGGTTTGGTTCTCAGGACTTTCTGTATATCGAAAGGAACTTTCAAGGGAGATGGAAGATTGCCTTGTTACCATAGGCCTCCTTCTGGTGAAGATTACGAGTACTCTAAAACGGAGGTTTGCATCCTCTGCCGGTTCGACACAGAACTTCACAGATTCAGAAGGATGTTTAACTTTGGCCCGATATTTTATGGACTTTAAGTTAGTTTTGGGCTTTTTAAGTTTTTTTTTGTAATATTTGTCGAATTATATGCAATGAATATGCAATTATATTTATTTTTTGACAATTAATGTACTTTACCCGTCAGTCTTGTGTTCTTTTAATTTCCTGCAATAATGGTCGACATTTATATGCATAACACGGTTGTCAGGAACCAGTTCCTCGACTTCATACACATTATTCGAAAATACTCTCAGGATTTTCCATGGTCCTTCCCAACTAGGTGACAATTTACCCAAAGTTCTATTTTTCATATAAGATTTTTCATATCCAAACCAAATAATTTACAACAAATTTCTTCGACTTGACCTTTTTATTATAAGATTTGGCTACTGTTTCCTTTTTCCTCGCAAGGATGTCTAATGCCCTTCACCTTTCTTCTTCTAAATCGACCAACTCAACCAATATCATATTCCAATAACAGTAGGGATTTCAAATTTTCTTTAGATTCTAGCCGATTGGAGGCAAATTTCTGCAGGTAACACAACATCATGTCCAAACATAAGTCTAAAAGGAGTAGTATTAGTCGATTCTCTAGGAGAATTTCGACAAGCCCATAACGCTTGATCAAGAATTTTGTGCCAATTTCTTGGTTTATCACTTATGTGTTTCTTTATTAAAGTGATAATGACTTTATTGGCTGCTTCGACTTTACCATTTTCTTCAGCATAATATGGTGTCAAAGTTAATAGTTTAAATCCTGTTTGATTGGAAAATTGTACCATTTTTCGACCTCTAAAAACTGATCCTTGATCAGTGGTAATCGTTTATGGAATCCCAAATCTACATAAAATATGATTTTGGATAAAACTGATAACCACTTATTGATTAACATCTGGGAAAAGGATGGTGTTGGGTATTTGTATTGGATTCATTGTTGCTAAAACAAATATCCATGTGTTGATGTTGGATACTATGTTCCAACATGTTTTTAGCATTTTCTCGAGATGTTGGATATGCTGTTGCAACATCCAGGTACGGTTCATTGTGCCTCATTTTATGCCTTGATGTACGTGCACTTTATCTTATTAAGGAATCCACGTCCTCATATCTTGCTTACCAAGCAACGCGTATATTTCTTCAGAATTGTACTTGCTAAAAGTACAATAATCGTTTTAGGGTTTGTATTGTATCGGTCATGCCTTGAGAAGGCTCTCAAGGGTTGTATTTATATCCCTCTATGGGCTTGATTTGTGGTTACTTAGGCAGCAAGTAATGGGGTTATTTAGGTAATTAGGCGGCTTCTAGAAGTAGCCTAAGGCGGCGTCTTTGAAGTGGATGCGCTTTGAGCCTAAAAGCCCATATGAAGGGCGTTTTGGGCCTTATCAAAGGCGCTGAGGCCTTCTAGAGGGTCAAAGAGTCCTTTCTGGGGGTCTTTAGATCCTTAGGAATATTATGACGATCCAAGAATCAGTTGTGTTTTTATTCCTAAAGGAGTAACAATATTTTAGGGAATCTTTGGATATGTTTGGCGGTTCCTAAAGATGTTCCTATCTTTTAGGACTTTCTATATTTGTTACTGATTATTGTTACGTAGATCAACTAAAGGATCTACATTGTTCTTAAACCCAACAAGGTTATTTAGCCCATATTGCTTCAGTATATAAGAAAGACTTCAAGACCTAATTCGATATTCAAGTCGTCATTCTAAAGAATAGTTTTTTAAGGTTTTGAGTTGTGTTCTTTGTGTGTTCTTCTCTTGTATCGTTTTGATTCAAGTCTATGACTGTTTGTTATTTGTGAGCCTTTCTTGTATCACCTTGATGCAAGCTTAGGACTGTTTATTGAGTTGTAACTTGTGTGCTACAGCAAAGCTTTGAAGCAAGGTAGTAGTTTGTGTTTGAAGGTAACTTCACCATATTATGTTTTAACCTGATAATCACATGGGCTGTGATTGATTATAGGATAGTGAGATGGGATCTCAGATCTAGGAGTTCCTAGATTGAAATCTAGATGGGTATGTCCTAGGTCTTAAGTTGTAAACGTGGTTTTCTGAGAACTTTAGAATTAGGAATACACTGCCGAAGAAGAATGGACCACTGCTGAAGATGAACTAGCTCTTTCAAATTCCAAACCCATTGAATGCATTACTCAATGGGGTAGACAAGAACATGTTCAGATTGATCAAGCAATGTACTGTGGCTAAGGATGCATGGGAGATTCTAAAAACTGCACATGAAGGCACATCTAAGGTGAAATGTTCTAGACTTCAATTTCTCACTACTAAATTTGAGAATCTGAAAATGATGGATGATGAGAACATACAGGAATATCACTTGAACGTCCTGGATATTGCCAATTCCTTTGAGTCTCTTGGAGAGAAAATTTCTGATGAAAAACTTGTTAGGAAAATTCTCAAATCTATACCTAAGAGATTTGACATGAAGGTAACTGCTATTGAGGAAGCTCAGGATATCTCAAGTTTGAAGGTTGATGAATTGATAAGGTCTCTGCAAAACTTTGAAATAACCATCAATAGCAAGACTGATAAGAAAGGCAATGGCATTGCTTTTGTGTCCAATGTTGATACTGATGAGACACAAGGAAATCATGAGGATGATGAAAATCTGTCAAAGTCTTTAGTGATACTTGAGAGACAGTTCAAAAAGATCTTCAAACATGTTGACAGAAGATCTAGGACAAATGGTCAGAACATCAGGTCCAACATTGATAACCAACCAAGTAAAGAGAAGATGACAAGAACTGATGAGAAGAATACTCAATACAAGGGTGTTCAATGTCATGAATGTGAAGAATATGGTCACATCAGATCAGAATGTGCCACTTTTCTTAAAAGACAAAAGAAAATCTTGGTTGTCTCATGGTCAGATGAAGATGAATCAGAAGGAGAAGTGGAAAATGAGTCTGCCAAACATGTCTCTGCACTGACTGGTAGAGTTATGTCAGATACAGAGTCATGTGAGGAAGAGATGAGTTATGATGAGTTAGCTATCTCTAACAATGAACTGATTTCCAAAAATACTGATATAAGCCAAATGCTTGAGAAACAAGAAGATATCATCAGTCAACTGTGAAGGTGAGA
>Ga0228710_1008445_pt1 | contig 14753 bp, 5 predicted proteins | sample MedpolnodulmetaG_FD_177995 | JGI IMG/M metagenome (GOLD analysis project Ga0228710, IMG submission 177995) | Root nodule microbial communities from Medicago polymorpha collected in Santa Monica, California, United States - pink nodules | ecosystem: Host-associated > Plants > Roots > Nodule...
TATAGTGTTAACCCGACTTTTAGAAGAAGGAGACTCTAGGTTCTTTCGAATAATTAAGGAGGCCCTGGATCCTTCCAAATAATTCGTCATAATGAAAGTTCATTAACGACTTAAGTTCAATCACTTTGTTTTAAATTTAAAAAATTTAATTACTATTATATCAAATTTGATTTAATTAAAATTTAAAAACAGGATTAAAAGTCATTGAAGTCAATATATACCGTCAACATTGTTTAGCTCTAGTAAGTTTCATCCTTAATTCCTTCCTTAGTCTCCTGCATCTATACTGTAACATCATATTGTCCCATTTTTCAACAAAGTCTATTATCTTTTGCAAAAGAAATGATAAAAATAAAAATCTTTCGCGAAGTCAAGATTAATTTGATATCTTTTATTTATTAATTATGAAAAGCAAGATTTAGTTGATCTTGTTGTTGAATGAATGCTCTTCAGCCATATAGAATTGACTAGTTGAATAGGAATCCATCAACATGCATGGAATCAATCATTAGTTGATCCACTTATGTTGCTTGTACTCATCTATATTTATTCGCATTTTGCTGTTTCCGGAAAAATATAATAAAAAATACCTGATTTCCAGCAATATAACGAAGAAATTCACTGCAATACGTGCCTTTCACTCTTAAAAGTTAAAAAATGTATTTGGAAAGAAAAACTTTACCAAAGTTGGTCAGTAAATTCACTCGCATAGATTAGTCATCAACAAAAGCCATATCTTCGGTTGATTGGTGTTCATACAACTTTAAGTATTGTCAATTTACCACACAAACCAACATAAGTCTTCAAACACATTTTACTATTAGTTTCTTATGGTATAGACGATTGAAAAAACGATACATCTTGTTGATATAACTAGCATCAATCAATTCTTATAAGCCATCCTTCAACCATTCGGTTTCATACGACCTATCCCTCTCATTACAATGTGAATTCGGTTCATTCATGTGTCATTTTTGCTTAGAAGCTGTCAGAAACCACTCCTTGTCCATGCCTTGTGCAACGTCGATCAACCCCTTCCCTCGTCAATCTCAGGCGTCACATGCCCGCCAGTTTAAAGGTCTATATTGATTGCATTAGACAGGTTTGCAAAATAAGCAAATGACATAACTGCCTTGTCAGCAAACTGTTAACTAGATTCCCTTCTATTCTAACTGATTAGGAGTTTAGATCATATGGAGTAGTATCTATGAGAGTTCATGCAGCTCATATAGTTTCTTATAAATTCATCTTGTAATTCTGTTTTCAATAACAAGAATGCGGTTCATAATGCTTCTACTCTAATTTCTCTAAGACAATTCTCCTATCTTAATTCCTTAATACTCTATTCCTGAATAGTGGGTGACAACTGACAATGGGCACCAAAGTTTTCAAATCAAAATATGAACTCATTTTTACATAAATGCACTCCATTTTCTCACATTTTTAGCCAGATAATTGAAATACTACGGAAGGAAGAAAATGCATACTAAACTTTCCTAATAAGGATTTGAATTAAATTCTAATTTATATATGTCTTCCAACATTAAAACAATCTTTATATTTTAAAACAAAAATAGAAGTTGTTATTTCTATATGCCTAGTATGATTTGATGTATTGATGAAACTGTGCTGAAGCATCAAGATTCAAGACATTCACAGTAGGAATTTTTTTGCAATGAGACAATATGGCCTGTAATAACGTGCAATGGTAACCTCAACACCGATGGATTCACATTTTGACAGTGAGCAGTATATACTGTTCCAGCAGGGTGGAATGGCAGAATATGAGATAGACCAGACTGCATATTTTATAGTAAGCCAAATACCTCCCTACGTCCTTTAAGTTTGACAAAATTATCAAGTTAGTCCTTTAAGTTTTTAAAGTTTCAAATAGGTCCTTTTAGTTATACAATGTTGCCCTTTTCCATCTAAGTTTGTTAAAAGGCGCTTATGTGGCAACCCGGTATTTTTGTTAAACTTAAAGGATCCGAGGAGGTATTTGGCCTTTAAAGTAATTGCAATGGAAAATGACAAATAGGTGGTTGTGGAACAAACATAAAATGTACAGGACCGGGAAATCCACCTCAGAATGAGATAGACCAGACTCCATATTTGATACACTAACACAAAATATAGATAGTTATTATCAGTTATAGATGGTTGATATTTAAGACAAACATTCTTTATTCAAAATCATCAACACTTAGGATACAATTTTTGTCTCTTATATTTCAGAACACAGTAACAGAGCAAACAAAGAGTTTGGTTACATGGGTGGTTGTTGAGTGTGAAACTTCCTCCGCAGTTTATTAAGTGTGACAACAACAGTGACATAGATCTTATCATTCATGTTGCTTAGGAAACGGAAATAAGCATGTCTCCAAGATGCAATGAGTATTAAAGATCCCCAAAATACCCAAAATCCAGTTGAAAACCCCATAGCCATGCTTATGTAGAACGGATTTATTCTATTCTCTTCACGGTTACCATCATTTTCATGTTCTTTGTTCTTCCCTTCTGTCTCACTGCAATGCTTGTCCTGGAATGAACTGTTTCCATTTGCAGGACATGTTTGTGTGAGTGGAAAACCACAAAGGCGTGAATTACCTTGAATGGTATCATTGCTTTCTATAAATAAATGCTCGCCAAGTGGAATTTCCCCAGACAAAGTGTTGTATGATAAGTCCAAAGTACCGAGATCAAGCTTAACCATGCTGGTGGGAATGACGCATGATAAGTGATTCCTCGACAAATCTAATGCTTCCAAACTTATCATATCACCAATATTGGAAGGAATGGAACCCACCAACTGGTTCCTCGACAAATTTAATGAAATCAATTCAACTAGCTTTGCAATTTCAACAGGAATGCCTTTTGTTAAATAATTTGATGACAAGTCAATCATTTTTAGAAGTCGAATATATTCTTGAGAAACAGACATATCGATCCTTTTCCATTGAACTAGAAGTGGATGCTTTGTTTTAGATAGATAGATCGATAGACTTTCCTTAATCGTAAGAAACTCCATATATGATTTTTCATTTATACTTTCTGTAGTAACCATTGCAGGGAACACACATCTTGGAATCTCTCCTGTCAACTGATTCTCAGAAAGGTCCAATATTTGTAAAGACTTAAGTAGGCATAACGATGTTGGGATATTTTTATCAAAGGAATTCCTACCCAATATAAGTGCCTCTAAGATTTGCATGTCTGTACCAATCCAATATGGTATGGGGCCTTTAAATGCATTCGACCTTAAATCCAAAAAAGTCATCACTTGACAATTTTTTAGAGTATCGGGAATTTTTCCTGATAGATTATTGTTGTACATTAGCAACATGTGGAGATTTATGAGGTTACCAAAGGAATCTGGAATTGATCCAATAAAATTGTTTTCAGCCAAATTCAGAATAATCATGTTCGTCCCATATGCCCAACAATTGGGGATGAGTCCTGACAATTTATTAAAAGATAAGTCAAGAGTTTCCAATGAATTATTGAAACCCAAAATCTCACACACGTGTGAAATTGTTCCGTAAAATAAATTATTGGACAGATCCAAATTCCTTGAGTTAGGAGGCAAACGAGGCAAGGGACATGAGAAATTATTGTTGCTCAAATCAAGTGTTTTAAGTTTGAAGTTTTGAGAAAAATCCTGTCCACATCTTTTCAGTTCATTGTAAGAGAGATCCATATGCTCCAAATTGTTGGACAAATCCCAAAACCATTTTGGCACAACATCAGAGATACTTGCCTTTGATATATCAATATGGGAGAAATTCTTCTGCGTTTGAATCCATTTTGGAAATTGAGGGCCCAAACGACATTTTGCCAAACTTATAATTTCAAGCTGGAAAAGAGGGACCCAATTTTTGCTCATGTTCAAAGTTATATTGTTAAAAGATAGGTCCAACACTTTTAGGTTGCTAAAGTTAGCTAAATGAACATCAATGAGATTACCCTCCAAACTATTTTGAGCTAAATCCAACACAACCAAATTTGATAGTTGTTGAATGCTTATTTCCAATGACCCGTTTAATTGATTATTAGAAAGACGCAATTCTTCCAAACTATTTTGGTCATGAGCTTGGCACAATGTTGATGGTATTGAACCAGTTAGCATATTGTATGACAGATCAAGTGCTATAAGACACACTAGCTTGTCAATGGAATCTGGTATTGAACCAATGAGACTATTTTTTGACAGATCAAGTGTTTCAAGAGTTGTCAATCTCTCAATTGAATATGGTATAAGACCTTGTAAATTATTATTTGAGAGATTTAGATTTTGAAGGTGATGACAATTTTCAAACAACCAATCAGGGGTACTATTGAAATAATTTCCAGACAGATCAAGAATTACAAGAGAATCAAAATTCATTTCTGGTGGAGGAGATGTAGGTAGTTTGTGAAGTTGGCAACCTGATAAACGCAATGTATCAAGAGAATGAAGTATTACTCTTATGTCATGAAACCAATCATTTTCACAACTACTAAGATCAACACCACTTAAATCGAGAATTTTCAAGGAAGAAAGTCCTTGAAGCCATTTTAGGTCATTGACATAGAAAGCATTCCCACTCAAATCAAGTGATTCAAGTATAGAAAGGTTTGCAAGATTATTAGAGAGGTTTCCCTTAAAATTGGCATGAGATAGGTCAAGATGTTTTAAATTTAGCATAGTACCTACAAAATCAGGCACTCTAGACTGCATGAAATCATTGCCACTTAGGTTCAAATAACTTAAATATGGCAATTGTAGCAAAGATGAACTTAACTCACCCTCAAGTTTATCTAAGGAATTAGAACAATAGAGATTAAGGGAAATAACATGACCTGTGGTTGTGTTACATCCTACTCCTTTCCAATGGCAACAATCCTTTCCAAGTGTCCATGAAAATAGAACATTTGAAGGGTCTTTCAAGCCTTCCTTGAACTCAAGAAGAGCCTCTGCTTCACCGGCTATGAACTGAGAGTTCAACCCTCCATTGCATAGAACGTGTCCCTGCATTAGAAGGCATAGAATTGCAATAAAGTTTGCTATAAGTTGAAGGAAGTTGGTATTTACCATCATTTTGATTTTAAAGCTATCAACTCTATATCTCTTTTTTAATTTTCTTGAATGAGCGCACCCCTACTTATAGGAGTTCCGGTGCAAAAGGTTCATGTATTTAATTGTCAATTTCAGAGTCAACATTAGAATCTCAAAGCAAAATGTTTTTAACACAGAAGTGAAAAACTTCAATTAAATTTTTTATTTTTAAGTTTTAACCTCTTTGAACGTCTACAATAATAGTAGACTAATAAAGACTCCTTAAATGGATATCACGTGTACTCATCATTTATTTATACTACCTCTGTCTCTATATATAAGACTCTTTTGCTAAAACCACGGGAATTAAGAAAGTGGATATTGGCTTAAATATGATAATCGTCCCTGTAATTTGGGCCAGTTTTGATTTTCGTCCCTGTGAAAAAAAAAATTTGAATTACATCCCTGTAAAATATTTTTTATTTGAAAAAGGTCCCTGGCCCCACTATTCAGCTGATTTGGCATAGTTTTGGCCACGTGGCAGTTGCTGACTGTGCAACTTTTGCCACGTGGCGCTGACGTGGCGTGCCACCTAATATTAAATTTTAAAAAATATTTTTAAAAGACTTAAATATGATAATCGTCCCTGTAATTTGGGCCAGTTTTGATTTTCGTCCCTGTAAAAGGCTTAAAATTTATTTTCAGAATTTTTATATTGTTTTTAAAATTAAAAAATATGAAAATAAATTTAAAAAACAATATAAAAATTCTGAAAATAAATTTCAAAATATTTAAATAATTTTCTGAATTTTTTTGAATATTATATATTCTGAAAAATAATGATTTTTTTTAAATTAAAATTTTTGTAAAAGAACAAGAAATTAGATTTTTTTTTCAAATTTATAATTTATTTTCGAAAATTATAAATTTATAACTTTTGAAAATATAATTGTCATTATTTTCGAAAAAAATTTAATATATAATTTTCAAATTAAAAAAATCTATTTTTCGAATATTTAATTTTCACATTTTTTTTCAAAATTTTTAATTTTAACAGTTTTTTGTCAAAAAATTATGTTTTCAAAAATTTTAATTTTCAAATTTTTTTTTTCGGAAAAGTATTTTCAGATTTTTTTCAGAAATTTTTTATGATTTTTAAATTTATTTTTAGATATTTTAAATTTAAAAAATAATTTCCATAATTTATTTTTAATTTTAATTTTTTTAATTACGTGGACTGCCACGTGGCAAAAGTTGCACAGTCAGCAACTGCCACGTGGTCAAAACCATGCCAAGTCAGCCATGAAGTGGGGCCAGGGACCTTTTTCAAACAAAAAATATTTTACAGGGATGTAATTCAAAATTTTTTTTTCGCAGGGACGAAAATCAAAACGGACCCAAATTACAGGGACGATTATCATATTTAAGCCAAAAATGAATCAACAAATTAATGTTTGTTTTTCAGTCTTAAATGGTGGGCATGTGAGTTGCTTGTTTTGCTAGCTGGACTTTTTCCAGATCCAAAGTTGGAGACATCAGTTCTTTCTATATGGTAACACTTATTTTGATTTTTCAAGTTTAATATGATTACTATTTTTCATTTTTTATCAAGCAATAATGTTTTGGCAATTACTTTTCCCATCTTATGAGTTTCTCGCATGCCCTATTCAGATTCTAAAATCCGAAATATTTCAACGTGTTTTTAGAGGTTTTTATGGTGTGTTTATGCCATTCTGATTCTATAACCTGAACTCTATAGGACGTGCGAGAAACTCATAAGATGAGAAAAAACAGTCTAATGTTTTTGAAGAAAATGAAACCATTAAGCTCTAACTTTCTTATGCATGATCAGTTTGACAATATCTACATTGCACTTCACCATATCCTATGGGCTTGGGGCTGCTGTTAGGTATGTTTCTAACTCCACCAAACATTATGACAAACAATTATGTGGCAAATTTACATTATGTTGTACTTTAAGTTATGTAATTAGGACAAAAAGAAAAATGCATTTTGCCTAATTTTGTCCATGCATGGATACTAGCATTAACATGTAAACATAGTAAAATTTAAAGTGACTCATTTGTTCTATGTTACAGCACAAGAATTTCAAATGAATTAGGAGCTGGGAATCCAAAAGCAGTTCGTTTTTCTATTTGTACAGCAATGTTCCTTGCAACTACAGAGGCTCTCATTATAACTGCAATCTTATTAGGTTGTAGAAGTGTTTTGGGTTATGCTTATACCAATGATACTATGGTTGTTCATTATGTGGCTGTTATGACACCTTTGCTATGTGTATCAATTTTTACAGACAGCTTGCAAGCAGTTCTTTCAGGTTAACAACTCTTCCTTTCACTATTTTGCTATTACTTACAGAGTGGTGATACATGTACACTCCCATGTAGCAATACACCTCTTACACCCATACAAAATCCTGACATGTGGCAAGGAAGAGGGAGAGGAGATGAAAGAGAAAGTGTGGTTGTGAGATGAATTTACCAAAATGTCTCTAGTGCATGGGGTGTACAATGGGGTGTATGATTAAAGGGTGTTCATGTAAAATTTTCCTATTTACATGTTGAAGAGTTACACATCCATAAGATATATCCCTATTGAGACATGTGCACAAATTTGGACTCTAGATGTTACAGAGATGTATTTTTTAGGCGTTAACGTTCCGGTTACTAGGGGAGGGGGCCTTAATAATCCAAAGTTCGACCAGAAGGTAAGTAAAGTCTGGATAAGAATTGTTTCCATCAAAAATCGAATTTGGATTCTCCTTAACGATTCGTCCTAGGTATCTCATTAACCACTTGAAAATGTATGATTTGTAATTGACTTAATAAAAACTCAATTAACATGGATCAACATTAACATAAGCAATATCATTTATGCATTTGAATGGTGTAAAATGCATATACATTTGATTGACCTAAACTCTTGTTTTGAACCTTTTATGATCATATGATAAAAATCCATTTCTTTAATATTCAGGGGTTGCTAGAGGAAGTGGGTGGCAATATGTTGGAGCCTATGTTAATCTTGGAGCCTTTTATCTAGTAGGAATTCCTATAGGTGCAGTATTGGGTTTCATTGCACATTTCAAAGCAAAGGGCCTTTGGATTGGAATAGTTGCTGGCTCCGTTGTCCAAACAATTTTTCTTTCCATCATTACATGTCTTACAAATTGGAAAAAACAGGTCTACATTTTATGAATACAATTTTATTATTATTCAATATACATGTTTATTTTTTTTTTACAACTATAAGAATATGTGTTTGAGTGTTAATAATACAAGGTAAATGCAACTTTTGTAGGCAATCATGGCAAGAGAGAGAATATTTGATGCCACTTCTTCTGATGAAAGTGTAACAGATCACATGACCAGAGCATAAAGTTAAATTATTGGTTCCATTGTTTGTCTATTATGAAAACATTGATGAATTAATTATGTGTATCGTTTTGATCATTCAATTAAAGAAGTCAAAAACAATAACTCAGAAAATATATCTAAATGTATTTTTTAAAGAATATATCAAATGGTTATTTGTGCAAGTGTGTTTTTTTTAATAATTTGCCTAATGTTAGACCGTTCAATAATATTTCATTGAATTCACCCAAAAAAAATTAATTTGATACATATTTTATAAAACAGTGATGCTATATTCAGCGAAAATCATCCTCACGAAAGCATAGCGAACCATTAACAACCGTTGGATCCTTTTTGATCTTTCATTTATGAAAAACATGGGTGGGCCGGTGATGTTTTCTTGAAAATTAGTTTCGCTCGAATTAGCATTTTTCTTTATTAAAATTGATTGTTGGATTGAAAATTTAAATCATGCATATCATCTTCATAATTTTTTACATAAATTTAAAATTATTTGATATATTATTTAGGTGCATCAAAATTAACAACTTAAGTACTTTTATTATAGGCTATTAAATTCGATGTATCTCAACAATATATCAAATGATTTTAGATTTATGTAAAAATTATAGATGAATTACATGATTTAAACTTTCATCTCGACCATCATTTTTGTAAAATACATTTTCAATAAAACATTAAATTTTCCTTGCAGACATTGACAACACAATATTAATGAATACATGACCGTTCAATCAAGATCAGACACTCTAGACTGCGAGCTCGGTAATTTTTAAAGGAAATTAAAATATGTTTGAGATTTGAACCGTTTGATCTAGACGACGGTCATTGACTGCATAAAGTCAATGATTGCATAAAGTTCTATTTAGATAAGGGGACTCAGTTGGTATGAACAATGCATAAAATATACAAGGTCCGGAGTTCAAACCCCGACCACCACCAAAAAAACAATGTAACTTTTTTTTTTATTTTACCAATTTAAAACTATTTGAAACGTTATTTAGATCCATCAAAATTAATGTCTTGTATACTTTTTTTTGCAAGCATCTCATGTAATTTTATTGAAAGCCCTTGATCTGATGAGTTGAATAACTTATCAAATAATTTTAGATTTATATAGCCTTTTATATATATGACCTATATAATATAAATTTTAATTTAATGGTGGATTTTATAAAAGGGTTTTGCTAGAAGCCACCCCATGAAAGTGTCTTTTAGCAATCCACACCTCAAGGTGTGATTTCCACTTTTTAGTTATAACTTTGCTAAAAGACACCTTCATAAAAATTAGTTGGTGTCTTTTAACAAATGTTCATAGAATAACTTGATAAAAGACTCCTTCATAAAAGGTGTCTTCTAACAAAACCCTTTATAAAATTTGTATTGATTAATGAATAGAACTTTTTTTTAAAGAGTGAATAGAACTTCAGTAAATCCCCAACATATATTTGATCATTTTATCCAGTTTGCTTACTCTTTGGGAGGCTTCAAACCCCGTCGATAGTTTTTGCAGCTTATTTGGCTATGCAGTGTTTATGTGCTTTGGAAAGAAAAAAATTAGAGACTGTTCTCTAATAAAGCTAAATCTATTATGCAGCTTCTAGAAAGTGTCAAAATTACTTCTTTAAATTGGCTGAAAAAATGTTTGGTTTCCTTTTAATTACCATTTGTGGTGACATCAACCTCTTGTCTGTTTGAGCATTGATTGCCTGTCTTTTTTGTAATTATACAAGATATTTTCTTGTTACTTGTTGCACACTTTGTGCTAGAGAATAGAACTTTTCCCTTGTAGTAATATATCTCATTTTAGTTTGTTAAAAAAAAAACTTATAATGCATCTCATTTTTATATTTTATTAAAAAAATCCATTTATTTACAAAAATATATAAACGCCTTCCTTTTAAACTTGTTTTAGAAGTCTATGACAAACATTTTATGCATAACTCTTTCAACACGCAAAAAAGAAGACACATTCAAATATTAATGAGACAAAATAAATAAACAAGTTGGCAAACAGTTGAAAAACACAAACAATACTATCAGAGCCCAGAAGCTGGGATTTCGGAAGTACTTTTAAAATATAATATCGTGCACGATTTTTTAAGATGATAATTAAAAATCGATTAATACTTGTATTAATATTCAACTTATCACATGATTCAGATATGATTAAAAATCGATTAGTTCTGACATTGGTGATAAATTAAATGTTCTCACAATGCATGGCCAGTAGAATATTAACAACTGTTTTCCGGTCAAGACTCAAGAGTTTACCGAAATCTCAATTATCCTTATCCATCTAGCAAATGGTTTGACTCGAGTGATTAATGAACTTACCTTAAAAACAGAACAGAAGAACCTACTTGAATTCGAATTCTAGCTGAAATAATCTTTGATCAGACTTCACTAACCTACAAGCCGAATTCCAAATTACCAAAGTTCCTTTCTTTCAGGATAGACATATGACTAAGCTACCTCTTTAAAGAATATGTGTGGATTCATGTAATAGATTAATCAACTTGGAATTCTCTCTATGATTTATTTATTGTTTATGTACTAGAAGAATATATAAAAAAAAATTCCTGGTCCTATATAATATGTTGTGATGATATCACACATCAAATTTGTTCAAGGAACATTGATCTGCATAGAGAGATGGGTAAGGAAGAAGCAACACCTCTGCTAACAAAGAATGAAGAGAATGATGAGTTGGCACCATTGGAAGGTGCTTTTTGGGCAGAGTTCAAGAGGGTGGGATCCATGGCAGCTCCAATGGTGACTGTAACTGTATCTCAATACCTCCTTCAAGTTGTGTCGTTGATGATGGTTGGACATGTTGGAATACTTGCTTCTTTCTCTGGTGTTGCCCTTGCTATCTCTTTTGCTGAATGTACTGGCTTCTGTGTTCTTGTAATGTCTTCTTTATTTCTTCTTCTCTATTATGTTTTTCTTGTTCTTTTTCTTTTTTATATGATGTGAGTGTGTGTTTTCGTGTTTGATGCACTGACACAGGCACCGGAAACAACACTGATACTTCCTCTTAATATGATGTCAAACTTTTTGAGATAGGGTCTAGAGAAATAGTTGACTTTAAAAGCTTCTCTTCAATCAACTTTCTTGTGTTTTTGTCTTAACCCCCCCTTTCCGAGTGAAGGAATCCTGGTTAATCTAGAATGTTGTCGAGTGGTAAATAAAGTATGATCGATGGTTGTTTTGACCAATGTTTTAAAAACTGAGGCAGACATCAACTATTTTATACCACTCAAAATGCAGTGAAACTGCAGTCAAAGCGCTCAAATAACCAAACGGCAGTTCTAGTCCACGGTTCAATCAGTAGAACCGTCTGGTCCAGTTTGGTTTGATTTTGAAAACATTGGTTTCAACAAGAAATTGAACTCAGACTACTGAAACGATATGAACTTATAACTTTCTACACGTTTGAATGAATCATCTTCAAGTGTTGTTGATAACTAACTAGATTTTGCAAATGAATGACAGATTGGAATGGCAGGTGCATTAGAAACTTTATGTGGCCAAACCTATGGAGCTGAAGAATTCAGCAAGATTGGAAACTACATTTGCAGTGCAATGATAACCTTGATTTTGGTGTGTTTCCCCATATCACTCATGTGGATATTCATTGATGAATTACTCTTGCTATTCGGTCAAGACATTGAGATTGCTCAAGCAGCTCGCGAATATTGCACATGCTTGATCCCAGCACTTTTTGGCCATGCTGTTCTTCAATCTCTAATTCGCTACTTCCAGATTCAGAGTATGATCTTTCCAATGGTTTTCAGCTCAATTGTGATTTTGTGTTTGCATGTACCTATTTGTTGGTGTCTGGTATTTAAATTGGGATTAGGACACGTTGGTGCAGCATTTGCCATTGGTATTGCTTATTGGTTGAATGTGATTTGGCTTGGAATTTATATGAAGTACTCCCCAGCTTGTGAGAAAACAAAGATTGTGTTTTCTTATAATTCTTTACTATACATTGCCGAGTTCTGCCAATTTGCCATCCCATCTGGACTAATGTTTTGGTAAGATATATATGACATAAACTTAACACAAAATGTATAATAATTCTTTTCTTATACTAATTGTTTTTCATATTTCAATGTTCATATCATAGTCTTGAATGGTGGTCATTTGAGATACTTACAATTGTTGCCGGGCTTTTACCTAATTCGCAGCTCGAAACCTCAGTTCTTTCAGTGTGGTGAGTGGAATGAATGATCAATTTCTTAATAATTACTATTTAAATAAAGCCATGAAGGGTTTTTCTAATTTGTCAAAAAAACTTTTGCAGCCTTAGCACAACTACATTGCACTACTTCATTCCTCATGCAATTGGAGCTTCTGCAAGGTTTGATCCCAACATGTTTTTTTTTTCCTTCTTGTTGATGGACTATGATTCTGCACAATTATCTGCTGTTAAAAATATGATCCTATAAATTTCGCTTTTTGCAGTACTCGGGTTTCAAATGAATTAGGAGCAGGGAATCCAAGGGCGGCGAAAGGCGCTGTTCGAGTTGCTGTAATTATTGGAATTGCTGAGGCAGTTATAGTCAGCACCTTGTTTCTTTGTTTTAGGAATTTTATAGGAAATGCTTATAGCAATGACAAGGAAGTTGTTGATTATGTTACAGACATGGTTCCTCTTCTTTGTGTGTCTGTTAGTGCAGATAGTATAATATGTGCTCTTTCAGGTGAGTTTGTTTCTATTTGTTCTTCTAGCATAAACTGACTAACATCATCTTAATTCTTAAATGAGACACGAATCTGATTGTGGCTCTGTTTGGATAAACAACTTAATAGAGCGCTTATAGCATAAACGCTTATCGTATAAGTGTTTATGCATAAACTATTTTTATAGTTTTCATATAAATATAAAATATAAGTTGTTTTCATAAGCTATCCTAGAGAACCTATGAAAATAAGCTGAAAACAGCTTATCGGCATGTCATAAGCTGTTTCTATAAGCTCTCCAAAGAGTCTCACAAGTACTTAAGCTAGTAATAAGGTCAAATAAGTCAACCAAAGCATACCCTAAATAAAAACTGCATTTGTACTTGCAGGGATTGCTAGAGGAGGAGGATTTCAGACAATAGGGGCTTATGTGAACCTTGGAGCCTATTATCTTGTAGGTGCTCCTATAGCATATTTTTTGGGTTTTGGCCTAAAGCTTAATGGAAAAGGACTATGGATGGGAACACTAACAGGATCTATTCTTAATGTAATCATACTAGCTGTTGTAACAATGTTAACAGATTGGCAGAAAGAGGTTGACTTTCTTTCTTTCTTTTCAATTATTTTTAGATCCTTTTTGATTCTTTGCTTGATGAATTCAATGGATGTTTTTTAGAGATAGTAGTGGCTAACTAAGTGATTATATTTCGTGGTTATTGCAGGCAACAAAAGCAAGGGAAAGGATAGCTGAGAAGCCTATTGAAGCTCATGATGGATCAATATGAATTTGATAAATCTATCTAGTTGAAGAATAAAAATAACTGAAGGAAAAAGTAAAGTACTGACATTTTTTATGTCAGTTTTTGACTTTTTAATTTTGCCAATGTTTCTTTTCTTTGGTGTTAGAAAATGTGTTTTTTTTTATATGGTGATTGGAGAGCTTTAATTATCACAAGTACTAACATATACAATTTGGTTTTGTTTGTATATATGATACTTTTGGGCTAGAACTGTGCAACTCAGAATTCAGATCCTAGAAAGTTATGCAACTATTTCCACTTTCATGCTCCAATGGACAAGTCTCTAAATTATTTTATCTAATAGTAACTTTTATTATAATCTTAAGCAAACGGGACCAACAAGATCAATATATTACTTGAACTAGTATTAGTAATAATGAGTATCAACCACCAAAGAATTCAAATCATGAGAAAATTTTATAAAACAAAAATTTATACCAATAAGCAGTAAATCAGAAATGAAATTAGGAAACAACTAGCCCGGGACCCAGATTGAATGCACAGGTGTTGTATATACTCCTTCTGTTCCATGATAAATGAATCATTTGATGATTTCACACACATTAAAAAAAAATTATAAGTGAAATGGAGAGAAAAAAAAAGATTTTAAATACTCTTGTCAAAGTGGAAGATATTGAATTGAAAAGTTATGAAATTATTATTAATTCGAATATATAATTAATATCACTTTGAAAGTAAAATGAGTCATACTTTTGAAACAATTTCTTTTATAAATGGATCACTTATGGTAGGACACAAGGAGTACTACATAGGAAGCAAACATGGTAAAAAAAAAAGACAAAAAGATTACAATTATTCTCTTTTTTTTTT